>Ga0116192_1002119_pt1 | contig 13408 bp, 16 predicted proteins | sample AD_UKC113_MetaG_FD_89876 | JGI IMG/M metagenome (GOLD analysis project Ga0116192, IMG submission 89876) | Active sludge microbial communities of municipal wastewater-treating anaerobic digesters from Hong Kong - AD_UKC113_MetaG | ecosystem: Engineered > Bioreactor > Anaerobic > Digestate... | reverse complement strand
CATGTCCGCCTCCAAGGGCACAACTCTGCAGCGGTGACTGCGGCTACCCCTCGCGGCGCAGTCCGTAGTGCCGTACAAAGAAATCCATCTCGTCCGGCGGGATATGATGAACGCCACCAAGGATGGAGGCGAACGTCAATGACATGCACGTCTGTTCCAAAAGCTCCATCCTGTTGAAGGCCTGCTCGAGGTCGACCCCGACCACGATGGCTCCATGATTCGCCATAATGGCGGCGTTGCCGCGGGCAAGCCCGTGGGCAACCTCCCGTGCAAGCTCGACCGTCGAGGGGGTCACGTAGGGAAGGCAGGGAACCCTGCCGAGGTTGATGGCAACCTCCGGCAGCACATCGTCCGGTATGTCGCGGTGTGCCAGCGCGAAAGCGACGGCAAACGGGGGATGCGCGTGAATGATGGCCTGTACGTCCGGACGCTGACGGTAGATTTCGTAATGCATCTTTCCCTCGGACGACGGCTTGCCCGTTCCCTTCAGCCTTGTCCCGTTCAGGTCGACGACGACAACGTCGCCCTCGGTCATGAATCCCTTGTTGATGCCGGCAGGGGTAATTGCAATGCAATCCTCCTGCCGGATACTCACGTTCCCGCCGACCGCTGCGTTCAGGTTCTTGTCATACAGTCGTCGGGCAATCTCGACCAGCTTTCCCGGTGTGTCCATCCCTGCCTCCATTGCGCGTCCAGGCCCCGTCGGGGCCGGTTGCCACCGCCAAAGTATACCATATACTTGGAAGGGTCACATCCGAAGGCTGGGGGAGGAAACCATGTACTCGATGATCGTCCATGGCGGCGTGGGTGCCGTAGCAGATGCCAGAGTCAGCGAAACGCTGGATGGCGTTCGCGCGGCCGCTGCAGCAGGATCGGCGGTGCTCCAAAATGGAGGCACGTCCCTCGATGCGGTTGAAGCCGCCATCCGTGTTCTCGAGGACAATCCCCTGTTCAACTGTGGCACCGGTTCGGTCCTGACGTTCGACGGCGAGGTCGAAATGGACGCCGCGGTGGCCCACGGTGCTTCACTGGGCTTCGGAGCGGTCGCTGGCATCAAGAACATCCAGCATCCTATCTCCCTGGCACGCATGGTCATGGAAAAGACGGACCACGTTCTCCTTCAAGGAAGTGGCGCCCAGGAGTTCGCGCGTATCATGGGCGTTCCGGCCCACGACCCGGTCACCGAAGAACGGCGGCTCCAGTGGAAGGAGTATCGCGCGAAGTTCCTGCAGGGCGACCCGGGCGACTGGCCCAAACTCAAGGCCCTCATGAAGGAGCATCCTGAGTTCATGCATGGCACCGTCGGCGCCGTGGCCGTGGACCAGGCGGGGGAGGTCTGCGCGGGGACATCGACCGGCGGCGTGTTCCTGAAGCTGCTTGGACGTGTCGGAGATACGCCGCTCCCCGGGGCAGGAACCTATGCCACCAGATACGGCGGAGCATCTTCCACCGGGCTCGGGGAAAGCATGATGAGAACACTCATTACCAAGACAGCGTGCGATTTCATGCGCATGGGGCTGGACGCGCAGGGAGCCGCGTCCGGGGCAGTGAACATGCTGACCAACATCCTCGGGACCGAGGCGGGCATCATCACGGTCGACAGCCAGGGCGGGGTCGGGTTTGCCAACAACTCCCCACAGATGCCACACGCGTATGTCCGGGAAGGAATGTCCGAGCCAGTCGCAGAACTCTAGCCCGTCCGGCGTGGTTGCACGCAGAACTTTCCCAGGCATCTTGTCCACACCGGATGTGGACAGTGTGGACAATCCGTGCACTGCATCGGGTCCCTGCTGTCGATAACCTGTCAGAACCTGTTGGTTGTCTGCCCGCGCGGCACTGCCCCTGGAGCTCTCCCGCGCTGCTGTGTACTACTGGGCGCCGTTGCCGTCCAGTGTCAGGACCACTCCCTCTGCCGACACGCCCAAGACCAGCGTCTCCGCATCGGCATCGACCTCCAGGATGGCCTCCTGCATTGCGCTCGCCACATCCTCGGCGCGGTCAGGCGCCACCAGTGCTGCAATGCTGGGTCCCGCACCTGAGAGGAAACTGCCGTATGCGCCGGCGCGGTCTGCCGCACGCGTCACGTCGCGGAACCCCGCCACCAGTTTCTCTCGATACCGCTCATGCAGCCTGTCGTGCAACGCAAAGGGCAATAGGTCATAGTTTCCACTGAAGATGCAGGCCGACAGCATGGACGCGCGGCTGATGTTGTACACCGCATCCTTCCGGCTGTAGGAGTTGGGCAGGCAGGCGCGCGCCTTGCGCGTGGAGAGGAATGTGGACGGGACTGTCACCACCACGCTCAGGTTCTGGGGAACCACCTTCATGTACCCAACCTCATTCTTGTCATTGGCCGCAATGGTGAATCCTCCCACCAGCGAGGCTGTCACATTGTCAGGATGCCCCTCGATGGCGATGGCGTACTTGAGAATCTTGCCGGTGTCCAGCCGCTCATGCGCCAGCACATCGAAACAGGAGAGCAGTCCCACGATGGCGCTGGCGCTTGAACCCAGGCCTCGGGTGAGGGGAATGCCCGTGTGGACATCGATGCCCATGGGCGGCAGGTGCACCGCCTCGGCCCGTTCATAGTACTCCAGGACCTCGCCGACGAACTTGAATCCCTTTTCGTTGAGAACATCGGCTCCCATGCCTTCGTAGTGAATCCTTGGCTGTGCCCCCGCTGCGAGCGCCTCCGCGGTGTACACACTGCGCATCGTTACCGCAAGTCCAAAGGAGTCAAATCCGGGCCCAAGATTGGCGGTACTGCCAGGAACACTGACTGTTACCTTGTTGATCACGTTCTCTCCCGGGGCGGCCGCACAGTTTTCCAAAACGCACGCGAGCCGCGCTACGTATCGTATAACGAATAACTGCACACATCTTATCACGTTCCTGTCAATTGCAAGCGTCACGCGGCTCCTGCTGCGCTTCCGCCACGTGCTGCAGGCACATGACACCGCGTTGACAACTGCTCCCCGGCCGGTACACTTTTCAGGATGAGAGACCAGAACCGTACGCCGTTCTTCGATGCCATCCAGGCATATATCGCCAAACACCGGGCAGGACTTCACATGCCCGGGCACATGAGTGGCGCCGGAGTGCATCCACGCCTCAAGGAATTCTGGGGGGAAAACGTCTTTTTGTCTGACCTCACGGAGGTGGAGGGGCTCGACTATCTGCACCGCCCCATCGGCGTTGTAAAAGATGCCCAGGACCTTGCCGCCGAGGCCTATGGTGCCCTCGAGTCATTCTTCCTTGTGAACGGCTCGACCGTGGGCAACCAGGCCATGATTCTGTCCACCTGCGACCCCTACGACCGCGTGATTGTTCAGCGCAACTCGCACCGTTCCATGTATGGGGCACTGATCCTCAACGAGCTACGGCCTATCTACCTGGAAGCCGAGGAGGATCGTCTGCTGCAGTTCCAGACCTTTCCCTCCAAGAAGACGTTTGCGCGCGTCCTGCGGGACCACCCGGAGGCAAAGACGGTTTTTCTCACCAATCCCAACTACTTCGGCATCAGTGCCGATATTGACTACTATGTGCAGAAGACGCATGCCACGGGCCGCCGGATTCTGGTCGACGAAGCGCACGGGTCGCACTTTCACTTCCATCCGGACCTGCCCAAGAGCGCCGTGGACGCGGGGGCCGACATGGTGGTCCAGAGCACGCACAAGACGCTGGCCGGCCTCACGCAGACGTCGATGCTGCACCTGGGCTCGCGGCGCGTCGACAAGGAGCTCGTCCGCGCTACCCTGACCATGCTGGAGAGTTCGTCGCCCTCTTATATCCTCATGGCCGCACTCGACGTCGCGCGCATGCAGATGGCTACGAACGGGCACGATCTGCTGCAGCGCGCCATCGACCTTGCCGAGGATGCGCGCCGCCGCATCAACAATATCGAAGGAGTATTCGCGCCAGGAAGGGAGCGCTCACACACGGACGCAATCTATGACGTGGACCTCACCAAATTGACAGTCCACGTTTCCCGTCTCGGCCTTACTGGATTCCAGGTCGAAGAGATTCTCAACCGCGATTACAACGTCGAGATTGAGCTGTCTGATTTCGAGAACATCCTTGCGTTCGTCACCATCGGTACGCCCAGAGAAGCCGTCGACGCACTGGTGAACGCGCTCGAGGACATCTCACGAAGACGTCACGGGAAGACCTCCACGCTGTCTCCCCCGCCGCCCATTCCCGCCATTCCCGAGATGGTGCTGTTCCCCTTCGAAGCCTACTATGCCAAGAGGGAACGCGTACGCATGGAGGACTCGGTGGGCCGCATCATAGCCGAACTGGTGACACCCTATCCGCCTGGGATCCCCATCACGGTCCCCGGCGAGATCATGACACGCGAGTGCGCAGACTATATGATCTTCATGCGTGACCACGGGGCGGACCTGCAGGGCATTATCGACAAGTCTGCCCGGTACGTCCAGGTGGTGAAGGAGCGGTGAGCCTCGCGAGCTAGACGCCGCGAGGGTGGATTCGGACGAACTCCGCCTTCTCGCGCAACTCTGCAATGGTCTGAGCTCCGACGTAGCTCAGGCTTTCCGACAGTTGTCTGCGCATGCTTCTCATGGCGTCCTCAGCGGTTTCGGGCGCCAACCTGTGCAGAACCACCGCTCCCGCTCCTGCCGCAAGAGCCTTGACCGCGCTCGCTGCCGTTTCGACCCCCAGGTTGCAGACAACCGGTTTTCCATACAGCGACGCCACATCCTCCGCCTCCATCAAGGCAGACAACTCGGGAACACCGACCCCGGACAGCTCCGTGGCCTCGGCCAGAGAGCTTGAACCACGCCCGACCAGGACAATGTCTGCGCCTGCGTCGATGATGTCCTTCGCACCGGACCGGGTCTCCACGCTTCCAACCATGAGCGGCATCCAGTCGTATTCCGCCTTGATCATGCGTATCTGCTGAAGGATGCTCAGGCGATCCGCGTGGGGCACATCGACCACAATGACATCGGTCCACACCTCTGCCAGCATGCCGATACGCTCGAGGACGCCTTCCTGCTCCACGTCGACGACTGCTCCGACAGCCGGCCGCCCTTTCGCATCGCACGCTGCCCCGGGGTCACCGCACACGAGTTCCTTCACCTTGCGCACCTCATGCGCCTGATCCTCGATCGTCGCTCCGGGCGGAATGATGCCCATGCCACCTGCCCGCGCCACGGCCAGCGCCAGACGATAGTCTGCAGACGGCTGCCGCGCAGAGCTCAAGAATGGAACATGAAGCAGGACGCTGTCAGAGAGCCTGGTCTCCAACGTGACGCTCGCGGCAGCCACCTCGCTGTGACGGGGCAGAATCATGACGTCATCAAAGAAAAGCCCGTCCCGGAAGCCGGCCATGGCGTGGCTACTTGCGCCCCCACAACGACAGGAATCCGCGGCGTGAAGGGTGTTCGGCCTCTTCCTCGGCAGGCGCGGGCTGGGTGTCCACCTCTGTGACAAGACCACTCTGCAAGAACCCCACGATGGTCTTGGAGACCTCTACGCTCCCCTGTCCGGTCCTGCGGGCCAGTTCGCGCAGCGATGTCAGACCGTCGAGCCCTGCCATCACCTGCCACTGCTGCCGTGTCAGCGTCAACGCATCACTTGCCCCTTCCGCCCGCAGCGCGTAGACGGCATCCAGGGACCCCAGGCGCTGATGCATCGAGTTCCACTCGTCGAGTGCCGCCGTGACCTGAAGGATGACGTCCGCGACCGGGACGGAAAGTTCCTTGACGGCCGCAGTCTCGCCGCCCGCAAACGAGAACGTTCCTTCCTTGAGACTGAACAGATCGATGAGCGAAGAGACGGATGTTCCCAGCGCCGTGTCGACATGCACGAGATGCGCGTCCTCAATGAAGATCGTCGCTTGAACCCGTCCACCGAAGATAGAGCTTCCCTCAAGATTCAACCGACCGGTGCCCTTTCCCTGGATGACGGTCTGGAGAACCTCGTCCACCTGGCTGTTGCTGAACTTTCCTTCTAGCACCGGGACCTCCTGTTGCACTGTCGAATCCTTGTTCATTCTATGCTGCTCCCCCTGATTTTGCAACGCCTGCCCTCACGGTTTCTGCTTGAAGCCGTGCACCCTGCCGATATACTTGCAGGGTGCCCATCCTGCTGAAGAACATACTGTACGTGTTCCTTATCACCGTCATTCCCGGAGTTGAGGTGCGGGGAGCGCTTCCCTACGCAGTCGGTGTCCTCCAGATGCCCGCGTGGCAGGCGCTGGTGGTTGCCACGCTTGCCAACCTGGCGATCGTCCCTCTCTTCTTCCTGCTCGAAAAGCCCGTTCTGGCCGTGGCCATGCACTGGGGATGGTTCCGCAGGTACCGTTTGCGCATCGCCGAGCGCAGTCGTGCAACACTCGCACGGTATGGCGTGTTCGTCGGGCTCGCGGTGTTTGTTGCAATTCCGCTTCCCGGCACCGGCGCCTACACCGGCTGTATCCTGGCCGAGCTTCTGCGCCTTGACAAGAGGCGCGCGGCCATTGCCATCTCCCTGGGAGTTGTCGGGGCGTGCGTCATGGTGTTCCTCGTTTCCGTTGGCGTCATCCGCGGAGCCCTTGCCCGGTGGTTCTGACCCTGCTACGTTTCACGTGAAACAATGACCTCCAGACCATATGGGAACGGACATGCAGCCTGACATGACAACACTGCGCGACGAAGTCGCCGCCGCCATGCACGAGCTTGCCGCACTTCTGCCGGCGGATGCGCCCGTGACCATCGAGGACGACCTGGTGACGACCCGTCTGACGGCGTACCTGACCCTGCTCGCCGATGCCGGCAGGGTGATGAACCTGACATCCGACGCCAATCCCCGTGTGGTCTTGTCGAGGCATGTGCGGGATTCCTTTGCCCCTCTCCTCGTCGGGCTGACCGCACCGCGTCAGCTTCTCGATATCGGCAGCGGAGGAGGGTTCCCCGCGATTCCCCTTGCGCTGGCCTGGCGCGACACCTCAGTCACCATGACAGAGTCCATCGCGAAGAAGGCCCGCTTCCTCCAGGACGCCGTCCAGTCCCTGCCTCTCACGAACGCGCGGGTCGTCCACGGGAGGGTGGAAGACCCGACCACCAGACTTCCGCGACGTGCGTTCGACATGGTCACCGTGCGCGGGGTTGCGCGTGTGGCAACTGTGTTCGACTACGCCGAACCGTTGCTGGCTGCTCCCGGCGGAACCCTTGTACTGTGGAAAGGAGAGAGGGACCTTGCAGAATTGACATCCCCGGATCTGGACACCAAGCTCAGGCATGCTCACTGCACCGTCTCCGTACGCAGGTATACCCTGCCAGGCGTTGAACGCAATGCCAACCTTGTCATACTGGAGATGACCTGAAGTCTGGAAAGCACACCGGGAGGAGTAGTGCGTGAGGACCATAGCTGTTGCCAATCAAAAGGGAGGGGTGGGCAAGACCACCACGGCCCTTTCCCTGAGCGCTGCGCTCGCCGAGCTCGGACATCATGTCCTGCTGGTCGACTTCGACCCGCAGGCCAACGCAACCACCGGCCTTGGGCTGAATGCCGCTGAACTGTCTGCGACCGTCTATACCGTTCTGCTCTCAGGAGACCCGGTCGCGGCCGCCATCCGGTCAACCGCCGAGCACAACCTGTCGCTGCTGCCCTCCTCCATCGACCTCGCCGGGGCAGAACTCGAGCTTGCCGGCATGAACCAGCGGGAACGCGTCCTCGAACGTACGCTTGGCACGCTCGACGGTTCCTGGGACTACATCATCATCGACAGCCCTCCCTCGCTCGGCCTGCTCACGCTGAACGTCCTGACCGCTGCACGCGAGGTCATCGTTCCCATCCAGAGCGAGTACTATGCCCTGGAGGGGTTGACGCATCTCCTGCGCACCATCAGTATGGTCAAGGCGCGACTCAACCCGGACCTGGCGCTGCTCGGGATTCTCGTCACCATGTTCGACAAGCGGACGATTCTGTCCGCGCAGGTCAAGGATGAACTGGTCAAGCACTTCGGGGACACCGTATTCACAGCGGTCATTCCGCGCAGCGTGCGCATGAGCGAGGCGCCCAGTTACGGCAAGACCATTCTGGAGTATGACACACTGTCAAGCGGCGCCGAAGCATATCGGCAGCTTGCCAAGGAGGTAGAATCCCGTGAACAGCACTAATCGTCTTGGTCGTGGCCTGGATGCACTGTTTGGCGATGAGGCGGGAAGGACTCCCCAGCCTTCTGGCACAGGCGCTCGTCTGCTGCGCCCTGATCAGGTCGTATCGTCACCCCTCCAACCGCGCCGCCACTTCGATGAGTCCGCTCTTGCGGCACTTGCCGACAGTATCCGCAAGCATGGCGTGCTGGAACCCATCATCGTCCGCCCGAACGGCGAAACCTTCGAGATCGTCGCCGGCGAGCGCCGGTTCCAGGCAGCTGTACTGGCCGGCCTTGACCAGATACCAGTAACGGTGCGGGAGCTCGACGACCGTGCCGCACTGGAGATTGCCTTGTCCGAGAACCTCGAACGCGAAGACCTCTCCCCCATCGAGGTCGCCCTCTCCTTCAAGGACTACCTGGACCGGTTCTCCACAACGCAGGAGGAACTGGCTGAACGCATCGGAAAAGACCGAAGCACGGTCACCAATCTGATCCGTCTCCTCGACCTGCCCCAGCCCATCTGCGACGCGGTGGACCAGAAGGTCATCACCGCTGGGCATGCCCGCGCGCTCCTGCCCCTCAAGGACACGCAGCAACTGGCAGCCGTCTTCTCCCAAGTCGCGGCAAAGCAGCTGTCCGTCCGGCAGACGGAAGCGCTCGTACGAAGAGTCCTCAACAGGAAGCCGCGCCCCGCCGCGCCGGATGAAGCGCTGCGCAACATTCAGGAAACGATGCAGAAACTGCTGGCGACCCGCGTCAATATCCGCGGGCGCGTGAACCGCGGCGTCATCGAGATTTCCTACTTCAACCAGGAGGACCTGCTGCGCATCCTCGGCATCCTCAACGCCCAGAACCAGCACGGCCAGCCGGACGCCAAGTCAGACTAAGGCTCACTCGTCACCGGACATCGCTGTCAGGATCGGGATGCCCGCGCGCTTGAGGTCGGCAAGCGCGCAATCCGCCGATCCGCCGGTTTCCATCTCGCGGACCGCAACACGGCCAGGATATGCCTGCTCGAGTTCCTGCGCGATCTCTGCCGCCTCTGCAGCAGAAACGCCAGCGCGCACTCCATGTCTGCCTGCAGCCGCAGGCCCGACGGGGAGCACAAGACGCACCGCACCCGCTGCCATGAGGTGCTGTACTTCGCCGGAGGACCTGGCCGGATAAACCGCCCACACCGGCACTCCAGAGGCCGCAATGGCCGCAACTGCGGCGGTCAGTTCCCGCAGCGTCCCTGGTCCGGAGCCAGCGGCAATCTCGACACGGTCGAAGACATCACTCCTGGCGCGGAGTGCGCCTGACAGCCTGAGGATGGATACACGCGGCCATGCATGGCTCTCATGCATTTCTCCCCAACCCACGCACGCTCTAGCACACGACGCACATTCTCCGGTGCACCGTCCTTCCACCAGCAGGCGAGCGACGCGGTCACTCGTTTTCCACCGCTCTGACAGCAAGCCGACCGCCGCCAGCGTCCCTCTCGCGGCACGCATGCCCCGTCCCTCAGCGCGCGGCCTCAGGCCGAGCCGGCGCCCGCGTCAGGCGAACAGCGTCCGGCATCAGGGGTTGCCCGGCTTCCGCCCTATCTGGGGCATGTCGTTCGCGATGATCAGCGACACGCTGCACTTCGTGCTGGCCGCGATATCCTGGTATGCCGCACTGATTGCAGACAGAACGACGGCCATGTCGCCGTAGCAGCTGATGGCCATGTTGCCGACGACACAATGCACGCCGCCCGCTTCCAGCGTGCTCTCGAACTGCTTCACGACTTCTGACGTTTTGGTTCCGTCGTACGGAAAGAGTACTGCCTGTACCTCGACATTCACGTGCAGACCTTCCTTTCGTTACAGATTGTCCAACTCGTCGAGCGACTGCGCCAGCGTTTCGATGACCGCCGGGTCCCACCGCCCGGCCTGCATCTCTTCCCGAAGGATCTTGAGGGCGACGTCCCGTGTGAACGCGTGGCGATACGCGCGGTCGCTGGTAAGCGCCTCATAGCTGTCCGCGACCCCCACGATGCGGACGCACAGCGGCACCTCATCACCCTTGAGACCGTCAGGATACCCGGAACCGTCCATCCGCTCATGATGATGTCGCACAATTTGCGCCACCTCGCCGAAGCCATGCACCGGCTTGATGATCTGTTCCCCGTACTCGCTGTGCCGCTTCATCTCGGTCCACTCGTCGGGACTCAGCTTGCCCGGCTTCGACAGGATAGCGCGTGGAATCAGCAGCTTGCCCACATCGTGCAGGGAGCCGGCGAGTTCCAGAACCCACAGGCCGTGTCCTCTCACGCCGAGACGCTTGCCCAGCAAGACACTGATGCTCGCCACCTTCTGATTGTGTCGGGGTTCGGTCGATTCCGTCAGCTCTATGGCGTTGGTGATGACGCCGATGACTTCCGAGAGCTCGTAACGCTGCTTGACCATGCCCCGCAAGTTTGTCAGGGACCGCATGCGCACGCGCAACTCCTCCCACGAGACCGGTTTCGTGAGAAACACGTCAATGCCGCTCTCGTATCCCTTGAGCTTGTCAACGAGCCCTGACAGCACCGTCAGCATGACAATCGGCGTCGTGCCCAGGCGCTCGGAGGCGCGGATTTCCTTGACTGCCTCGAACCCGTTCACGTCGGGCAGAAGCCCGTCGATCAGGATGACGTCGTAATCTCCGGTGGAAGCCTGTTCGATCCCCTCCCGTCCGGTCTTGACCCACGTCACCTGGTATCCCCATCCTGTCAGCTGTTCCACCATTGCGGCTCCGTCCACTGCGTTGTCCTCGATCACCAGCACCGGCGCCTGCTCCGCCTCTCCCTGGCGGTCCTCCGACGAGAACACAAGCTTGACTCTCCGCATCATGTCCTCGTAGGTGATGGGCTTGACCACGTAGTCGAAGGCTCCTATCTGCATGGCCTTGATGACATCGTCATCCTTGCTGATGGCCGATACGACAATGATGGGAATGCTCTTGGTGGAGAGGGCAGCATGCAGGGTCTCGAGCACGGTCAGCCCGGTGATATCCGGGAGACGCAGGTCCAGCAAAATCAGTCCCGGATGCTCCTTGACAGCTAGGTCGATGCCCTCCCACCCCGTGCTCGCTGTTATAGGCGCATACCCTCCCCGTTTGAGCATGTCACTGTAGAGACGCAGGCTTTCAACGTCATCCTCGACAACCAGTACCTTGCGCTCCATGCGCTCACCCCTGTCCCTGCCGGGCTACCGCGCTTCTGGTGCCCCTGCACGGCGCTTCTTCCCTGCTCCTTACAGAGTAGTATGTTATTGTCACTGCAAAAAGCAATCTGATCGTGTTCTAGTGGCATGGGAGGAGCAGGCAGCCATGACCGACCGCTTCGCGGGACATACGGGGTCCATCCTGGTGGTGCACTCCGCTGCCGGACACTCCGGCAAGACCACCCTCTGCCGGGCTCTCGTGCGGGACCTGCGGTTCGACGTGTACATCAAGCTGGCGCACCGTGCCTCCCCTGTGGAGGTGCTCTCCCTTGCAGCCGGCACGCTCACGTCCGCGCAGGGCGACACGGGACGCATTGCAGACATTCAGCGCTCGCAGGGGCTGAACCCGCTGGACGATGTGCTGCTGGTGGACGGGCCACGCGGCGAAACAGACCGTACCCTCGCCGACCTTGTCCGGTCTTGGCCGGAGGGGAGGCGTGTCGTCGTTGAAGGAAACTGTTCCTCGCTCGTGTCGCAGTCCCGTTTCCTGTACGTGCTGCCCTGCCCGCTGCCGCCCACCGCAAAACCCGACATGGCGCAAATGACCTTGCGTGCAGACCTCGTGGTCGTCAACCGGTTCCCCGGCTGCACCTTGTCCGAGCAGACGGCGCTTCTGGCCCTGCTGCGCGATGTCCACCCTGGAGTAGCCCAGATTGCGGGGTCGCTGCAGGACCACCGCGTCCTCGAGGACGTCGAGGCGATGGTGACCAACCTGCTGCCTGCTCTGACGTGCCCTTGAAAACAACCCTCCTCCGTGTCACACTCTGTGCAGTGCACCAGTATTCCTGATCCTGTGGGGAGGTTGTCATGGAGGAAACGCTGTCTCGCGTCCGGGATGAAGTACTGAAGTCGTCTCAGGAAGGACACATCACCTGTGCCGCCGCTCTGGCGATTGCTCGCGCACTGAGCATCGACCCACGCGTCGTCGGCCAGGTCTGCGACGAACTGCAGATCAGCGTCCGGTCCTGCTCCCTCGGGCTGTTCGACTGACCAGTGACGTTTCTGTTTCTGCTCGCGACAGCGGCTCTCGCTGTCCTCCTTCTGCTCGGACCGTTCACCGTCGTCGCCAACCTGCTCCCGCTCCAGCGCCTCGTGCTGCGCGCGGTGGGAACCACGGGCGGCAGCAATCCACGCTTCACGATGCCCGAGGCGATGCGCAGGGTCAGCGACCTGCTCCGCTATCTCGCCCTGCGAAGGCCGCTGCCCAACGATGGCTTCTACTCGGCTGTTGAACTGACACACATGGTGGACGTACAGCGTATCTTCCAGCTCGTGTACGCGGTCACGGCAGCAGCCCTCCTCCTGTCGCTGGTCCTTCTGCCCGTGCTGCACCGTCACCGCCAGGACCTGCGCCGCCCAGGCCGCGCCGCCGCCCGCTTCGTGCTGGGGCTCATCATCATCCTTGGGGTCCTGCTTGCGACCGCAGGCTTCGACAGAATCTTCATCGTGTTCCATGAGTTGGCGTTCGCCAACGACTTCTGGCTGCTGCCCGAGACCTCCTCGCTTATCCGGCTCTTTCCCGAGCAGTATTTCATGACGTACTTCCTGCTCGCGCTGTGCGGAAGCGTCCTCGCTGCTGTATGCCTCCTCCTCCCATGGCATCGTCACAGCGTCCAGTTTTGACCGCCGGGCTTTGCTGATATACTCGTTTCAGGTGCATACCATGCGATTCCTGCACCCATAGAAAGGAGAGAACACCCATGGAACAACGCGCTGAGATCGGGATCATTGGTGGTTCCGGATTCTACTCCCTGCTGGACGACGCACAGGATATCAAGGTGGAAACCCCCTACGGAGCCCCATCCGACCTCCTGTCCCTTGGCGAGATCGCGGGACGCAAGGTCGCGTTCCTTCCCCGGCACGGCAAGCATCACCAGCTTCCACCGCACATGATCAACTACCGCGCCAACATCTGGGCACTCAAGTCCCTCGGCGTACGCCGCATCATCGCCCCCACCGCTGTCGGGTCGCTCCAGCCGGACATCAAGGTCGGGGACCTGGTCGTCACCGACCAGTTCATCGACCGTACGCGCCGGGGTGGTACGACGTTCTTCAACGGTCCCGTGGTCACGCATGT
>Ga0116192_1002116_pt1 | contig 13413 bp, 10 predicted proteins | sample AD_UKC113_MetaG_FD_89876 | JGI IMG/M metagenome (GOLD analysis project Ga0116192, IMG submission 89876) | Active sludge microbial communities of municipal wastewater-treating anaerobic digesters from Hong Kong - AD_UKC113_MetaG | ecosystem: Engineered > Bioreactor > Anaerobic > Digestate... | reverse complement strand
TAGAGGGTCCCTTGGGCGAGGTACCTGGCTCGGGGAGGTTTCCCGGCTTCCTTTTCGAACAGCTCGATGAAAAGGTTGCCGATGATCTTTCGCTTGGCTTCCGGGTCCGTAACCCCTCGGAGTCGATCGAGAAAGAGATGCCCGGCATCCAGGTAGGTCAGGTTCATCTCGAAATGGTCCCGGAACACCCGGCGCACGCTCTCCGCCTCCCCCTTCCGGAGAACTCCGTTGTCGACGAACACGCAACGCAACTGGGAACCGATGGCGTTGTGGAGGAGGACCGCCACCACCGAAGAATCGACCCCTCCGCTCAGGGCGCAAATCACGTGATCCGAACCGATCTTCTCCACCAGGCTGCGGGTGACCGACTCCACAAAAGACTTCATGGTCCAGGTGGGACGGCAGCGGCATATGCCGTAGAGAAAATTCTCCAGGAGGGTCTTGCCGCAGGGCGTATGGACCACTTCCGGGTGAAACTGGACGCCGTAAAAGCGGCTCTCGGGGTCGGCCATGGCGGCAATGGGGGAATTGGAACTGCTTGCCAGGACCCGGAACCCCGGAGGAAGCTCGAGGATTCGGTCCCCGTGGCTCATCCAGACCCGCACGCCTTCGGGCTCGATATCCCGAAAGAGCTTCTCGGGGTCTTGGACCTCGACCAGGGCATGACCGTATTCCCGCCGGTCGGCCCTTTCCACGGCCCCTCCCAACTGCCGGGCCATGAGCTGCATTCCGTAGCAGATACCCAGGACGGGGATGCCCAGGCCAAAGAGGCCGGGATCGGAAAACGGGGCGTTCAGATCGTAGACCCCGGCGGGTCCTCCCGAAAGGAGAATCCCCTTGGGCCCAAAAGCGCGGATCTTTTCCAGAGACAGGTTGAAGGGATGAATCTCGCAATAGACGTGGCTCTCCCGCACCCGACGGGCAATGAGCTGGGTGTACTGGGAACCGAAGTCGAGGATGAGGACACGGTCCTCATGAAGAGGGTCGATCGTCATGACATTGTTCCTTGGCAAGGCACCCCGCCCAAGTGGGAATGTTATTTCAGATCCACTTGATAGTTGGGCGCCTCTTTGGTGATGATGACGTCGTGAACGTGGCTTTCACGGAGTCCGGCGCTGGTGACTCGAACCATGCGCGCCTTCTTTCGCAGGTCCTCGAGACTGCGGCAACCCAGGTAGCCCATCCCGGCCCGCAGACCGCCCAGGAGCTGATGAACCGTGGCCGCAACGGGTCCCCGGTAGGGAACCATCCCCTCGATTCCTTCGGGAACCAGCTTGGTAGCCTCCACCACCTCGTCCTGGAAATAACGGTCCCGGCTTCCTTCTCTCATGGCTCCCAGGGAGCCCATTCCCCGGTAGGCCTTGTAGCTGCGGCCCTGGTAGAGGATCGTTTCCCCCGGACTCTCGTCCGTCCCCGCAAAAAGACTGCCGATCATGACCACATCGGCCCCGGCCGCAAGGGCCTTGACCACGTCCCCGCTAAACTTGATGCCGCCGTCGGCAATAACGGGAACTCCATGCTCCCGGGCCACCCGGGAGCACTCCATGATGGCGGAAATCTGGGGGACCCCGACCCCCGCCACGATCCGCGTGGTGCAGATGGAGCCGGGTCCCACTCCCACCTTGATGGCTTCGGCCCCGGCCCGGATGAGGCTCTCGGCCCCCGCCGCCGTGGCCACGTTGCCTGCGGCGATCGGTAGGTCGGGAAACTCGCTCTTGATGCGCTTGACGGCTTCGATAACGTTTTTCGAATGTCCGTGAGCGCTGTCCACCACGATGAGGTCCACCCGCATGTTGGTGAGGGCCACCACACGCTGCATCATGTCCGGACCGACTCCCACCGCGGCTCCCACTCGAAGCCGTCCCAGCCCGTCCTTGCAGGAGTTGGGATACTTCTTGATCTTCATGATGTCTTTGATGGTGATGAGACCCTTGAGCCTTCCTTCCTCGTCCACCACCAGGAGTTTTTCGATGCGATTCTTGTGGAGCAGCCGCTTGGATTCTTCCAAATCGATGCCCACTTTCGCCGTGATGAGTCGATCCTTGGTCATGACTTCGGACACCCTGAGATCCAGGTTGGTCTCGAAGCGCAGGTCGCGGTTGGTAATGATTCCCACCAGCTGGCCCGCTTTCACCACCGGGACCCCGGAGATGTGATAACGGGACATGAGATCGAGAACATCGGAAATCCTCTGGTCGGGCTCCACCGTCACCGGGTCCACCACCATCCCGCTCTCGGATTTTTTCACCTTGCTGACTTCCTGGGCCTGGCGCTCGATGGGCATGTTTCGATGAACGATTCCGATGCCTCCCTCCCGGGCGATGCTGATGGCCAGGTCGGCCTCGGTGACCGTGTCCATGGCGGCGCTCGCAATGGGGATCCGCATGGGGATACTCCGGGTGATTCGCGTTTCCACGCTGGTGTCGTTGGGCAGGACTTCCGAGTATTGGGGAAGCAGGGAAATATCATCGAAGGTGAGTGCCTCGGGAACATGGTCGGCATACTTTTCGTTCATTGAACCTCTCCATCGTTGTCTTCGGTTGTTGGCCCACGTCGGCGTCTCGTGAACGGCCTTTACCCCTCTTGGAGACCCCATGTCAAGGGGGTCCTCAACCCGCCGCCCGACCACCCCAGATCCTCCTCGATGAGCTGGAAGAGAAGCCCTTCGAGAAGCCCCGCATCGCTGACGGTCAACGTTTTCTTCTCGAACCAGCGGAGGATTTCCCTGACGATCAAGGTCCCTCCCAGGATGATGTCTTCCCGGCCTTCTTCGAGTCCGGGGATTCCTTTGCGTTTTCGGACGGGAAGGCCGGCAAGGTCGTCGAGGGTTCGGCAGATCCAGTCCCCGTCCAGCTCCAGCCCGTTTACCCGGTAGGGCTCGTAGTGTTCCATCCCCAGAAACATGGCCCCCAGAGTGGTGACGGTCCCGGCGGTACCCACCAGGAGCAGTCCCTCGGGGGAATCCGGGCAGGAGGACCCCATGGAGGACGGGTGCGGCAGTTTCTTGGACAGGGCTTCCCTGATGGCGGCCCCTGCCAGGGAGAGGCAGCGGGAGGAGGCCGAGTCGGCCGGAAGGTATTTTTCCGTGATGGTGGCGGCGCCGATGAAAACACTGGAGCTCCAAAGGACATGCCCCTGCCTTGCGTCCGTCAGGAGGAATTCCGTGGTGCTTCCTCCCAAGTCAAAGCAGAGCACTCTTTCCGGGGGAGCAGGGAGCACCCCGAGGATCCCCTTGGCCGAAAGAAAGGCTTCTGTTTCCTCCGAAAGAATCCGACCCTGGATCCCCGTGACCTCCTCTATCGACCGGAGCCACTGGCGGCCGTTTTTCGATTTCCGGACCACGCCCGTGGCGCCGCACGCCACGGCCTTCACCCCAAAGCGGGCCATGCAGTCCCGGTATTCCTCGAGGACCCGGGTACTGAGATCCAGCTGGGACGGCCGGAGGGTTTGCTCCTCCTGGAATCCCTTGGCCAGGCGGGTTACCCTCCGTTCCGAAAGGAGGGGAACCAGGAGGGTGTCCCCCAGACGCCGGCCCACGAGCAAACGGATGGTGTGGGACCCGATGTCAATGGAGGCGTAGGTGGCGGGATTGCAGCCTGAATCCAAGCTCCTGTTCCTCTTCTTGGCTTGACTTTGCTTTGACGCAACGGTTATTCATAAATCGGATCGTCCCACCGATTTCCTATGAGGGAACCCACGGAGGAGGCTTGCCTATGATCCTGGAAATCAATCCGAAGAATCCCGAGCCCAGAAAAATCAAAAAGGTGGTAGAGGTCCTGACCGAGGGGGGAATCATCGCCTACCCCACGGATACCTACTACGGAATTGGCTGCGATCTGTTCAACAAAGGAGCCATCGAAAAAATCTACCAACTCAAGCAGCGTTCTCCTTCCCAACCTTTCAGCTTCATCTGCAGCGACCTGAAGCACATCAGCGAGTATGCCCAGGTAACCAACTATGCTTACAAAACCATGAAACGTCTTCTTCCGGGCCCCTACACATTCATCCTCGAAGGGTCCCGCCTGGTCCCCAAGATCATGCTGACCAAGCGGCAGACCGTCGGGATCCGGGTGCCGGACAACGCCATCTGCCTTGCCATTGTCCACGAATTCGGACACCCCATCATCAATACCAGCGCCACGGACCCGGAGTCCAGGATCCTGCAGAGTCCCCAGGAACTTAGAGAAAAACTGGGCCATGCGTTGGACTTGATCATCGACGGAGGAAGCGTAGCAGGAAAGCCCTCGAGCATCATCTCCCTCATCGATGATGCTCCCGAGATTTTGCGCGAAGGAAGCGGAGACATCCGTTCGTTCCAAAAGTAGAGGCTAGGGGAACAGGGGCATTTGATACCGGAGAAAGCTTCCGGTCATGTCCGTCAGGGAGGCCAGCCGATCTCCCACGTCGGTCCCCAACAGGTAGTCCAACACCGAGCGCTTTTTCTTCTTGTGATGAATGAGGGTGGGTTCCCCCTCGATTCGGCCCAACTGAGCGGCGGAATCCAGGGCATCCTGGAAGTTCCCCAGTTCATCCACCAGCCCCAGACGATGGGCGGCTTCCCCCATGAGAATCCGCCCATCGGCAATTTCCAAGACCTTTTCTTCGGGCAGGCTCCTTCCTTGGACGATGTCCCGAACGAATTGTCGATGGGCTTCGTTGATGGTCCCCTGGAGGAGCTCTTTTTCTTCGGGGGTCATTTCCCGGCCGGGATATCCCACGTCCTTGAATTTCCCGCTCTTGACCACCACGGTGGTATATCCTATCTTATCGAACAATTCCCGAAGGTTGGGGAAATAGCTGATCACCCCGATGCTCCCCGTGATGGTCCCGGGATTGGAAATGATCCGGCTGGTCGCGGATGCGATGTAGTACCCCCCCGAGGCCGCCACGGATCCCAGGGACGCAACCACGGGTTTCTTGTCCCGGGCCCGCAGGAGTGCCCGGTAGAGTTCCTGGGAAGGGCCGATTCCGCCGCCGGGCGATTCGATCCTTACAACCAGTGCTTTGATGAAGGGATCTTTTTCAAAATCGCCGATGGCCCTGACGGTTTCCTGCACGTCCTCGATGAGGCCCCGCACCTCGATCACCCCGATTCGGTTGGGCGATGCAAAGATTCTGCAATCGGAACCCAAGGCATAGAGAATGCCCCCGGCAACCAGGAACACGAGGAGTAGAATCAACCAGCGGGTTCGTCGCTTCACGATGTTCCCTCCAAAAACAAACACCCGGTTTCAGGCCTGAGGCATGAACCGGGTGTGCGGTTTGATCAGTCGAGAAGCAGCTTCAGACTAGTCCTTGTCCACCAAGGATGCACTGTTTGCCCGGGCTTCCATTTCTTCCTTGAGGAGTTCTCCCAGGTTGGACGTCGCAGCCTTGGCACTGTTGACATATTCGTCGATATTGGTGCGTTCTTCCTGTTCTTCCACCTTCTTGACGGACAGGCCGATCTTCCGGTCTTTGGGAGAGATGTTGATCACCTTGGCGGTAATCCGGTCCCCAGCCTTGTACTGCCCGATGGGCGACTTGATCTTTTCCTTACTGATCTCGGAGACATGGACCAGCCCCTCGATGCCTTCCTCGATCTCCACGAAAAGCCCGAAGTCCGTGACATTGGTGATGGGGCCGACGATAATGCTTCCCACGGGGTAGCGCTCGGGAATGCTTTCCCAGGGATCGGACTCGAGCTGCTTGATCCCCAGGGAGAACCGCTCGTTGCCCTTGTCGATGTTCAGGACGATGGCCTGGACTTCCTGGTTCTTTTTGAAGACCTCCGAGGGGTGTTTCACTCTCTTGGTCCAGGAGATGTCCGAAATGTGAACCAGCCCGTCGATGCCCTCGTCGATCCCGATAAAGATCCCAAAATCCGTAATGTTTTTGATCTTCCCGGCAATGGTGGTTCCCACCGGGTATTTTTCGGCAATGACATCCCAGGGATTGGGCTCGAGCTGCTTCATTCCCAGGGAGATCCGCTTGTTCTCGGGATTGATGCTCAACACCACCGCTTCCACCACGTCGCCTACGCTCAGGATCTTGGACGGATGGCGGATCTTCTTGGTCCACGACATTTCGGACACGTGGATGAGGCCCTCGATTCCCTGTTCGATTTCCACGAAGGCGCCGTAGTCGGTCAGGCTCACCACCCGGCCCTCCACGCGGGTCCCGACGGGGTATTTTCCTTCGGCCTGGGTCCACGGATCGGCCACCAGTTGTTTGAGCCCCAAGGACACTCGTTCATGATCCCGGTCGAAGCTGAGGACCATCACCTTGATGCGGTCTCCCACCTGGAACATCTCCGAAGGATGGCCCACCCGACCCCAGCTCATGTCCGTAATGTGGAGGAGCCCGTCGATGCCTCCCAGATCCACGAAGACGCCGTAATCCGTAATATTCTTGACGGTGCCCTGCACCACTTTTCCGTCTTCGAGGGTGGCCAGGGTGTGGGACTTCATCTGCTCCCTCTCCCGTTCCAGTAAGGCTCTCCGGGACAGGACGACGTTACGGCGTTTCTTGTTGTACTTGAGGACCTTGAACGGAAGGGTCTGGCCGATCAAAGATTCCAGGTTGCGAACCGGCCGCAGGTCCACCTGGGATCCCGGCAGGAAGGCCTGTACGCCGATATCCACGGCCAGACCTCCCTTGACCTTGGCCACCACCTTGCCTTCGATGGTGCCGTCGTTGTTGTAGATGCGGCTGATTTCGTCCCATACCTTGATCTTGGCGGCCTTCTCCTTGGAAAGATGGATCGTGCCGTCTTCGTCGTCATGGTACTCCAGGAGCACATCGACCTCATCGCCGATGGCGGCCTGGATGATCCCCTTTTCGTCCTTGAACTCGTGAAGGGATATCTGGCCCTCGGACTTGTATCCGATGTCCACCATGACAAAATCATCGCTGATCTGGACAATTTTGCCGCGAATTACCTCCCCTTCCTGAATATTGCGGAAACTCTGTTCATACAAATCATGAAGAGAGTCCATGTCTTCCATTTCATTTTCGAGTCCCGCTTCCTCCGGCGACGTGGGCTCGTCCGGAGCAGCCTGATGGATGGTGTCTTGTGTGGTTTCGTCTTTTTCAACCATTGAATCCGTTACCCCCTTGCGCATATTTGGCACATGCCGCTCTTGAATCCGGAACAGTACCAAATCGAATCGTCCTTGACAACCTCATTTTTTCTCGCTGCATCGCGGGTTGTCCCCCCCCAGCTTCCGTGAAACGATTTCTTCAAGGCGACTCACCACCTCTTCAATCCCCAGGTGGGACGTGTCCAGGATGCAGGCCCCCTCGGCCGGCCGCAACGGGGCCAGCTCCCGCTCTTGGTCCGCCCTGTCTCGATCTTCGATTTCCTTTTCCAACGTCCGGAAATCGACGGCAACTCCTTTTGCTTCGTATTCGGCGAGCCGCCTCCGGGTCCTTGCGGCGAGATCGGCGGTGACAAACACCTTCACTGCGGCATCGGGAAAGACCACGGTGGCCGTGTCACGGCCTTCGGCAACCACGTTTCCTTGGGCCCCCAACCGCCTCTGCCACTCCACCAGGAAGGTTCTCACTCCTTCCAGCTGCGAAAAAGCCGACGCAAGGTGAGACACCTCCGGGCGCCTCAATTCTTCCCCGAGCCTCTTGTCCTGGAAGGTGATGGTCAATTGGTCCCCCTCGAGGGCGAACCTCAGGGGCAATTGATTCAACCGGGCGCAAATCTCCGAGGGCTCGGAAATCCCGACGCCCCGTCGCGTCATCACGTAGGCAACCGCCCGATACATCGCCCCCGTATCCAGGTAGGCAAAACCCAGCCTTTGGGCCAACAGGCGACACACCGTGCTTTTTCCCGCTCCGGCGGGGCCGTCCACTGCAATGACCATTCGTTCACTACGTCGCTGGTTGAAGGTCTTTCAACGTCTCGGCCAAGGCCTCGACGAATCGCCGATTCTCTTCGGGGATCCCTGCATTGACGCGTATGTACCGGTCCAGACCGTAAGCGTTCATGGCGCGAATGATGACGCCGCGGCCCAACAAGGCCTCGTAAAGCCTCTTGGCATCCACAGGCACCCGGATGAGGAAGAAATTGGCCTGGGTCGGCAGGGTTTCGAGTCCCAGGCGTCCCACCTCTTCATAAAGATAGCGAAGTCCGTCCCAAACGGTTTCGCGGGTCCGGAGGAGGAAAGCCTCGTCATCCAGCGCCGCCAGGGCCGCCGCCTGGGCCAGTGTTCCCGTGTTGAACGGTTGGCGCACTCGATGGAGGTAATCTGCAATCCCCGGGTCCATGACGCCGTAGCCGATGCGCAGCCCCGCAAGACCGTAGGCCTTGGAGAAAGTTCTCAAGACAAGGACATGAGCTCCCCCCCGCGGTTTGATGTAGTCAAACCCCCGGGGGATATCCGGGTCCCGGGCAAATTCAATATAGGCCTCGTCCAGGACCACCAACATTTCCGGAGGGAGGGCCCTCAGGAAGCGATCCCATGGCTCCTTCCTCACGACGGTTCCCGTAGGGTTGTTGGGATTGTTGATAAAGATGATCTTCGTACGGGGGGTGACCGCGCGGAGGGTTGCCTCCAGGTCGATGGTGAAGTCCTTGAGGGGCACGGCAACCCCCTTTCCCCCCATGGTCTGGACCGCCAGTTTGTAGACCAAAAAAGAGGGGGCCGGCATGATGACCTCGTCGCCGGGAACCAGGAAAGCACGAATGGCAAGCTCGATGATTTCGTTGGAGCCGTTGCCCAGCACAATTCCTTCGAAGGGCAGGTCCAGTTTCTCGCTCAGGCGCTTCCTGAGATAATAGCCGCTTCCGTCCGGATATCGGTGGAGTCGTCCCAAGGTGGAACGGATGGCTTCCAGCGCCCGGGGCGAAGGCCCCAAGGGATTCTCGTTGCTCGCCAGCTTGATGGAGTCTCGTATGCCGTATTCCCGCTCGAGCTCCTCCAGGGGTTTGCCCGGGGGATAGGGAATCAGGCCGGCAATGTGTTCGGGCACGAAAGGTTTCATGGGGTTAGATTTGTCGGCGTGCAGAAGATCTGCACCGTAAGTCCGAGAGCCTTTCTACGTGGTTTGGTATTGCTGAATTCCAGAGATGTATGATCTCTATAATGAAACCCTTGGGAAAAAGCAACGGATTTCTGTTTTCCGAGGCCTTCCCTCCCCCTTGACCTTTCCACCTTGTTTTCCCCCGGGAGTGGATTATAATGGTCCTTCATGGACCGAGACATGGAAGACCTGATTCCCGGAAGAACGCGACCCCCGTCGCTCTTCTTTTCGCTTCCACAACCGCAGTATGAGGACTATGCACGTCATGAGGCCTGTGCACGAGCCCAAAGATTTGGATGAAGCCTCGACCAGGGACGGAGACACCGACTCTCGAGCCCCAAAGATATCCGTCCATGAAAGGCCTTCATCCGTTGCCTTCGATCCCTTTCGCCTTTACCTCGACGAAATCAAGCGGTACTCCCTCTTGAGCCGGGAGGAAGAACGTGAACTGGCCATACGGTACCGTGAGAAAAACGATCTGGAAGCCGCCTACAAGCTCATCACCGCCAACCTGCGCCTGGTGGTGAAAATCGCCATGGACTTTCAACGCTACTGGATGCAGAACTTGATGGACCTTATCCAGGAGGGAAACGTCGGCCTCATGCAGGCCGTGAAGAAATTCGATCCCTACCGAGGCTACAAGTTCTCGTACTACGCGTCTTTCTGGATCAAGGCCTACATCATCAAGTTCATCATGGACAACTGGAAGCTGGTCAAGATCGGCACCACCCAGGCCCAGCGAAAACTCTTCTTCAACCTGCGCAAGGAGAAGGAGCAGCTGGAATCCCAGGGGATCGAGGCATCTCCCAAACTCTTGAGCCATCGATTGGATGTGAAAGAATCCGAAATCATCGAAATGGACCAGCGCCTGAACAGCTGGGAGATTTCCCTGGACAGTCCCCTCAAAGAAGATTCCGAAGACACACACAAATCGTTCCTGCCTTCGGACGATCTGCCCGTAGACGACCAGATCGCCGACCGGGAAGCCAAGGCCATTCTGCACGACAAGCTGGTCCTCTTTCGCCAACAATTGAAGGGCAAGGAAGCAGTCATTTTCGACCACCGTCTGCTTTCCGAGGAACCCATGACTCTGCAGGAAATCGGGGATCGGTTCGGAATCAGCCGTGAGCGGGTGCGCCAGATCGAGAGCCGCTTGAAGAAAAAGCTCAAGGCTTATTTGGAGGAAGAAATCGAAGACCTCGACCTGCTCCAGGAGAGCATGATCGAGGTATAGGCTTCAGCACCGCTATCTTCCCGGCTCCTGTGGTTCTCGCCCATTTCTCATCAGGATATTTCCTATAGAAAAATCAGGAATCTCCCGATTGACTCGCGGGACCGATCCGTGGTTTCTAGGAGCCAGACTTTTTCCTTCTTCATCACAACAAGGCCGGGGCTGTCCTCCCACTCCCCCGGCTTCTTATTGTCTGCCCGGGAAGTGGCGCCGGGCCCCCAACACGAATTTCCCGCGTGCGGAACGCTTGCCCCCGTCGGGCCTCCCGTCAGCCTGTCTTTTGGCACACCTTGGCGTTTTCCTTCCAGAACGGCGAAAGGCCCCGAAGGGTCTCGATGATCGGAGGGACTTTCTCCAGGACGAAATCGACTTCTTCCTCCGTATTGTAAATGCTCAGGCTGAATCGAATGGAACCATGGGCCATGGTGTAGGGGACCCCCATGGATCGAAGCACGTGGGAAGGCTGCAGAGACCCGGAAGTGCATGCGGACCCCGAAGAAGCACAAATCCCGTATTCGTTCATCATGAGCAGGATCGCCTCTCCCTCGACAAATTCGAAGCTGATGTTGGTCGTGTTGGGAAGCCGGTTGAACCGATCTCCATTGACCCGAGTGTTGGGTACAAGGGAAAGAATGCGGTTTTCCAGCCGGTCCCGCAACCGTCTGACGAGGGTGTTTTCTATTTCGAGGTTTTCCGCCGCCAGTTCACACGCTTTTCCCAGGGCGACGATCCCCGGCGTGTTTTCCGTCCCTCCTCTCCGCCCCTTCTCCTGGTGCCCTCCGATCAGGAAGGGAGAAAATTTGGTCCCTCTGCGAAGGTAGAGGGCCCCAATTCCCTTGGGGGCATGAAGCTTGTGGCCGGAAAGGGAGAGCATGTCGATGGCCGTTTTGCTTAAGTCAATGGGAATCTTCCCCACCGCCTGCACGGCATCCGTGTGGAAGAGCACTCCCCTTTCCCGAGCGATTTGGGCCGCCTCGACCACCGGAAAGACGACCCCCGTCTCGTTGTTGGCCCACATGAGGCTCACGATGGCCGTGTCCGGCGTCAGGCTCTTCCGGTATTGATCCAGGTCCAGGCGCCCCTCGGAATCCACGGGGAGCTCCGTCACCCGGTAACCCCGCAAAGCCAGGTCCGCGCACAAGGCCTTCACCGCAGGGTGCTCCACCCGACTCGTGACGATGTGTCGTTTTTCGGGAGCCTGAAGCAGAGCGGACCGAATCGCCGCATTATCGCTCTCCGTGCCGCAACTGGTGAACACAATCTCGTCGGGCTGAGCACCCAGGAGGGCCGCCACCTGCTCCCGGGCTTCGCGGACCCGGACGGCCACCTGTCCTCCAAAGGCATGCATGCTGGACGGGTTCCCATAGAAATCCTTCAGGTAAGGCAGCATCGCCTCGAGCACTTCGGGGGCCACCCGGGTGGTGGCGTTATTGTCAAAGTATAGGGTTTTCACGGGGACACCTCCTCGACGATCAACTCAGGCCAGACGAGTTCTCGAAGCTTGGATTCCACAAAGTGCTTGAGAGTTTGGGCGGAGGCCACGCAACCGGCGCAGGCTCCCCGAGTGGCCACCAGGACCCGGTTCCCCACCACGTCCACCAACTCGATGTCCCCGCCGTCCTTCTTCAACGACGGCCGGATTTCTCGTTCGATGGTCTCCTGAATCATCCGGATCTTCCGAATGTTGGAAAGGCCCGGACGGGAAGGCGCTTGGGGAATCCCTTCCCGACCCAGCGTTGCCAGGATTTCCTCGATGGCCCCGTGGCAACTGCCGCAACCCCCGCCGGCCTTGGTATAGTGGGTAATTTCCTCCACGGTTCTCAGGGCGTTTTCCCGAACGGCTCTCTCGATCTCCTTGTCCGTGACCCCAAAGCATTCGCAAACCACCTTTCCTTCGGGCTTTTCTTCAGCGGTTCCCCGATAGTCTTCAATGGCCTTCTCCAAAGCCTCACGGCCCATGACGGAACAGTGCATCTTCTCCAGGGGAAGTCCCCCCAGATAATCGGCGATGTCCTGGTTGGTAATCCGGGAAGCCTCCTCGACGCTCATCCCTTTCACCATTTCCGTGAGGGCGGAGGCGGCGGCAATGGCACTGGCGCAGCCGAAAGTTTTGAACTTTGCTTCCACGATCCGCTTGTTCTCGTCCAGCCGAAAGCTGAAACGAAGAGCATCCCCGCACGCGATGGAACCGACTTCCGCCACTCCGTCGGCCTCTTCCACCTCGCCCACGTTTCGGGGGTGCAGGAAGTGGTCTTTGACTTTCTCCGTGTATTCCCACATGAGCTTCACTCCTTGCCGTACAGTCCTGCCTCGGGAGGGGCGGACTTTCCCCCCTTCCGTGAGTCCCTTTGTCTAGATGAGCCTTGCGGTGGCCGGCCTACGACCGAAACCTCTGCTCTCCAAGATCCCGGATCCGTTCCCCGGGGGGGCCGACCCTCATCCTTCGGTCCTTCAGGAGCAAAGCTCCGATCGGCCCCCAGATCCGGGTGTTTCCTCGGAGACAAGCCGAATCGCGATTTGTCTTCCCACCAATCTAACACCGGCGGTGTGCCGTGGCTAGTCCGCGCCCGGATCTGCGGGGAGGCGGCCGGACGGGGGCATTGCTTGTGCCGGGCACGAGCCCTTCGGGGAAAACCGCCTGCCCTCCTGGTATTTCGTCCAAACCGGGCAATCCCTATCGGGGGGGGCCATACTACCGGTCATATCCGTCATGGCACGGGACTTGCCAATCATAGCGGGGGCCGTACGGGTTGCTTGCCCCCGGACCGAGCGATCCTTGATGGTCATTCCCCGTCCAACGGCACTCTCGGAGGGCGGGGACAGGGCTTCGCCCCTTGGATGAACCGTTCTGCGGGCTCGGGGGTGGGCTTTATGCACACCCATACAAGGGGAAAAATCGCCCATCCCGAGTGCCCGTCGGAACCGCCGCGGACCGGCACCGGTCGAACGGAACGCGATTTGATTTTACACCCGATTTGGGATAGAATTTAAAATCACGTACCCACGGAACGGCTCTCGGAGGCGACTGGATTTCACGCGAATGCGGGAAAGGTGCGGAATATGGAATGGTACGCCATGCAGTTTTGTGTGACCCCTGCTCAGGATGTCAGTTTCTTTGGAGCGATGCAACTCATCATTCTGGCCGCCATCTGGGTGTTTGGCTTCCG
>Ga0116192_1002105_pt1 | contig 13483 bp, 9 predicted proteins | sample AD_UKC113_MetaG_FD_89876 | JGI IMG/M metagenome (GOLD analysis project Ga0116192, IMG submission 89876) | Active sludge microbial communities of municipal wastewater-treating anaerobic digesters from Hong Kong - AD_UKC113_MetaG | ecosystem: Engineered > Bioreactor > Anaerobic > Digestate | place... | reverse complement strand
TTTCTTTCATTAAAACTTACAAAAGAATTTCCAGCAATGATAATATGGTCATGAAGGGTAATTCCAAGTATTTTCCCCGCCTCGACAAGCTGATGAGTAATTTCAATGTCTTCACGACTTGGTTCAGGATTCCCACTCGGATGATTATGGACAAAAATCACGGCGGCGGCACGCTGAACAATCGCTTCGGCATAGCATTCGCGAGGATGAACTAACGATGAGTTTAAGATGCCGACGGTAATTTTTTGCCGTGAAATCAACGCATTCGATGACGTCAACAGCAACGCCCAGAATTCTTCGTGCCTGAGATCTCGCAATACTGGAGCCATAATATGAGCAACATCTTCAGGCGACTGAATCGTCTGTAAACTTTCTTCTGTAGCCATAAATCGCCGTGCAAGTTCAAATGCAGCAGCGAGTGTAATCGCTTTGCTCTTACCGAGTCCATATTGCTGCAATTCGCCAACAGACATTCGAGCAAGTGTGCGGAGAGTGCGTCCTTCGGATAATAACTTCTTTGCTATATCAACTGCAGTGGCGCCACGAATTCCTACACGAATGAGAATTGCCAACAATTCAGCTTCTGTAAGTGTTTGAGCTCCGCTGTGAAGAAGTTTTTCTCTCGGCCTTTCGTTCTCAGGCCACTCCTTAATTGTTGTGCGGTAGTATGTCGCTTCAAAAACTTGAGGCTTGTCTTTCCCCTGTTCTTCCATAGCATTTACTCCTTTAAGGATATAATGCCAAGATTGTGAATTGTGCGTTCTTTATACCGAAGCGCAATCATCGCCATATTGACACGTTTCTCAGAAAATTCAATCCGACCATGCCAGCCGTCATACTTCGCTTTTGCTAACGCAACAGCAAGGTCAGCGCGACGAGTAGAGCCTTCTTCGATTGTTTGGAGAATCATCTTCGTAACATCGTATGTCAGAAGAGAATTCGTCGTCGGCATTTTTCCTTTCGTTAAGTTTTGATACTCGGTTACAAAATTTTGATACTGTGGATTGAAGACATCGACATACGAATCAACGAACATAATTACGCCATCGGTATACTGTCGATTCTGATCGAGTTCATTTAAATCATACCAATCGCCAGTGCCTAAAATTTGAGTCTGAATATTGTAGTATTTTAACTGGGCGCTTATAATCGGAATTTCCTCTGAACTCGTTATCGGAATAAAAATAGCGTCGATATTCGTTACTGGATAGATTAAACTATCATACTGCGCTGTGACGACTTTCAATGGGAGATTGAGAGAGTCGGCTATTATCTTCCCTCGTGGTCCAAAAAGAACTTCAACAGGCGCCGGGAGCTGTCGTTCTAAAAGAGAATCTAAGACATGTTGCGAAACGCCATATCGAATAATTTTCTCGACATCGCTTCGTTTTACTTTCGTCGAAAAGTCAATGATAGTAGTTTCCTGCTGTGACATTGCGCTACGACGAAGCGCTTCGATTTCACTCCGCACATCTTCTGTATTCGGCGCATACCATTGCTGGGCAACGAGTTCGCCTCCTTGTTGTTTTACTTCGTCAATAAATGACTCGACAAGTTGTCGTCCAACTGCATCGGAAGGAGCAAGCACAGCTAATCGTTTTGCCTTCAATTCTTTGGACGCATAGCGAGCAGCAATCCTTCCTCGCACTTCATAATCCGGATTTGCTTGAAAAATAAAAGGACCAATATTGGTAATTCCATTTGCCGTTGCCGTTGGCGTAATCAGTGGAACACCACGCTCATTTGCAATTGCTGCGCTGGCAAACACTTCATTACTTAAAACTGGACCAATAATAATACTCACAGCCTGATCCGCTGTAAGCTCAGAAACATGTCGCGCTGCAATTGTAGGATCACGCTCACTATCACGAATCTCGAGCGCCACTTTGACAATAGCATTGCGATTATACTCATCGACAGCGCTCTGGATTCCTTCCAAAAATTCTACTCCTGCTCCCCGAAACGATGCACGCTCCGTTTTCAACATCAAAGGAAGCACAACGCCGATCTTTACGATGCCGCGCTTCTGAATTGTTCCTAAAAGCGCTGTAGCTTGCGCTGTGTATTTTGTTTGCGTTGGTATCGAGAGCACAGTTTCTATATATCGTTGCGCTCCGGTGATATCTCCCAGTCGGTACGAATGTTCGGCAAGCTGCATCGAGAGTAGCGCACGAGTAACATCCGTTGCGGCTTCTTTATAGATAAGTTCAAGTTCCTGTAATTCCAATGCTTCCGATGTAAGTTTGAGAAGTGAGGTTTCAGCAAGCGTTCTTAGTTGTTCATCATTCGTATTATCGAGTGCGTGTACAAATGCAATGGCAGCATCTTCATACCGGCGAAGCTGAATATAACTCATCCCTTCGACGTAGTAAGCATCGCCACAGTAGAGTGAATTCGGATAAAGGTCGAGAAGATCCTTTACAAATTGTATCGACAACCGATAGTTACCAACGTGGTAGTACGCCTTTGCTCCCATAATGTACGCCGCTGTTGCGCGATGATTCCGCGGATATTCTTTAAGCAACGAATGGAACAGTACTGCGGCGCTGTCGTAATTAGCGCTTTCATAAACTCGAAGCGCTTGTGAGAATCGCTGCTCCACAACTTGTTGAAATATTATTTTATCTCCAGTTTGTGCAATGAGTGAAAAATTCCACAGACACAACCCAATGAGAAGGAGTAAGTTTACTTTTTTCATGGTTTCACTATTCTCCAATAGTAATGAGCCTTCAAAGAATTATGAAAAATCTCGATTCAGCGACTTCATGCTGATATTCCATCCAATAATCGATAAGACAAGAGAAAGCGCTCCAACAAGTACATATGCTATGATAAATAAATCGCTATTGTATGGCGCTCGGCGATATAATGAATTAAAATATTGCGATAGAGGTAATAATACGATAAGAATGATTGCAATGAGATACAATATCATACCCAAAAATGTAATCGTCGCTCCTTGAGTCGATGCCGCTCGAATTGGATTGCGCTCTGTATACGATGCAAAATATCCTCCAAAACCAAAGTGAAATAGCGCCATCGTTACTGCTATCCAGAATGTCGAATATACTCCAAACCATATTAACATTGGTTGCGGCTCGATGTGCGATTTGAGGAATGGAATATGAGTTGCGACGGTAACAAGTTCTCCCAATCCTATAATTAAGAGCAAACCAAGAACAATTTTTACCGTCATCCATTTTCGAATTGAGAGCGGTGAGGAACGAATAGACCAAAATGCCTTTCCCTCGAGCTCGATCATGGGAAAAACAAATCTTAACGCTAATGACGCAACAAGGAAACCAGAAAAGCCAAAGAGTGCAAGATACGTAACCAGTTGCATTGTAGGAACACGAAGATGGAGATTGAGTTGCGAGGCGCTAAGTATAAAAACACCAAGGAGAACTACCATCACAAGCAGGTGAATCCATTGAGTCGGTTCACGGAAGAAAAGAAAAAATTCTTTTTTGAGAATTGACTCTAACTGTAACGGCAGATGACTTTTCTTCCTAAAATCAAACCACTGATAGTGAGCCTGGTAGTACGGCTGACGAGCCGAATTTTTAATGTTCAACGACACCAGCCAACTTTGATAATAGTAAGCCCTCGCCACAAGGTACACTATTCCAAAAACAACGAGAGTACCAACACAGAGAGCAACAACATACGGAATGGCAATATCCATATTTCCTTCAGCGCTGTAGTACAAATACGATGCAACAATCGAATTTGGAAAATAGTCAAGAATACCAAATGAAAGTTGAGAGAGATATGCGTCAACATTTGGAAAGTACCATTGAGCCTGCTCGACAAGCTTTACAGGATTCATTGCACGGAAGAAAAGATAAATCGAAAAGAAATAGAGAAGGAAAATTCCCGCCATCACCTGCCTGAAACCAAACCGTGCAGCAAGCTTCATAATTGCCATGAGTACAAGCACCGCAATGCAAGCCGCCAAAAACATAAATGGAATAAAAACGAATATCATCGTTCCAACAAAAAATTTCCAACTGAGTCCAAAGAACACTCCATATCCCAACAAAACAGAAAGTCCCATAAGGAATAGCGTTGTCGAGCTATAGAAAAAATTATCGAAGAACTTCAGCAGAAAAACTGTTGTGCTCGGCACTGGCTTCGTCATAAGGTAGCCAACCTCTGGCGAGCGGTAGAGAGTCGAGTAAGCAACGAGAATGTTCCCCAAATTCACAGACACAAAAAATACAAAGAGCAACATCGAGAGAAATTGATGGTAGAGAAAAAGACCAACGTGAGTTTGATTCACAATGATATTTGTAATCGAGTAAGCAAATTCGTATGCTGCAAAAGCAAACGCGCCATACATAAGAGCTGAGCCAATACTCCGAACAATCGGTACCGTCTTCAAATTAAATGTTGACTTCAGCGACGAAAGAATTTTATACTTCACAATGTGAAAAAATAATCGCACGAACTTGCTACTCCTCCGTCAATTGCAGAAAGACATCCTCTAACGATTTCTTCTTAACGCCATCGCTTCGAAGCATTTCTTCTCGCGTACCACAAAAGACAATCTTCCCGTTGTGAATAATTCCAATCCGATCACAAAGCTCTTCAGCTACCGGTAGACTATGGGTCGACATAAAGATGGAACAACCGCTTTCCGCTTGTTTCCGTAACGTATCTCGAACAATTTTAGAGCTCCGTGGATCAAGTCCAATCATCGGCTCATCAATAATAATAGTTTGTGGTTTGTGAAGAAGCGCAGCCGCAATTGTTACTCGCTGCCTCATACCTTGCGAGTAATCTTCGGTGCGACGATCGATCCAGTCTCCAATTTCAAAAAGTTCGATTACTTCCTCAATTCGTTCGCGTGTGAGTTCCTTTGGCATTCGATACAATCCTGCAAGGAAATAAAAGAATTCACGTCCAGTAAGCTTATCATATAAGAATGGCTGATCGGGAACGTAAGCAAATGTGCTCTTTGCTTCTATTGACTGCTTTACAACATCGTAACCATTGACAATAATGGTTCCCGAAGTCGGCGCAAAAAGTCCGACGATCATTTTTATTGTTGTGGTTTTCCCTGCTCCATTAGGACCTAAGAATCCAAAAAATTCACCTCCCTTCACACTCAACGTCAAATCATTTACAGCAGTAAAATCCCCAAAACGTTTTGTTACATTTTTCAGTTCTACCATAGTTGGAACTCTTCCCTTATTCCCATTCAATCGTTGCAGGAGGTTTAGTGCTAATGTCGTATACCACACGATTGATTCCTTGAAGTTCATTTGTAATGCGATTTGAAATTATCGCAAGCACCTCCGGCGGAATCCTTGCCCAATCCGCAGTCATCCCATCAACGCTTGTTACAGCGCGCAACGCAACAGCATTGTGGTATGTCCTTCCATCTCCCATAACACCAACCGAGCGCACTGGAAGTAATACAGCAAACGCCTGCCAAATTGAATTATACAAATTTGCCTTCCGCAATTCTTCTATAAAAATTGCATCCGCTTCGCGTAGAAGTTCAAGTTTCTCTTTTGTTACGTCTCCAAGAACTCTGACAGCTAAACCTGGTCCAGGGAAAGGATGACGACCAAGAATTTCCTCCGGCAATCCTAATTCCCGACCAATAGTGCGCACTTCATCCTTAAATAACTCACGGAACGGTTCGATAAGTTTGAAATTCATTTTCGACGGCAAGCCGCCAACATTGTGATGACTCTTAATTGTTACCGATGGACCTTTGAACGATACAGATTCAATGACATCGGGATAGAGCGTGCCTTGAGCAAGAAATTCTACTTTACCCTCTAACTTTGCCGCCTCACGTTCAAATACTTCGATGAAAACCCTGCCAATAATTTTTCGCTTCTGCTCAGGATCGGTAACTCCAGCCAGCTCGTTGAGAAATGTGTCCGTCGCATCAATATATGTAAGAGGAATATGATAGTGATCGCGAAACGTCGTAACAACTTGCTCGCTTTCATTCTTCCTCATCAATCCATTGTTAATGTGCATGCAATGAAGTTGTTCGCCAATTGCTTTATAGAGAATCACTGCAAGTACCGATGAATCGACTCCGCCGCTGAGGGCGCATAACACGTGCGATGTACCAACTGTCCGTTGTATATTGTGAATAGTTTGCTCAATGAAAGAGCGCGGCGTCCACGTTCCGTGCGCACCACAGATACGAAGGGCAAAGTTCTCAAGAATCTCTTTCCCTTTTTCTGTATGCACAACTTCTGGATGAAATTGCACGCCATAAATTTTCTTTTCCCGATTCCGAATAGCTCCGACTGGCGCATTCTTCGTATGCGCAAGAATATCAAAGCCAGTCGGCGCTGCGCTGAGAGCATCGCCGTGACTCATCCATACAATTGTTGGGGATGATATTCCAGCAAATAAATCTTCGCTCGAATCAATTTCTAGTTCTACTTTTCCATATTCTCTTTTTGTTGCACCATTCACCTTCCCGCCAAAGCGCTCTGCAATGAGTTGCAATCCATAACATATACCCAAAATTGGAATTCCTAATTCGAAAATTTTTGGATCAGGTTTCGGCGCACCCGAATCGTATATACTGGATGGACTGCCAGAAAGAATAATTCCAAGAGGATTGAGTTCCTGAATTCGTTGGATTGATATCGAGTATGGATGAATTTCACTGTAAACGCCCAGCTCTCTTATTCTGCGACTAATGAGTTGTGTATATTGAGATCCAAAATCAAGCGCCAAAATTGTTTCCGGATGTTCCATATTTCCTCTATACAGTTGTTGATACAACAGAACGATGTTCGATGATTTCTACTTTTTTCTCTGGCACAGCATAAATAAGTGGCATGCTAATAATCGTTGTAAATATCTTCACACCGATATTACTCACAACAATGCTCCATACAACGGCGTTCGAATACACTCCGCCAAAGGCGAGCCACGCAAAAAGGATGCTATCTAAAGGAATACTGATTGCATTACTCGAGAGCACACGCGCCCATTGAATCTTCTCGCCGACTTTTGCAACCCAAAGACGATATACTTCCGTGTCAACAAGTTCTGATGCAACCATTGCAATGATAGAAGCGAACACTAATCGCCATACAGGAGATAGTACCTGTGCAAAAGCTGTTTGAGGTCCGACATTTGGATCGCCCGGTATGATTGATACAAGCCAAAAAAGGAAAGCCATAAACAAATTGATGAAAGCCGCTACAATGATAACGGTTCGAGCCACATGAACGCCAAGAAGTTTATGAACCAAATCCCGCAAAGTAAAAGTCAGCGGATAAATAAGCGTGCCAGCATCCATCGAAAGCCCAATGATGAGAATTATTTTCAGGCTTGTAATGTTTGCCAGCATTTGAGCGGCAATGTATGCCGAAATTACAATAATTGCACGACGCATAATAAATTCATTTCCAGCTTTGAACCATTTCTTTAGAGCCTAACAACGAAGAGATCGAAGTCACAATTCGTTATCTCTTTGTCATTTTATTTCTTTCCAAATTCAAAATCTCCCCTGCAATACACGACTAAGAACCTTCTATTTACCCACCGTAAAAAATGCTCGACCGTTAAACGGTATTACTTAAAATGAAGATTTTTGATTATTGATGCAACTGCTCTGTACACCAAACTCAACAGAATGACTATTCTACAATACATTCATTTTTTTATAGTATGGATTATTCTTCGATAATGAGCCTCTTCATTCTGGCATAATCATTGCAAAAATAATAAGAAAAAGATGAGGTGGCCTATGAAAAAGAAAATTTTATTTACCATTACTATTTTGATGATTCTATTGTTGCTCTCTAACGTAACTCAAACGGCGGTATATGCACAAGATTTAGTTACCACAAAAACATTTTATGATGCTTTGCTTCCTTATGGTCATTGGCTCACAATTTATGGAGGAGTAACTGTATGGCATCCTGTTTTTGTAAATGAGAATTGGCATCCATACACAGAAGGTCGTTGGGTCTGGACTCAATGGGGCTGGTACTGGGTTTCGGACGAACCATTTGGCTGGATTGTCTATCATTACGGAAGATGGTACTACGATAATTTCTATGGATGGATTTGGTTTCCGGATAATGAATGGGGACCTGCATGGGTGGAATGGCGATCCGACGATGAAGTAATTGGATGGGCGCCAATGCCTCCTTTTGGCATCATTCACGTTACAATTTACGAGCAGCATTTTCACTCATACTCTCCTGAGCGATATTGGTGTTTCATTCCTTACGAACATTTTTCGCGCCATATTCATCATTCATCAATTCATTGGGATGAAACTGACCACCACTATAAACATAGTACTCCACCAGAAGTTGGCAAAGAAAAATCAAACTCGAAAGTGCACTATGGATTTGCGCCTGAATTTATTAAACAACGTTCATCCGGTGGAACTCGAACCACGAATACACAAACCGGAAGAACATTTGGTTCACAAAGAGGTAAAGACAATTCATACAACTCAGACTTTTCCGGACAAAACAATCGGCGTAGTAATGAATCATTCGACCAGCAGAATTCTCAAGAGCAGGAAAGAAAAACAGAACAGGCGCCGCGCAATTCTGGCGGACAACGACAATCAACTTCTCCACGAGTTACGCAACCCGAACGTTCACCACGCGAACTGCGACAGGAACTTATGGAACGATACGAGCGCACGAAACCGACACAACCACCTGCACGTGAAAATACCGAAAAGCAAGATCAATCAGATTCCGAAGAACATAGAGATAGACAAAGCCAACCAAGTCGTAGAAGATAATTCTATCCAAAATCATCCATCTACTCTCAGCCACCGTCAGCAACTCGGTTGCCGAGTAGCCGTAAGGCGTATCGAGACAACAGACTTTACAACTTTGCATAATTTGGGTTTATCCAAGTAGGTTTGTTTCTCTCAGATATTGCAGATGATCACTGATAATTGTCACGGTGGCTTCGAGAACCTCAGCCACCGTCAAGGTTTCGGTTGCCGAGTAGCTCGAAGAGCGTATCGAGGCAACAGACTTCTCACACACGGATTTACCTGTAGGTTACATTCAACAAAAAAAGGTCGGATATTGCTACCCGACCTTCCATATACAAATCTATCAACTTCCTGCTTCTTACTTCATCAACAACATCTTCTTAACCATCCGTTGTCCATTCGACTCTAACGTGTAGTAATAAATTCCACTGGCATACTGATTCCCTCCAAATGAAAACCGATAATACTCGCCCGCTTTTGCCATTCCACTAAACAACGTCGCTACTTCCTGTCCTATCACGTTATACACCTTTACCACCGTCATTCCATCGGATGGAACTGTAAACTCTATCTGCGTCTGTGGATTGAATGGATTTGGATAGTTCCCTAACGTCATTGTCTTCGGCGCTACTATCTCTACTTCTGTCGTTCCAACAACTTCACTCGTTCCATCAACATCAACTTCCTTCAACTCATAGACATATTTCCCTGAACTGACTGAATTATCCGCATACGTATATTCTGTCGGAGCGTTGCTGTTCCCTTTTGCCTTCAAGGTCCCAACAACAACTTTAGCGCTGGTTCCAGTTGCACAACGAGAAATCTCAAAGTGATCGCTGTTCTTCTCTGTTGCCGTTTGCCACCGCAAGACCGCTCCGCTTCCACTCTGAGCCGCTTTAAACGATGTCAGTTCTACTGGAAGCGCAACAGCTTCACCCAATGTAAATTCCGAAAAGGAAGTTACATTATTCATTGTTGCTGTGTTATTGATATTGTCCATCCCTGCTCCCTGCAAAATCCAATTACTGCCAGTCCATCTCGCAAGATCATAAGCCAATTCATTGCCATTGACATCTCCATCAAGATAATGAAAGACCAAATTAGCCTGAGTAATGCCGCTGCCATTCATAAGTATCCAGTACATTCCGAGTACATTTTCTCCTGTTCGATGCGGATGCTTTCCTTCGATTGTTCCAACTGTAAAATCATCACTGCCAATTGGAGCAACCTCAACAGGCGTGTATCCGTTACTGGTTCCAATCTCGAAGCTCGACATTGATGAAATATTTTTTCGAAGCAAACCGATAACATAGCCATTCGTACGAGCTATTTTGTTTGCCGTCAAAACATTTTCTCCTGTAGTAATTTTACCATTTGACAACACAAGAGTATCATTGATTGTAACAGGTACATTCAGCATTAATCCTGCTGTATTATCCAGTTTGACATTATGACCAAAAGTAATTTGGGAAACGCCTTCTATTGTTTGTGCTGAAACGCCATTAAATACTATCGTCTGTGTTGTTGTCGTCAATGCTCCACTGACAATCAAATTTCCTTTTATTGTAACAGTTGGCAAAACGCTAGAATCCATACTAAAAGTTACTTTTTCACCAATTGTTAGATTCCCATTGATGGTAAGATTGCTCGATCCTGAACTGTAATTAATAGTATATGAGGTCGCTCCTGAACGTACTTCAAAAGTGAGGTTCCCATACGTTTTCCCCGATAGCGAAGGAGCAGGTGAACTTCCTGAGCCACGATAAACAAAAGTACTCGCTGGATCGAGTGTCGCATTATTCAGTGGCGAAGAAATTGCCGAAGAGGAATTATGAATAAAAGTACCACCAGCATTGACGCTCCACTTTGCTCCTGATAAAATGCTCAAAGTACCATTGTTTAGCAAAACACCATCGATTGCCAAATCTGTTCCATTTCCATCGGCAAGTGATAATGTCTTTCCGTTGGCAATTTCTACCTGACCTCCAGATTCAATAATCACCTGATCGACTGTTAGAGAGGTATCCAATATAACCGAATTGCCATTCTTGATTGTAATAGAAGAATCATTCGAAGTCGGGAATGTCGTTGCAGCAACCCAATCGATTTGATTACTCGAGCATTCCCAAGTTGAAGCATCACTCCAATTTCCATTTCGGCTTGAACGATAATACAATGAATAATTTATAACAGTACCATGACAGATTACATACGCTGTTGGCGCCCCGCCGCCAGAATGAGAAATATTCTCATCGTATGCTCCAACACTTAATCCTGCTTTTAATCTTACATAAATTGAAGTAGGAGAAAGCGAACCTCCAGAATATGAAAGATCAATGGAGGATGAAAAATTTATGTTGTCCAGAGAAATTTCATAATTTGAGCCGGCAATAGTAACCGTTCCTGAGGATGGACTAAGATTACTTCCGCTTACATTGTAACTTTGAGAGCCCGATGGACCGAAACCTACAACATAGGTGAAATTCGTAAGAGTACCGGGATTAGTTGATAGTAACGGTTCACTTGTAACGTTTGTCGTAATTGAAATATCATCTATACCTAGCGCTTGTGCATTCGAGGTTGTAGTACCGCTGCTAACGGAATAATTCCAAGCAAGGTAAAGATTTCCTCCAGGCATTAAAGAAACTAATAAAATTTTGTTCATGATATTAACAGTAACTCCAGGAGCTGAATCAAATCCTGAATTATCTGCATCAGCTGGAAAAGAAGTTAAAAAATCACTTCCTGCACTAGTCCATGTCGAACCATCTGTAGAGTAGTACATCTGAATTGAAAAGCCAGCAGGGTTTGAACCGTTCCTATATTTCTCTATTGCATAACTAATCGTAAATCGTCCAATTATTTCTAAACCATTATTGGTAAGTTGTACATATAGATTACCACTTTTTGTATCTGAGCCGGATGACAACCATCCAACCGCTCTATCGACAGCCGATGTATCTACTCCTGCTCCAAAGTTATAAATTCCATTTGCAGCTGTCTGCGACATCTTATTTCCTCCAGCCTTCTCTGTAGCATTGACTGCACTTCCGAACGTACCTAATGTCCTCACACTTGAACTCTTATCAACTTTCCATCCTGAGGGTAATATAGCTGTTCCAGAAACGCCAATAGAAAAGTCTTGTGTAACAGTTGAACCAACCGAAATATTTACTTGCGACCAGGCTGTTGGTACCAATAAGAAAAGACATAATGCAACACTTTGTACTATCCACCGTTGTTCCATGGATTCCTCCTTTTTGATTGAATGTGAAATATCTCCTTTATCTGGTAGTGAGCAGGAGTGTATTGACTTTATCATATTTTTAAAAAAACAAATCCAAAATGCAAGAAAATTTTATGTTAAATTCTCATAAGTTAGCTCATTCTTTCTCTCTCGTTGTATAATAATTTTTGAGGTAGCTCAAACAGGAACAAAACAATATATCATACGCATCATGTCTTTACTTATATAATTTATGAAGTGATCTTTATCAAAAAATGCCCATTCTAAGGAATTTTCAAACTTTACTGTCAAAACACGTAGATATTTAGGTGGCAAAAAAACGCTCAAAGTACTACACAAATATTGATCATTTGAGTGAATTTTGATTGCAACCGAGGTAACAGTGGAATGCCCACTGAATTTGATGTACAAAGCGATTTATCAAATGGTAATCTTCATTTATATATGACGGTGTCAGTGAAAAGGATTTTCATTACTAATCACTCACCTCCACCTCTTTTGCTTTTTTATATCTCTTTTTCAAATAACTTCAACCATTAACCAATTATATAAGGAGCTTTACTATGTTTACAAAAAAAAATCTTTTCCCATTTTTTGTCCTGGTATCAGCAATTGTAATAATGCTTGCAGTACTGGTCATAAATCAACCAGTAAATGCAACACAATCAAAGTATACGGGACACGAAGATCACTACATTACTCTTCAAGAAGGAATGGAGTTCACAAAAAACTACAGGATGTCCGAACCACCCAATGCAACGCTGGCATATTACTTCGGTAAAGAGGCTCTTCAGAAGACTCTCGATCAACCCGGATGCGTTGGACTGCGGATGTACAATGGCAAGCATACCGATGGTACTCCAACGTTGGTCATCATTGGAGTTGATGGAAGCGGGAATGACTTGACAAAAGGCATTGTATTGCAACGTGCATTCCTTTGCCCACCAGATTGCTGCCCTTCTTGTTGGGGATTGACAAATGGTCAATCATTCGCTACAATTAAGTAAACTAAAGGGCGGATTCACCTCCGCCCATCAATTAGTCAATATGAATCTAAGCGTATTACAGACAATTCATGCATTATTCGGTATTGGGTTACATCTCTATTTTAAGTCAACTATTAATAATCTTCATAGGATTATATGCATATCGAAACCTTACATTCGAATTTAAATTTTTCTTAATAATCGCATTACTTGGATTTATTGTTGATTTCCTTTCGTATTGGCAGTATTTTAGTTCAAGAATCACTCCTCTTTTCTATCAATTCTACATTCCACTTGAATTTTGCTGCATCATGTTTATTATCTCGCAATGGCAAAGATCAAAAAAGACTAAACAATTTTTTTACATTCTCATATTGGGTTACATATTATTCTGGCTGTCTTCAAAGTTATATCTTGAATCGCTCTTTAGTTACTCGTATTTAACTTCGACAGTTGCCACTGGCATCATCGTTTTATCATCAGGCTATACATTATTTATTGTCGTTTCAA
>Ga0116192_1002102_pt1 | contig 13497 bp, 14 predicted proteins | sample AD_UKC113_MetaG_FD_89876 | JGI IMG/M metagenome (GOLD analysis project Ga0116192, IMG submission 89876) | Active sludge microbial communities of municipal wastewater-treating anaerobic digesters from Hong Kong - AD_UKC113_MetaG | ecosystem: Engineered > Bioreactor > Anaerobic > Digestate... | reverse complement strand
TCCATGCCAGCGTCTCTGAGCGCGCGAGCAATCACTTTGGCTCCCCTGTCATGACCATCAAGACCGGGTTTTGCGATCAGGACACGAAGTTTCTTCTCTGCCATAACCCTCTCCTTTTAATACCCAGAATAGACACCTCTTTATTCTACATTTTGTAATTAAAATAGGGTAGTCCATTTGTAGCCTTTCTCTTCGCCAAACCTCCTGAATTCGCCAAAACTCACTCCATGCATCTGGATTGGAGATGGTTATAATGAAAATATCGGAGGAACTATGACTGAAGAAGATCAAACTCAACCCATTTCCATCCCTGAAACTCAAGGGTCGACCACACTCCCAACTGAACCAATTGCTGTCACCCCGGAACCAGAAAAACCTGCCCGGCGCCCTCTGGCACTCAGTCTGTTCGCTCTGCTCAGTCTAATCACCGGTCTAGGTGCTTACGTTTGGTTCTTCATGATCGTGAGCGTGAGACCAGTGGTAGCTTATCTCACCGCCCCACTGATCGCGTTGATCGCCGTTCTTTGCGGTTATCGCGCCCGCCGTCAGATCCGCCGAAGCAGTGCCAATATGAAAGGGAAGCACATTGCCAATTACGGTCTTCTGGCAGGATATGCATTTCTGCTGTGCTGCGCCTTTCTGGCGGCGCTGCTATTGATGGGCATTGCGACATTAAAGGGCGTTTCCATCGTCTGATTTGCACTGGCAGGTGAAACTTCGCCTGACCACCAACGTATATCAATCAGGAAGGAAGAAAATTATGGAACAACCCCCTGCTCTTAATTCGAATACCTCTACGGAGCGTTTGACTCCTGAATTCCCGATCAAGGACAATAATCTTGCCATCATCAGTCTCGTCGCTGCCATCCTGGGTTGGACGCTCCTTCCGCTGTTTGGGTCCATTGTCGCCGTCATTACCGGGCATCTCGCTAAGAAGGAAATCCGCGAAAGTCTCAACACCGAGGGAGGAAATGCCATGGCTACCGCCGCATTGATCCTCGGTTATATCCAACTGGGTATTTTTGTCCTGATTGCCATTTTCCTTATTTTGATGTTGGTCATTGCCGGCAATCAACAAATGGTTTATTCAATCCTGATTTAGGTCTAGTGAGAAGCATCCTGGCACTCAATGCAACCTTCAAATGATCAAATCGTATACTAAATAATCACGTATTCAAGGAGATTAAGATGTCAATTCCCAATCCCAATTCGCTTCCACCACTTCCGTCTGCACCAATGGTAAAGAGGGACAGTACTCTCGCCATCATCAGCCTGATCGCTGGCATCACCGGTTGGACAATTTTTCCGGTTATTGGCGCGATCATTGCGGTAGTAACAGGTCACCTCGCAAAGAAAGAAATCCGTGAAAGCGGTGGCGCTCTCAGTGGTGATGGCATGGCACTGGCAGGTATCATTCTGGGATATACGATGATCGGCATCACCCTGCTCATCATCCTGCTCATTGTCCTCGCCGTGGTCCTTTTCATACCCACTGCCACCACTGCTTTTGGATCTATTAACGGCTGTTTACCGTATTTCCATTACTAACTGCTGGCACACCCACACCAACCCCCAGGTTATTGCCCGCCCGGGGGTTTTGTTTTGTTTAGAGTTCTTTCCATAAAAAGAGCATTAGAGCCATGAAAGGGGGAATATGGTAAACTTAGTCCGAAAAACCATATTAACTACAAGGAATCCATCCTTATGCCTGTAATTTATCCATTTACTGCAGTTGTTGGTCAGGAAAGAATGCGGCGAGCGCTGGTGTTGAACGCCGTGGATCCACGTATCGGCGGTGTTCTCATCCGCGGTGAACGGGGGACGGCTAAATCCACCGCTGCTCGCGCGTTGGCAGCACTGCTCCCGAATGTACGGGTGGTTAAAGATTGCCGCTTCGGCTGCGACCCCGACAAACCAACCACCTGGTGTACAGAATGTCGCGAGCGTGTTGACCGAGGAGAAACCCTCGAATCCATCACCCGCCCAACCCCCTTTGTGAATTTACCGGTTTCCGCGACGGAAGACCGTGTTGTCGGTACACTGGACATTGAAAAAGCGATTCAACGGGGAGTGCGCAGCTTTGAGCCGGGTGTTCTGGCTGCCGCCAACCGTGGTCTGCTTTACATCGATGAAGTCAACCTGTTGGACGACCATGTGGTGGATGTACTGCTCGACGCAGCTGCCATGGGGGTCAACATCGTGGAGCGGGAAGGGATTTCTTTTACCCACCCCGCACGCTTTATTCTGGTAGGCACAATGAACCCCGAGGAAGGGGATTTGCGACCGCAGCTGCTTGACCGCTTTGCGCTCTCCGTGGAGATCCACGGCATCCGTGATGCCCGCGAACGCGTTCAGATCATGGAACGAAATATCGCCTTTGAAGAGGATGCCAACCAGTTCTTTGAGGAATGGCAAGGAAAAGAAATTGAACTCTCGCAGCGGATTGAGCAGGCACGAAAACTGGTGGATGAAGTTACATACACCCGCCAGAACCTGCTTTCCATCGCCGCACTGACTGCTTCACTCAACGTGGATGGTCATCGTTCCGATCTCGTCATTCTGAAGACCGCCCGCGCTCAGGCTGCCTTTGACGGGCGCAAACAAATCAATGATCGTGATATTGCTCTGGCGGCTGAACTGGCTCTACCCCATCGCCTGAAGAGTGGTCCTTTCCAACGTGAAGAAATGGGAATGGAAGAACTTCAGGAACGCATTGAACAGCTCCAGGGTGGCGCCGCTTCCGGTACGCAACAGGAATCCGCCTCCGAACTAGGTGACGAGGAGTCCTCCAGCCCAAAAAAAGCTTAGCGCCGGAAGAAACCTGCGGACCCTCCCCACAACAGGGGCAACCAGAACCTTCCATCCAGAACCCATTCAACAAGAATGATGCGTACTGGTGGGCAGGCGGAAGAAAATTACCTGACGCAGAAGCTTTTATTCCGCGCAAGCTCGACACCCCGCTGGATAAAATGATGCGCTCCTACGCCGGCAGGCGCTCGGTAACGCATACGGAACGAAAACGCGGGCGTTATATTCAATCACGACCAGCGCCGGGGCACGTGGATGACCTCGCCTTCGATGCCACCATCCGCGCGGCGGCACCCTTCCAACGCAGCCGTGAAGAGATAAAAGAACGCAATCGTGTCGCTTTTGCTGTACGCCCGGGGGATTACATGAAAAAGATTCGGGTGCGCAAAGCCGCCAATCTGATTCTCTTTCTGGTGGACGCTTCCTGGTCAATGGCTGTGGCGGAACGGATGGCTGCCACAAAAGGAGCCATTCTTTCGCTGCTCACGGATGCTTACCAACGCCGTGATCGGGTGGGGCTGATCGTATTTCAGAAGAATCTTGCCACGCTTGTTCTCCCGCCAACCAATTCGGTCATGCTGGCTGAATCCAGGCTGGAGGATATTCCGGTAGGCGGTAAGACGCCGCTCAGTGCCGGTCTGATGATGGCTTATGAAACCCTGCGTAAGGAAAAGCTGCTCCACCCCGAAATCATGCCATTGTTAATCGTGCTCACGGACGGAGCAGGGAATGTTTCCATTGGCTTCAACTCCCCTCAGGAGGAGGCTTACAATATCGCAGACCTCATCGCAAATGAGAATATTCACAGTGTGGTCATTAACATGGAACATGCTGCTTTTGATCAGGGACTTGCCCAATCGTTAGCCGATCACTTGAAAGCACCCTGTTATACGATCACGGACCTTAAAGCTGAGAACCTTTTCGTCACTGTCCAACAGGAAATTCGCCAGGTAAACACCCAGGCATCCTTAGATTTTCGAAAATAATTCCATTCCACCTTCCCTATTTCTGGCTTGCCCAGTTATCAGGCACGTGTTATTATGAAGTCTAGGTTACGCCCATGCTGCAGATCCAGGATCCGGTCAAACGTTCCCGTGTGCGACGCACATTGCTTATCATCATTGCCGCCACGATCCCCTGTTATATTCTGGGGCTGATCGTGCTGCTGGTGAATACCAGCTCCCGGAGTAAAGAAACGCCCACACCTACCGAAACCCCTCCTATTGTTATTCCTTTAGCATCTTCCACTTTCACCTCCACCGCCACACTGCCTCAACCCACGGTGGTGTTTCCCACTCGCACACCCTCCTTTACCCCCACTATCACCCTGACCCCCACGATGACCCGTACTTACGTCATCCCGACTTCCACACCCAGCAACACCCCCACTGAAACACCCACGGTGCCTCCGCCTACAGAAACCCCCACACCAACACTGGAAGTAACTCCCGAGCCCATAACCACCGGGTCCGGTTAATCATGGAGTCTCATGGATAAAATCGAAACCTTTTTGCATTCGCTCCTTTCAGCCCCTGGTCTCTCTGGATTTGAAGAACCGGTCAGAAAGCAAATAGAGGATGAGTGGCGCCCATTGACAGATGAGTTGACCACCAGTCCGCTGGGCAGTCTGCATGGATTACGCAGAGCCTACGCCTCCACGCCACGCCCGTCCGTTATGGTCGCGGCGCACATGGACGCCATCGGTTTGATGGTCAAAGAAATTCAAGGAACTTTTCTGAAAGTCTCCAAAATTGGAGGGATTGACCCACGTGTGCTGCCCGGACAGCCAGTGCTGGTACACGGCAAAAAGGAAATTCCGGGAATTGTACAGATGATACCGGATCGGCTGCTTAATTCGTCCGCTGCTGGAAGCCCGCCTAATCTTAGCCGCCTGTTCGTGGATACCGGATTGCCTGAAAAAGAGCTGCAGCAACAGGTTCAGCCCGGAGACCTTGTCTCCTTCGCCAGTACTCCCATGCACCACGAAGGGGGGTATATCAGCGGACACAGCCTTGATAATCGGGCATCGGTTGCAGCGATTACCGTCTGTCTTCAGGAGCTTAAGCGCTATCAGCTTGAATGGAATCTGTGGTGCGTGGCGACCGTAATGGAAGAAGAATTTCTGCAAGGAGCGCTGACTTCAGCCTTCGCCTTAAAACCGGAAATCGGTATCGCCGTTGATGTTACTTTTGCTGAAGAACCCGGCTTAAAAACATACACGACGTTTCCTCTTGGAAAAGGACCGACCATTGGTACTGGTGCCAATGTGCATCCCGCGCTGCAGCGAAAATTCAAACAAATCGCTGAAGAAATCGATCTGCCCTATGCCGTTGAGACAATGCCACGCGGATCCGGCACGGATGGCATGGCAATTCAAATCACGGCTGCCGGCATCCCCACGATAGTACTGGGAATTCCCATCCGTTATATGCACACCCCTTACGAATTAACGTCCATGGCGGATATCCGCCGTGCGGGTAGATTGCTTGCCCGCTTCATCACCAGTCTGGAAGAAGATACTCTCGCCACCCTGTTTACAGGAGGTGACCAATGAAAACTCCACAGCCATTGCCACAAAACCTCCGTCCGCCACTGGCGCTGCTCGAGCGTCTAAGTAATGCCGTGGGTGTTTCAGGGGATGAGGAAGAAATTCGCCAGATCGTGCAAAAGCAGATCCGTTCCTTCGTAGATGAAATCACGGTAGACGCGCTGGGGAATGTTCTTGCGGTAAAGCATGCGGCTGACCCTAACGTAACGCGCGTGATGTTTGCGGCGCATATGGATGAGGTGGGTTTCATGCTTGTGCAGGAGGAAGGTGAAGGCAGTTTTGCGTTTGAACCAGTAGGTGGTATTGACGAACGGCAATTACTCGGTAAACCGGTACAGGTCGGCAAAGAGCGATTGCCTGGAGTGATTGGCAGCAAACCCATCCATCTTTGCACTGCCGAGGAGCTTCACCATGCCGTCCCACAAAAGAATATGCACATTGACCTCAGCCCCGGCTGTGCTTCAAAGGCAAAGGTGGGTGACTTCGCCACCTTCGCCACACGCTTTCAACGAAACGGCGATGCTCTATTTGGCAAAGCTCTTGACGACCGGTTGGGCGTGGCGACTTTGATCGAACTAGCGCGGGTTAACCCCGGTAATCTCGAAATTCTTTTTGCCTTTACCGTTCAGGAAGAAATTGGACTGCGCGGAGCGCGCGTTGCAGCTTATAACTTCCAACCTGACATGGCTTTTGTCGTCGACTCCACCCCTGCCTTTGACCTGCCGTTGGTGCAGGAAGATGAAGAAAACACACAGTACAATACACGCCTCGGAGCCGGTCCGGCAATTTACCTTTCGGATGCCGGTACCATTTCCGACCCGCGTCTGGTGCATTTTATGGTGAAACTGGCGGAAGAACACCACATTCCTTTCCAATTCCGTCAGCCAGGCGGCGGCGGAACGGATGCTGGCGCCATTCATCTCACCCGCTCAGGTGTGCCGAGTGTTTCCATTTCCATTCCCGGGCGGTATGCCCACACTCCAATCCTTCATGCCAGCCTGGAGGATTGGAAAAACACGCTACATCTGCTGAATCTCGTGCTTTTGCACGCCAGCCGGTCCATTTTGACACCTGATCGATAACGCAGTAAAAAGAGGAAACCATGAAAGAATTAATCCAGAAAATCACTCAGATTCCCGCCCCTTCCGGTTTTGAAAAGGCTGTACGCGATTTTATCCTTGATGAAGTGAAGCCATTTGTAAAAGAAACGCGCGTTGACGCACTGGGCAATCTTATTGTTCGCTGCGGTGAAAAGACGAAGCAGGGACGCAGTATCCTGGTGGGCGCGCACATGGATGAGATCGGTATCATCGCCAGCCATGTAGAAAAAAATGGACGGGTGCGCTTCAGCAATCTGGGTACAATTTTTCCACGTTACCTTCCTGGAAGCCGCGTCCGGTTCCTGGATGGCACACGCGGCGTAATCGACAGTGACAAACCGGAAGATCTTACCAAGATCCAACCGATCAGTCAGTTTTTCATTGATGTCGGCGCGGAGAGTGATCAGACATGCCCGATCCACGCTGGTGATGTGGCGGTTTTCGATCGTGAGTTCATGGATCTCGGGAATCGGGTAGTTTCAAAAGCGCTGGACGATCGTTCATCTTGCGCGCTTTTAATTAACGCCATCCAACAGATCAAAACAACCCCGCACGAACTCTATTTTGTCTTCAGTACCCAGGAAGAAGTTGGCTCAAAAGGGGCAACGACGGCTGCGTTCGGTCTGGATGTGGAGCTGGGTATTGCCCTTGATGTGACGCCAGTAGGCAACCTTCATGGTGTCAAATTACAGGTTGATCTGGGCAAAGGTCCCGCTATCAAGGTTCGGGATGTGGGTCACATTTCAGACAGCCGGGTGGTGAACTGGATGGTGGCGGGAGCGAAATCTCTCAAGTTGCCTTATCAACTGGAAGTCCTTGATATTGGTACAACGGATGCCCGGGCGATGCAAATCTCAAAGGCTGGGATGTTATCCGGGGCTCTTTCCATCCCCTGCAAGTATGTACACTCCCCCTCCGAAATGATCGATCTGGTTGATTACGAGCAGACCCTCAGACTGCTTGTCCATCTGCTCTCCAATCCGATCAACCTGGAAAAATGAATCCCCTGATGATCCGACGCTCCCTTACCGTTTTGCTCGCACTGCTTTTCGTGATTTCAGCAGTCGGGTGTGAGCAGCTTTCCGCGCAATTTCCCTTTCTGAGCAGGACACCGGTGCCCGAAAAAACTGTTGAGTCTCCCGCGCCGTCCACGCTGGTAACGGAGACACCCTCGGCACGCACTACGCCTTCCGTCGAGACCCAATCCCAAATTATCCTCTGGCTTCCGCCTGTTTTTGACCCTGAAAATGGAACGCCACAAGGGATGCTGCTAAATCAACAATTGGAAGCTTTTGCCAGCGAGCATCCAGAGGTGTCAGTTGAAGTGCGCATCAAAGCCGTGGCGGGTTCCGGAGGATTACTGGATTCTCTGACCACAGCCAGCCTGGCTGCGCCAACCGCCTTACCCGGATTGCTCATTTTGCCGCGTTCAGAGTACGAAAAAGCCGCCCGGGCAGGGTTGCTGCTGCCAATCGAATCGCCTGAAGATCTGCTGGATCCTGCGCTGGTTTTCCCCTTTGCCGATGCAATGACGCTGGTCAAGGGAAGCCGCTTCGGTTTCCCATTCGCTGGCGACTTCCTTTGCATGGCTTACAAGCCTCTGCAGGTTGCTTACCCTCCCACTACCTGGCAGGAAGTGATCCTGGGCGAATCGAAGGTACTTGCATTTCCTGCGGATGACCCGCAGGGGATCATGCCCCTTCTCCTCTATATGAACCATAAAGGCACATTTGGCAGTGACGATCAAAAGATCGAGTTGAGTGAAGAAGCAATTCAAAAAAGTCTCCTGGTGATTTCAGAAGGCGCCAACACAAATGTATTCCCTTACTGGTTGACCGATTTTAGCGGCTTTGACCAGACCTGGAAAGCGCTCAAAGATTCCAGCGCCACTTACGCCATGATCTGGGCAAGCCAGTACCTCGCCGAGGAACCTGAGAATATCACCCTCACCAATTTGCCCGCAGTCACTGACGACCCCTTTACTCTTGCCGATGGCTGGGTGCTCGCCTTCCCTCAAACCTCTACTGAGAAGTTTCTCCTTTATCAGGAACTCGCCCGATACCTGCTCGATTCCGATTTTCAAAGTGAATGGAGCGAAGCTGCCGGTCTCATTCCAGTAAGCTCGCTGGCTCTTTCTGGTTGGAAGAACCAGGAGGTTTCGAGTATACTGGTGGAAATTGGCAATTCTGCACATTCCTTACCTTCAAATGATGTCCTGTTCCGAATCGGACCGCTCTTTCGAGATGCTGCCAATGAAATGATCCGTAAGCAAACAAGTTATATCGAATCAACAAACATGATTTTGAATGCCATTAACGAGTAAATAAAGCCGTGAAGATTAAAGTTTTTTTCAAAAAACTTTGGGGCAAGATCACCGCATCCACGCTGGTGGGTCGACTGCTGGCAGGATTGATTGTTCTGGCTGTCATGATCGGAGCGATGATCCTTTCGGGTCCGAAACCGCCTGATGATTTCAACCCACTGGTTACCCCAACCCCGTTTTCAATATCAGCTACCGTTACAGGCACCGTCCCTGCGGCGCCTCCATCCACTGAATATAAATTGACCAATGGCGTGATCCTCGCCGTAGTGACAATTGTGCTGATTGTCCTGATTGGTACCACTACCTGGCTGCGCACTCACTCGAAGGAAGAGACTGGAGAAAAACCATCTTCCTCCGCCTGAAATCTCAGTAAGATTCCCCCAACAAAAAATCCAAATAGCGCTGTGCGACTGAATGAATATCGAAACAGTCTTCGGCTTGCTTTCTGGCGCCTGTGTGGAACGCCGGCAAGTGCTGTAATACCGTCCGCGCAGCTTCTACCAACCCCTTTTCATCCGGTTTCTCAAGTTTCCACACGTTTGTGCCATATGGCACAATTCTTCCGGCAGTTTCCGGAACCAATTCTTTCATTGCACCCGTATCATAAGAAATCACCGGCAGCCCGCATGCCAGGGCTTCGAGAACTGCGTTGGGGCAAGAGGCATTGAGATCACCCGAGAAAAAGAGATGTGCTGAGCGATCAATCGCCGGGATTTCTGTATGGTTAACCACCCCCAGCCAGTGGATAGCGCGACTGATTGCTTCCGACTGAGCCCGCAGGTCTTCCGGCACGTCTCCTGCCACCCAAAGTTCGCAAGGTTTGTCCATGTCCCGGTTTAACTCCATGTTCAGGCGGGCTGCCGAGAGCAGCCCCTGCTCGTAACCTGAACCATGATGGGCTTCCACCATCAACACACGGTACTGGTCGACGGGCAGATTCGAGGATTGTGGATTAAACAATGCGAGGTCAACACCGTTATGAATGACTACGGATGGACTTGCCTGGGTTCCTTTTTCACGCTGCCACCATGAACGGGAGAATTCACTCTGATAGATCACGCCATTGGCTCTCCGGCGAATGCGCTGCAGTTTCAGATTCCCATATTCTGCTTTGATGAAATGTCGTACTCCGGTAAATTTTTGGCGGTGAATCCAATTCATCCCATTCAACCGCTGAACTAAACGGATCCCCCGCTGCTGTGCCTCAAAGAGCGGTGAGATTCGTGGTACCCCGCCAAAAACGAGAATGGCAGCAATCCCCTCCTCGTGCAAGTCATGGGTTACCGTGACGCCCTGGGCGGTAAATGCCTGGATTAAACCCGCCTGAAAGGAAGCCGGTCCGCCAAGCCCTAACTGCGTGGGAAGGATGCAGATTTTATTCGTCACATTCAAAATCCTGAACGCAATAGATCAAGGACTAAACCGGATGTTCTGCGAAGGTAACGAGGGCATCGACAATTCGAGCTGCTGCTTTTCCATCCCCAAAGATATTGGTCGTCTGCGCCATTCGGGCATAGGCAGCTTCATCCTCCAGCAGGCGGGTGGTTTCGTCAATTATCTTCTGCGGATCAGACCCCACCAGTCTGAGAACCCCGGCTTGCAAACCTTCCGGTCGTTCGGTTACCTCACGCAGTACCAGGGTGGGTTTTCCCAGTCCGGCAGCTTCCTCCTGAATCCCGCCGGAATCGGTCAACACCACAGTCGCGCTCCGCATCAGATGAATCAGACTGAGGTAGTCCAGCGGGTCCACCAGATGAACATTTTCCAGATCTGCCAACAGTTCGTGCACAGGTATTTGAATATTCGGGTTGAGATGGACGGGGTAAATAAACTGCACTTCCCTGCCAAAATGCTCGCTTAAAACGCGTAACGCCTGACAAATCTGACGGATGGGTGCGCCGAAGTTTTCCCGTCGGTGCGCGGTCACCAGCACCAAGCGGCGATCCTCCTTTCCAATCCCCCAATTCTGCAGCCATTGCTCCACCTGAGGGGGCGTTGGTTTGTCAATAATATAATTCAGGGCATCAATTACGGTGTTTCCGGTGACGCGGATGCGTCCATCGGGAATGCCTTCACGCAGCAGATTGGCGCGCGCGAAATCCGTCGGAGCAAAATGCAAATCTGCAACCACGCTGGTGATCTGCCGATTAATCTCCTCTGGAAAAGGATGGAATTTGTCTCCGGTGCGCAAGCCAGCTTCCACATGCCCCACACGGATCCCGCGATAGAATGCCGAAAGAGAAGCCGCCATGACGGTGGTGGTATCCCCCTGAACCAGCACCCAATCCGGTTTTTCCTCCAGCAGCACTGGGTCAAGGTGAGTAAAGAGGTCTGCTGTCAGAGCAGCCAGGCTCTGGTCAGGTTTCATGATATCGAGATCAATATCCGGATGCAGGTTGAAAAGCTCTAGCACCTGATCCAACATTTCACGATGCTGGGCGGTAACGCATATCCGCGATTCGATCGCCGGATTTTGTTCAAGTGATTTGACCACCGGCGCCATCTTGATGGCTTCGGGTCTTGTCCCAAAGATCGAAAGAACACGTATCGGCTTCATCGCTTTGTGTTTTTCCGATCTCCCAATCGCTCAAGAGTAAAGCCAGCCTGCTGCCAACGCTCCCGCTGCCAACCATTAACGGTATCAAATGCCAGACGCGCAGGAGTGAGCTTCGCCACCGCTACCGGGTCAAGGGTCTTGAATTGCGAATGCCCGACCAGCAAAACCAGTATTTCCGAATCCGTCAACGCCTCGTCAAGCGTGGTCACGGTTTGAACACCTGCAAGCGTAAAATCCGTGCGGAAAGGCTCAAAAGCCTTAACCTGAGCTCCGGCTTTTGCCAAATGGTGAACGACTTCAATTGCCGGGCTTTCCCGAAGATCATCTACGTCCGGTTTAAAAGCCAGACCGAGCGCAGCAATGCGTTTGCCCTTCAGATCAGGCACCAGACGCTTAATAGAGTCCATGACGAACTCAGGTTGAGTGTCATTCACTTCACGTGATGTGCGGATGAGGGAAGTTAAATCCGGCGCGGCTTCCACCAGGAACCAGGGATCCACACTGATACAATGTCCGCCTACGCCCGGTCCCGGGTTGAGAATGCGCACGCGCGGGTGACGATTGGCAATCCCGATGGCTTCCCAAATATCCACCCCAAAACGATCTGCGAGACGGGAAAATTCATTGGCAATGGCAATATTGACATCGCGGTAGGTGTTTTCCATTAATTTGACCATTTCGGAGGTGGTGGCATCCGTGAGTACGATTTCGCCCTCAACAATGATCTTGTACAGATCCTGTCCGGCAGTAGAAGAAGCATGGTCAATGCCCCCAATAACACGTGCGTTTTCAACCAGTTCTTTGATAATCTGCCCCGGCAGCACGCGTTCAGGGGAATAAGCCAGCAGGAAATCCTTACCAGCATGCAGACCAGAACGCTCCAGGATGGGTTTCACCACATTAAGGGTCGTCAGTGGCGGAGAGGTGGATTCGAGCACCACCAGGTTCCCTGTTCGCAATACCGGGAGGATGGATTCTGCTGCAGCTCTGACAAAGCGAAGATCAGCTTTTTTTTCATCATAAAAAGGGGTTGGAACGGCAATAATGAAGGCATCCGCTTCCACCGGCTGGTCGGATACTTCCAGTCTGCCATTCTCGAAGACTTCTTTTACCAACTCATTCAATCCGGGTTCAAAAATATGCACTTTGCCCTGGCGCAAGCTGTCGATGACCTGTGGGTTATTATCCACGCCGGTCACGCGAATCCCCTTGTGGGCGAACATGCTCGCGGTTGGCAGCCCTATGTACCCCAGTCCAACAATACAAATATGCCCGAAATCCATGAAACATCCTTGAACGAGTGGTTTTCAACGATTATGCCACAAGTTGACAGCCTTGTGGATGATATTTTTTGTCTTCCCGAAATCAAACAGGATCCGCCATCCTTCCAGCGGATCCTGTTTCATCCTTCATTCGTTCGTTAATACAGGTCAGCTTCTTCGAACTGGCTATTGTAGAGGGTAGTGTAGAAGCCATTTTCACGCAGCAGTTGATCATGCGTCCCTTGTTCCACAATATCGCCATTGTTCATCACCAGTATCCAATCCGCGTTGCGAATGGTGGATAAGCGGTGAGCAATAATAAATGAAGTTCGCCCAACCATTAAATTGTCCATCGCTTTCTGGATGAGCACTTCGGTACGAGTATCCACAGAGGAGGTTGCTTCGTCCAGAATCAAAATGCTGGGTCTGGAGAGAACTGCCCGGGCGATTGTCAGCAATTGCCTTTGCCCCTGTGAGATATTGGAGGTCTCCTCATCCAACACCATGTTGTACCCTTCCGGTAAGGTGCGAATGAAGTGATCCACATTCGCCGTGCGCGCTGCTTGATAAACTTCTTCATCGGTAGCATCAAAACGCCCATAGCGGATGTTCTCCAAGATGGTGGCATTGTACAACCAGGCATCCTGCAGCACCATGCCAAAATGATCACGTAATCCATTGCGGGTGAAACTGCGAATATCATAACCATCCACCAGGATTGCCCCGCTTTGAATATCATAGAACCGCATCAGCAATTTAACCATCGTGGTTTTCCCGGCACCGGTTGGTCCCACAATGGCTATTTTCTGTCCGGGAGTAACCTCTGCCGAGAAGTTGTTGATAATGATTTTTTCAGGATTGTAGCCAAAATGCACATTTCTGAATTCAACATGACCCTT
>Ga0116192_1002100_pt1 | contig 13518 bp, 13 predicted proteins | sample AD_UKC113_MetaG_FD_89876 | JGI IMG/M metagenome (GOLD analysis project Ga0116192, IMG submission 89876) | Active sludge microbial communities of municipal wastewater-treating anaerobic digesters from Hong Kong - AD_UKC113_MetaG | ecosystem: Engineered > Bioreactor > Anaerobic > Digestate... | reverse complement strand
TCCGTGGACGATCCCATGGCAAACTCGTCCATGTTGGTTTTCCCCAGGAGGACGGCACCCGAGGCTTTCAATTTTTCGATGACCGTGGCGTCGTAAGGGGGCAAGTAGTTTTCCAGGATTTTGGACCCGCAGGAGGTGCGGATTCCGCGGGTGCAGAGGACGTCCTTGACGGACAGGGGAACCCCGGCCAGGGGAGGGCCTTCGAGGTCCTTTTCTCCCCGATCGTACCGCGCGGCCTCCTCCAAAGCCTCGTCGGCCATCACTTTCACGTAGGAATTCACCCTGGGGTCCAAGGCCTCAATTCTTTCAAGATAACGGCGCACCACCTCGGTCACGCTCACTTCCCTGCGAACCAGTCGTCGGCGCAACTCATGAATGGTCAGAGCGGTCAAATCCATGGAAGAAACCTTTCGGTGGGATGATCAGATGACCTTGGGGACCAGGAAATTCACCCCGTCGCTTTGGGGCGCATTGGCCAACGCCTGTTCCCGGGGCAGAGATTCCCGAACCTCGTCCTCCCGGAACACGTTTCGCAGCTCGATGGCATGGGTGGTCGGCGAAACCCCCTCCGTGTTCAGCTCGTTCAACTGGTCCATGTAGCCGAGGATCTGGTTCATCTGTTCCGTCATTCTCGACTCTTCCTGTTCGGACAACTCGAGGCGCGCCAGATCGGCCACGTGGCGCACCTCTTCCCTCGTGATCTTTTCCTTCATGGGAATCCCCGCTTTCCAACGGTGTCAGGAGTTCAATCCGGATGAGGCAACGATCTTCATGCGAACCCGCGTTCCTTTCCCGAATTCCGGCGAAAGCCGGATCTCACGGCGCGTGGCGGCAACGGCATCCTTCCACTTCAATCCGCCGCCTTGTGGAACGTTTCCATGGTGTAACATTCCCGAAAGGCGCCCAGGACCTCGGCAAGGCCCGGGATCTTGCAGTGGGCCAGGAGCTGTTCCGTGAGGACGTGGACCCGCTTTTCCTCCGCCAGTTGCTCTGCGGGAGTGCTGTCGAAGCTTTGCAGAAACCGTGCAAACCGCACCACGTGGATGAGCTCGTGGGTGGCAATGTAGGCCGTGAGGGGAAAGAGACGGACGTGAGCATCCCGGACTATGGCCTGCCGAATGACATGGTCCTGCAGGCAGATCTTGAAGTAGTCTCCCGGTTCGCTTCCCCGGAGTCGCAGGTGAGGAGACCTCTGATAGCGGCGGATCTGGGCAAAGGCATGGTCGGTGATTTCCCCGTCGGCCAGGTCTTTGAGGGACTGGATGTCGTAGCGATACCGCTTCCATTCGGAGGTCGAGATCTTGAAGAAATCGCTGATGAGCTCCTCGGAAATCTCTACGGACTCCCTCAGAACCGCGATTTCCTCCTCTCCGAAAGGGACCCTTTCCACGATTGAAGTACTCTCTTGCCCTTGACCCACGTTTGCCAACCCCGTACCCTTCCCCCGGGCTCCCGCTCCGTGACCCCTCCGGAACCGACATCCGTCGGGGGTCCCGGGATAAGAAAACGGTTCCTTGTACAAAAAATCATCCCTTTGATCAAACCCTTCTTGAACCTTGCCCCACAGGGGACCGACGGTCAAAAGGAGACACAACTCCGGATGCAGGCTCCTTCCACATGGTAGCGGGTTCGAACGGCCCGCCTGCAGACCCCGTCTCAGGGGGATGCATCCGTTAGCGAAGGTCCCTCGAAGCCGTCGTCCCGGGCACCGGACAAAAGCCTCCCTGCGTTCTCCCCGCACACGGCCCTCATCTCTTCCGGGGACAGAACCCCCTGCATCTCGTGGAAATAGCGCCGGGGCCTCAGGAGAGGACCATCGCTGCCCAGGAGGACCCTTTCCTTGCCCACGATGTCCAGGACCGTGCGGTACACGGATGCACGGTACAGGAACGGGGAGGCCGCCGTGTCGTAGAAGACATGAGACAGGGTTTCGGCCACTTCCTTTTTCATCATTTCATAGAAGCACAATCCTCCGCCCCAGTGAGCCAGGATGAGGGGAATTCCCTCGGCCCGTTGCGCCAGTCGATAGTAGAAATCCAGGCCCTGGGGAGCCTTGCCGGGGTAGGCGTGCCCCACGGGTTCGTTGGCATGAACCAGGAGAGGCTTCCCGTAGGACCTTGCCACCCGGAAAATGCCGTCGTAGGCGGCAAGGGCGGCGGCCGGGTCGCACGGCTCGTAGAGGCCCAGCTCCCCCAGCCCGGCGGCTCCCTGTGCACAACATCGGTCGGCTTCGGCGGGGGCTTCCGGGTCGAGGGGATGAACGCAGGCAAATGGAATGAGTCGTCGGGGATACCGGGCCGCCGCCTCGAGGACATAGTCGTTGTGTCTCAGGACTCGTTCACGACCCTGCCAGGGAAAACCGAACACCACGGCCCGGTCCACCTCGTCCTCGTCCAGGACCTCGAGGAGCCTTTCCGCCGTGGCCAATGGGGCCTTGGGCGAGTCGTACAAAAGGCGAAAAGCGGGCTGGGAGGAGAAAAAACGCCCACGATCCCGGCAGATCTCCGGGGGGAAAATATGGGTGTGCACATCGATCTTCATGGAACCATCCTGGGTCCGAGGAAAGAACGGGCGGCGATTCCCAGCCTCGGGGGTTGCTTTCCCCCATGGCTCCCGTTATGTTGATCCCGGTCCGGAAAACCACTCGCACCGGACCCTGCCTTCTAAGTATCCCATCCGAGGGAGCAAGATCAACGGGGAATAGGGGTGAATGCACATGTCGGTTGAGCCGGGATTGATCCGAGAAATGGAAGAAGTCGCCAGGAAGGCGACTCTCAAGGCGGGAAAGCTCATTGCCGGTCGGCTGGGGAAGGTCCCCCTGTCTTCCGTCCAAAACAAGGGCCCTTCGGATTACGTGACCGAGGTGGACAAGGAGGCCGAAGCCCTCATCCTGGACTCCGTTTCGAGAAGCTTTCCCGGCCATCGTTTGGTTTCCGAAGAGGCGAACCTGGCCCGGATCGGCAATGGGATCCAGTGGATCATCGATCCCCTGGACGGGACGACCAACTTCATCCACGGGTTTCCCTTCGTGGCCGTGTCCGTGGCGGTCTACGAAGGCCTGCAACCCCTCCTGGGATTCGTCCTGGATCCTTTACGGGAAGAGCTTTTTCATGCCGTGCGAGGGGGCGGAGCCTTTCTGAACGGCTCGCCCCTCCGGGTGAGGGAACGATTCACCGTGGAGCAGGCCCTCATTGCCACGGGATTTCCCTTTCGCATGAAGCGAATCCTGGACCCGTACCTGGCCGCCTTCAGCTCCATACTCCGGCAGGTGAGCGGAATCCGGAGGGCGGGTTCGGCGGCCCTGGACCTTGCCTACGTGGCGGCCGGACGGGTGGACGGGTTCTGGGAAGCGGGACTCGCGCCCTGGGATGTGGCGGCGGGGAGCCTTCTGGTCCTGGAGGCGGGCGGAAGGGTGGACGATTTCTGGGGTGAGGGAGCCTACCTGCTCAACGGTCACATCGTGGCGGGAACCCCCCTGGTTCACCCGTTCCTGCGGGAGCGCATCGGCGAACACCTGGCCCCGGCCCTGAAAACAGGCGAGCAGGGCGGGAAAACCGTCTAACCGGGGCGGGCTCTGCCCGGCGGGGCCTCACTGGGGGGGCGTCACGCCCATGGCCATGAGCCGTTTGCTGTTTTCGAAGATGACTTCGGCCTTTCTTGGAGAAATCAGTTTGCTGACGACACCCAGCCCGAAAGACGGATGAATGATCAGGTCCCCTTCCTTGTAGGTGTCCGACATCTTGTATTCCGGGACCCCGTCTCTGCTTGCATCGAGGAGCAGCTGGCGCCAGTCTTCATCCGTCTTGGGTCGTGACACCCCTTTGTAGAGAACGGAAGGGATGAGGTCCTCTTCGTCCCCTTCCTCCATGAGCAGATCATCCTCTCCGGTAAAGTCCAACTCGTCCGTTTGATCGAACTCCAGGCCGCCGTCCTCGTCGAACTCTTCCATCAGGTGATCGTCGTCAATGCCCTTCTTTACCATGTGCTGTCTCCAATTTTCGGACGCTTTTCTCGACACCCGTTCCGTGTATTAGAACTCCTCTCGAAGGTCAAGCAATTTCATGCCCAACCCCGCGATTCCGCCATCGCTCCCGGAGGGTCCCGGACTTCGCCCCCCTCGGTGCGCGGTCCCGCAATCATACACCGCCCGCGGGCGTTCCCGGGCCGCAATCCGGCGCGATCAAGAACCGCTGCCCACCCGTCCGTCTTCTTGACCCCGGGATCGTCCATCTTTTTCAAAAATGACCACGGGCAGCCGCACGCACGGTTTCTCGGCCCCGACGGCGGGACACCGGATTGTCCTATGGTCGCGATGCCAAGGGATCAACGAAAGGCCTGGAAGGTTCGGGTCGGGGATCCGGATCGTGGGGTGGAAATCGGGACTCGACGGCATCCACGGCGCAAAGAGGCAGCCCCGCGGCTTCAGCGATCGATCTGCGGGGGAAAAAGCGGACTCTCGTCATCGGGCGTGATCCGGTCACTAAGGAGCGGTGGGGGCGAACCTTCCTTCCCCGGTCCAGGACCGGGAAACCCGATGAACCGCCCGGTGCGGACCCGCACCCCGGGTGGTGTGGGAGCGGGGTGGAAAACCCCCGGCCGATCGATCAGCCGTCGCCTCGTTGAAGAAAGGATAGGACGCCGCCCATCAGGTCATTGATCGATTGATAGCGACTCGGGCTTGCCGATAGAATTTCTTCCTCCGTCTGAACATATCTTGAGGGAACCAGCTCGTGGCGACAATGGGAGACAATTTCTCTTGCCGACTTCGGGGTTGTTTCCAGGTGAAACTGCAGGCCGATTACCCGCTTTCCCAGTTGAAACGCCTGGTTTTCGCACCCTTCGCTCTTTGCGAGCCGTACGGCACCCGGCGGCAGATCAAAGGTTTCTCCATGCCAATGGAACACGATTTCCGAAGGCGGAAAACGGAAGACCGAGGCGTCAACGGAGGCAACCCCACGGACAGGAAACCACCCGATTTCCTTCACGGGGTTGGGAAAGACTTTCGCCCCCATTGCATGGGCAATCATCTGAGCGCCAAGACATATGCCCAAGACGGATTTGCCGGACTCGATCACTTCACGGACAAACCGCTTCTCCAGGACAAGCCAGGGGAATTGATCCTCGTCATTCACGCTCATCGGACCGCCCATGACCACAAGCAAATCGATGGCTTCAGGGTCCGGGAAATCGACTGACTCGAAGAAACGGGTGTGGGTCAGCTCGTACCCATTCGAATCCAGCCAGGATTCAATACTTCCCAGACCTTCAAACGGAACATGCTGAAGATAGTGCGCGCGCATTTCTTCTCCTGTACCGGCGCTTTTCCTTTCAAGGCACCAGCCAGAGGCTCAACGACGGCACGAAGGTGATCACGGCCAGGACCGCCAGGAGGATGCACAGGAAGGGAAGAGAGGCCACGTAGAGCTGCAGGATGGATTTTTCGAACCGCAGACTGGCAATGAAAAGACTCATCCCGATGGGAGGGGTCGAGTACCCGATCTGGAGATTGGTGAGGAAGATGATCCCCAGGTGGATGAGGTCCACCCCGTAATTCGCGGCAACGGGAACAATCAGGGGAACCACAATGATGAGGGCGGAAAAGACATCCAGGAGGCTCCCTACAATGAGGAGAAACCCGTTGAGCAAAAGCAGGAAGCCGATCTTACTTTCGATGCGGGACTGAATGAATTCGAAGATCCGGTCGGGCACCTGCTGATCAATGAGAAAGCTGTTGAACGCCAGGGACGCCCCCAGGATCACGATGATCCCCCCCACCATCATGACCGTCTTCACAATGACCGAGGACAGGTCCCGGATGCGCAGCTCCCGGTGGATGACCACTTCCACCAGGAAGACGTAGAAGACCGTAACCGCCGCGGCTTCGCTCATCACGAGATACCCGCTGAAGATGCCCCCCAGCACCACCACCGGCAACAGGGCCTCCCACTTGCTCTCGTTGAGTGCCCCGACCAGTTCCTTGAGGCTGAACCGGAAGCGGCTCCCCGGGGCCTGAAACCGTGTCCCCTGGTACATGCTGTAGGCGCCCAACAGCGCCATCATGAACAGGCCCGGCAGAAGGCCCGCCAGGAACAGGTGGGAGATGTTGGCTTCGGCCACCATTCCGTACACGATGAGGGGCAGACTGGGAGGAAACAGGAGCCCCAGGCTCCCGCAGGTGGTCAACAGGCCCAGGGAAAAGTTCTCCCGGTAATGATCGGCGGTGAGGGCCGGGAAGAGAATCCCTCCCAGGGCCACGATGGTCACTCCCGACGCCCCGGTAAGAGCGGTAAAGAGAGCGCAGGACAGCAGCGCCACGACGGCGAGGCCTCCCGGGGCGCCACCCAGGAGCGCCGTGGACAGCCGGACCAACCTCCGGCTGGCCTTGCTTTCCGCCAAGATGTACCCGGCCAGGGCAAACAGGAACAGGGCGACGATCATGGGATTGGCGGCCAATCGGTACATTTCGATGATGACCACCGACAGGTCCGTCCCCAGGTACCGGAAGCAAAGGAGGGCCGCCGCGGAGATGACCACAAAGAGAGGGACCCCGGACAGGGTCAAGAAAAGCAGGCCCAGAACCGCCAAGAGGGTCATGGGTTCCCCCCTTTCGCCCCGAAGAGCCTCCCCGAGAGGCGGAACCCGAACCGGGCGGTCATCATGGCGAAGCTTACGGGGAAGATGAATTCCAACCACCAGTAGGGAATCCCGGAGAAGGCGAGGTCGCCTGCCGCCCGTTCGTTCCCCACAAAAATCCAGGCGGCATACAGGAGGATGGCGGAAACGGCGAGGCTGAAGCCGTCGCTGAGGTAGGGCAGGAAGCGGGCCGCCCGGGGGGGCAGCAGCACCGGGAGCAGAAGCACCTGGATGTGCTTGTCCTCGAGGGTGGCCCGAGCCGCCCCCAGAAGACTGATCCACAGGACCAGGTGCCTTTGCAGGGTATCCCCCCAGATAAAGCCCGTCGAGAAGAAATTGCGCAGGATGATTTGAAGAAGGGCAAAGCCCGCCAGAAAAAGAGTCAGGCCCACAAAGACCCACTTCTCGAAGTCATGGAGATGGTGGAGAGCTCTCCGGCAGGGGTTCAACGGCGGGACCGTCATTTGGGATTGGGGGAAGCCGTCCGGTACTGGGAAAGCCAAACCTTCACCTTCTGGAAAGTGTCCTTGGGAAAGTACTTGGGATCCAGGGCCATCACAGCCTCATCCCCCACTCTTTTGAATTCCTCGACTTCGGCCGCCTTGGGGGTAATCTGGGTGACGCCCCGCTTCAAAATCACCTGCAGGGATTCCGCATTGTCCTTTCGAGTCCGTTCCGTCAGGCGGCGCAGGTGCTTGTCGCAAACCTTTCGCAAGGTTTCCCGGAGAGGGGCTGGGATCTTGTCCAGGACCTTCTTGTCCAGGATCAGCGCCCCACCGATGTAGGAGAGGGGGAGATCGGTCACGTACTTGAACTGGGTGTACCACTGGGTGACCACGGCGTAATAGGGGGAATTGTACACCACGTCCAGGAGGTTGGTCTGGAGCGCCACCAGAACGTCCGGTGCATTGATGGCCACGGCGGAGACCCCGGTTTTCCGGATGAGCCCCTCGAGCATGGGAGCGTTGGCTTTGGCCCAAACCCGCTTGCCCTTGAGGTCCTCGAGGCTCGAGATGGGAGTCGTGGACATGAAATACAGGAAGCCAAGCTCCGGCCACCCCAACACGTAGAACCCCTTCTTTTCGAACCCCTTCTTGAGGTCCGACTCCATCCTGTCCAGAACGAAGTCCACCTCTTTGTAGTCGGCAAAGAGGAACGGCACTTGAAAGACCCGCAAATCGGGGCTCAGGTCCGTCAGGGCGGCGGCGGTAAAGGCCGCGGCATGGACCATGCCCACCCGGAGCTTGCGCAGAACGTCCTCCTCGTCCCCCAGCACGAAACCCGCATACATCTTGAACCCCACCTTTCCCCCGGTTTCCTTGAGGAGCTCTTCGTTCATCTCGTGAAAGATCTTCATGAGAGAGCTGTTCTCGGGGGCCATGGTGGCCAGTTTGATTTCATGTTCGGGCTTGGCTCCCAGGGCAGGCGAGGGCCAAACCGACCCCATGACCGCAAAACACCCCGTAAGCACGGAGAACAAGCAGGGAAGAAGCGCTTTCCCCTTAAACCATCGGACGATGGATCTACCGTTCCGGCTCAAAATACTCCTCCGTTTTGTCCAGCAACCACCGGGCCTTTTCTTTGGCCATGACATTGGAGAGGGTCATGTCGCTCCCTTCTTCCAGGGGGGCCGCCAACACCTCCTCGAGGGACCTGCGATAGAGCTCTCGATCTCCCACGGACCGGGCGTAGTACTCGGCCAGGTAGACTTTAAGCACAAGGTTCTTGTCTCCGGACAGCTCCCGGGCCCGGTCGAAATGGACCTTGGCCTGGGCGGGATTGCCCCCCAACACGGCGGGCTTGGAAGCCAGGTAGATCCCCCGGATGACGTGGGGTCCCCCGTAAAAATAGGTTTCATCCAACTCGAGGGTCCTTTTCATGGCGGCTTCCAGCATGGGAAGATCCCCCAGGGCTTCGACCTTCGAGGTGTTCAGAGCGATCCAGTTGGCCCACGCGTTGGTGGTCCAGAAAAGGGCGGGCACGTCCTTCTTCCCGCATTTTGCAAGCACTGCCGCAAACCCGTCCAGGGTGCCCGAGGAGGCTTCCTTGAAGTTCGTCTGCAAAGACTCGGACAGGGCCCGGAACCCGAAATCCCTGCCCCGGAAAAACAGGACGCTCACTTCTTCGGGGTTGCCCTGCCCGACCAGGGAGGATGCATATGAAACATAGGCCCGGCAGGCGGCAAGGAGCAACTCCCGGCTCCGGGGCTCGGCTTCCAGCAGTCCATCGAGGAGCATCAGGTAGGCGGGGGTTCCCTCCCGAATCACCCGGGGACTGGATTGCTTTCCCGCGGCATCGGCCACATCCCGAAGCGTGAGGGCCACGGTCGCGACCCGCAACTGCTTCACGGGTGCGCATCCCGCCACGAAAAGCAAGACCACCGTCCCCATGATGACGGCAAAAGACCTCGAGTGGATCGGCATGGCTTCACCTGGTTGAGGGTCTGCTTGCAAGTCTTCGCAGCACCGGCCGAGGACTCCGGATCGGGCGATTTCCGTGGACAGGGGGTGGGCCAAAGGTCCCCAAACCGCTCCATCCGGTTGAAACGACGGTGCGATGATTATTAGAATGCCCATCGGGCTTTGTCAAGGAAGAGAGGAACTCCCGGAAAACCCCCTCTCCCTTGACCCCCAAATTGTGGTAGTTACATCCGGTGGGAGAGGGGGAAGGCCGGAACGGTTCCATCCCCGCCGGGGGGATATCGGGATTCCCCAGACCTCTTCCCGGGGGGAGAAGACCCCGAAAGCACCTTGCATCCCGGAGGCCCACCGGCGCACATGGAATTCAAACCGAGGGACTCTTGACGGCCATTTCCCCGTCCACCGGCGATCCCGGCGGGCGGGGACGGCGTCCGGCCCCTGCAGGACGGTCCGCCTGCAGGGGCGGGCTTTTTGCACACCCTTGCAACCGGGAAAGTCGCTCCACCATGGGTATCATCGTCTTCGTTAGATAGGCACCGTTTGCTTTGACCCGCGCACAGGAGTCATGATGGAAAAGGATCCTTCGATGGAGGACAGAAAGAAATCCACCCGGGCCGTTCACCTGGGGGGAGTGAAGAGCTCGGTCTACGGGGAGGTGGTCCCGGCCGTCTTTCAAACCTCGACCTTTGCCTTTCCCAGCGCCGAAGAAGGGGCGGCCCGGTTTGCAGGCGAGAGGCCGGGGTTCATCTACACCCGCCTGGCCAACCCCACGGTGCGGGTTCTCGAGGAGGCCGTTGCCTCCCTGGAAGGCGGCAGCGGGGGCGTTGCGGCGTCCACGGGAATGGGGGCGCTCACCACCACGTTCCTGGCCCTTCTCGAACAAGGGGCCCACGTGGTGTCCACGGATTCCATTTACGGGGCCACTCACCTCTTCCTGGAATCGGACCTTTCCCGTTTCGGGGTCCGCACCTCCTTCGTAGACACCTCCAACCCGGAGATCCTTCGAGATGCCCTGGGTCCCGAAACCCGGCTGGTGTTCATCGAGACTCCCACCAACCCCACCATGAAGATCACGGACCTGGAAGCCGCCGCCCGTATGGCCCACGAACACGGAGCCCTCCTGGTGGTGGACAATACCTTCGCCAGCCCTTACCTGCAGCGGCCCCTTCGGTGGGGGGCCGATATCGTGGTCCACAGCCTCACCAAGTTCCTCAACGGCCACAGCGACGTCCTGGGGGGCATGGTCACGGCCAAGGACCCCCAGCTCCTTTCCCGGCTTCGCAAGGCAAGCAGCACGTACGGCTCCACCATGGACCCTCACCAGGCCTGGCTCATCCTCCGGGGGCTGCGGACCCTGGCGTTGCGCATGGAGCGAGCCCAGGAAAACGCCCTGCGCCTGGCCCAATACCTTGCCGGGCATCCCAAGGTGACCTGGGTGCGCTACCCGGGCCTCCCGGATCACCCGCAGCATGCCGTCGCCCGAAAGCAGATGGAAGGCTTCGGCTCCATGATCTGTTTCGGGGTGAAAAACGGCTATGAGGGCGGCGTCACCCTGATGGATCGCGTGCGGCTGATCACCCTGGCGGTCTCCCTGGGGAGCGTGGAGAGCCTCATCGAGCACCCGGCGTCCATGACCCACGCGGCCGTGCCCTGGGAGGAACGGCAGCAGGCGGGAATCCTGGATGAGCTGGTGCGTCTCTCCGTGGGATGTGAAGATTTCGAAGATTTGCGCCGGGACCTGGATCAAGCCCTGTCCCAGGTCGGCAAATAAGGCCTAAATCGAGCGATTTGACCGGGACGAATCTTGTTTCGGCGTTCCCGCCCAGGCGGGAATCCGGAAAGAGCGTGCATACCCAATGGATGCCCGCCTTGGCGGGCATGACGCCCGGATGCTCTCGGAATCGCTCAACTCAGGCAACGGCTTGTCCGCCCAAAGGCCCTGCACCTTCCCCGGCCTCAGGAATCGATCCCCGGCTGGGGTTCGATCCCTTTTCCATAGGCGTGCTTGATCTCGACCACCTCGCTCACCGTGTCCGCCGGCTCGATTGCTCTTGGGTGTGCGTCCCGCCCCGTGAGCACCAGGTGCATGCGGGGAGGCTTTGCGCCGATCAGGTCCAGGACCTGCTCCAGGTCTACCAGCCGAAGATGCAGGGTGTTGTTGATTTCGTCCGGAATCAGCAGATCGACCCTCTCGGAATTCAGCTTTTCCCGGGCGATTTCTACGGCCTGCTGAGCGGCCTTTCGGTGTTCCTCGTAGGGAAAGGGGGTCCCCTGGATCCCGCAAAACCCATTCCCGTGGGAATGACCTCGACGTCGCACTCGAGCTTTCCCAGGCCGTCCCACTCCCCCGTGTATAGAGATCCTCTTTCATGAACTGGACCATGGAAATCTTCATGCCGTGGCCGCAGGCCCGAACCGCCATGCCCACGGCCGAAGAGGTCTTTCCCCTTTCCGTTTCCCGTGATCACCACCACGAGCCCCGCCCTCTTTTCCGGCTTCAAATGCTGGATGGGCAGGTCCGGATGGAGACGCTGCAGTCTCTTCATCCCTTTTCCCTTCCAATTCCTGTTCCCGTGTACCCCCGGGACCCAGGAACGCTCCTCCCTGCCGTCCGATCCGAAAGCCCTTTTCTCGATCGACCAATACCAGTATGTTAAGCATGACCCTTCCGGGGGAGAGCCCACGGGAGGGAGGATGGTCGGCCCCGCACCGCCGGAGATCGCCGGGGGGGGCCGTGCCGTTGTCGAACCCATTTGGAAACGGCCGTGAGAAAATGTTCGTCTGGACCGAATATATCAAAATCTTTACCGCTCTCCTGGTGATCGTGAATCCCATCGGGGTTCTGCCCATCTTTGTCAGCCTGACGGGTCACCAGTCCGCCAAGGAACGGCGGCGCACGGCCCTGGTCAGTTCCGTCACCATGGGGGTGGTCCTCATGGCGGCGTGCCTCCTGGGAGATTCCCTCCTGCGGTTTTTTGGAATCAGCGTGGCTTCCTTTCGGGTGGGAGGAGGCATCCTGATTCTGCTCATCGCCGTTGCCATGTTCCACGCGCAGCCCAGCGCCAGCAAGCAGACTCCCGAAGAAGCCGCCGAAGCGGGGGAAAAGGCCGACGTCGCCGTGGTCCCCCTGGCCGTTCCCCTGCTTTCAGGTCCCGGAGCCATCAGCACCGTCATCATCTACGCTCACCAGTTGCCGGACTGGAAGCATGCGGGGCTGCTCCTGGCCGTGTGCCTCCTGGTGGCCCTCACCGTGTGGTTGACCCTTCGGCTCGCCATCCCCATTGGAAACGCCCTGGGAAGGACGGGAATCAACATCGTGACGCGACTGATGGGGTTGATATTGGCCGCCATTGCCGTCGAGGTTCTCGTGGGCGGGGTGACGGTCCTATTGCCCGGTCTTGTCCAACGGTAGGCATCGGACCCGATGCCTCTTCCCAACAAAAGAACGGCTTCTTCTAGCCAATACCCATCGTCACTTTTATATTAGTAGTGTTTTTGGCCCGGCCGCCGCCCCATGGGCGCGGGTCGTCTTCATCCCGACACACAGGGGTCCGGCGGGATCCCGGGAGTTCGGCACTCCGGTTCCTCTTTCGTCTTCCGAATCTTCGGCAAGGACTCCCGTTTCCCAAACCGCTTGATTTCCCTATTTCCACGAGGAAAGGACTGGTCATGCCGAGAAAAGAGATCGATCTCCCTCACCGGGTGGAAACCCTCTCGATCCTGGATGAGAACGGAGTCCTGGACAAGAGCCTGGAACCCGACCTTCCCGATGATCTTCTTCTGAGGCTCTATCGGGCCATGATCCTGGGCCGTAGATTCGACGAACGAATGCTGATACTTCAGCGCCAGGGTCGTATCGGAACCTTTGCTCCCATCAAGGGGCAGGAGGCTTCCCAACTGGGAGCCGTGGCCGCTCTGAAACCGGAGGACTGGATGGTCCCTTCCTTTCGCGAGGGAGCCGCCCAGGTCTGGCGGGGGCAGGATATGGAGAGTCTTCTCCTCCTTTTCGGCGGCTACAATGAAGGGGGAGTCATTCCCCCGGGAGTCAACAATCTGCCCATCTCCATTCCCGTGGGCAGCCATACGCTGCACGCCGTCGGCCTCGCCTACGCGGCCCGGTATCGCAAGCAGGAGCAGGTGGTCATGACCTTTTTTGGGGATGGAGCCACCTCCGAGGGGGACTTTCACGAGGCCATGAATTTTGCCGCCGTGTTTCGGGCACCGGTGGTCTTTGTCTGCCAGAACAACCACTGGGCCATCTCCATACCCCGCAGCCGCCAGAGCCACTCGTCCACCCTGGCCCAGAAGGCCCTCGCCTACGATATGCCCGGCATCATGGTGGACGGAAACGACATCCTGGCGGTCTACACGGCGGCCCGGGAAGCCGTAGATCGTGCCCGAGGCGGGGGAGGCCCCACCTTCATCGAGTGCGTCACCTACCGCATGTCGGTACACACGACGGCGG
>Ga0116192_1002097_pt1 | contig 13520 bp, 15 predicted proteins | sample AD_UKC113_MetaG_FD_89876 | JGI IMG/M metagenome (GOLD analysis project Ga0116192, IMG submission 89876) | Active sludge microbial communities of municipal wastewater-treating anaerobic digesters from Hong Kong - AD_UKC113_MetaG | ecosystem: Engineered > Bioreactor > Anaerobic > Digestate... | reverse complement strand
GGATCATGCGTCGCCTTCGCCACGACGGCCGCAGTGGAGAGCACCTACGAGGTCTACAACAACAATCCTTCCGCCAATCTCGACCTCTCCGAGTGGGACCTTTTCACCAGGGGAGGTTCATGCTACAGCGGCTGGATGTTCGTCCCGGCGCTCGATGCCCTCAAGAAGTACGGCATCTGCATGGAGTCATGCTATCCATACCTGACCGATGAGCCACGCTGCTCCCAGTACTCCCAGCAGCTTGTCAGGATAGGCTCATGGAAGCAGCTCGGCTCGCTGGACGAGGTAAAATGGTGGGTCGCAAATAAGGGGCCTGTTATCACCGGCATGCAGGTCTACGAGGACTTCTTTTATTACGAGCAGGGCATCTACTCCGCAGCTTACGGCGCATTCATGGGCAACCATGCCGTCTCAATCGTGGGATTTTCGGAGAGCGACAGGTACTGGATATGCAAAAACTCCTGGGGAAGCTTCTGGGGCGAGTCCGGATGGTTCCGTATCTCATACACCGCAGACACGGGATTTGGCTCATATGGCTACTACGGCATAGATTTCGCCAGCAGCCCGCAGCCGCCCAATGTGCCGGCGCAGCCTTCCGGACCCGCGAAATGCACTGCAGGATTGCCATACAGCTACGCTACATCGGCAACAGATCCAGGCAATGATAGAGTCCAGTATACATTTCGACTGGGGAGACGGTACTGCTTCCAAAACGGATTTCGTCGACTCTGGAAAAGGTGCGAATGCTACGCATATCTGGAGCCCTCCTGCCGGATCGCAGAAGGCGTACTACGTACGCGCCCAGGCTACCAATAGCAAGGGGCTATCCTCAGGCTGGTCGAGCTATCTGGCGGTGCAAATAATAAATCAATCCAACCGGGCTCCTGACACTCCATCCATTCCATCCGGCCCGACCTCAGGCAAGGAAAATACTTACTACAGCTTCTCCACTTCGGCGAATGATGCCGATGGCGACCGGGTGAAGTACACATTTGACTGGGGTGATGGCAAGCAAACGGCGACATGGCTGTTCAGCCCCGGAAAAGGTGCCAGTGCATACCATAAATGGACATCATCCGGCACATACCATATAAAAGCAATGGCTATAGATAGCAACGGCGCATCATCGGATTGGTCTATGCCGCTCGATTTCACCATACCTGCCAACTGCCCACCTGCCACGCCATCCATGCCTTCAGGGCCCGTATCCGGCAAGGAGAATGCTTACTACAGCTTCACCACATCAGCCAGAGATGCAGATGGAGATAAGGTGAAGTACACATTTGACTGGGGCGACGGGACGAAATCTGTGACATCGCTCGTCAGCTCAGGATTGGGCATGAAGTCATCCCACAGATGGACCTCTGCCGGAACATACCAGATAAAGGCAATGGCTACGGACAGCAAAGGCTCATCATCGGCCTGGTCTCTGCCGCTCGATTTCACCATACAGGCCAACCGCCCGCCACAGACGCCCTCCATGCCATCCGGCTCGGATTCAGGAAAGCCAAAGATCTACTACAGCTTTACCGCATCAGCAAAAGACCTCGATGGAGACAGAGTGAAGTACACCTTCGACTGGGGGGATGGAACGCAGACAGTGACCTGGCCTGTGAACTCCGGAACGGCATTGAGCTCGTTTCACAGATGGACCGCCGCAGGCACATACCAGATCAGGGCAATGGCTACAGACAGCCGGGGGGCATCGTCCGCATGGTCTGAGGCGCGAAACATTACCATCTCCGCCAGCAGCTCTGACAGCAGAACCAAGATCATCCAGAGGTCCAGCCCTTCAGGACGGCATCGGGCCGATCGAGGCTGACGGCATGAGGCTCAGACCAGCGGCCTTGGCTGCTTGCTCTCAGGCAGAACGGGAAGGGGCATGGTGTTAATGAGAAGGGGCGTCTCCACCACTGCTGCCCTGGCCACCAGAAGCTCCTTGCCCCACTGGGTCAGGCCGAAGAGGGGCACCGCAGTTCCAACCTGCACCAGTGGCCGGACCAGCTCTCTGATGTGCCTGGAAGCGCAGCTTGTGACGATGTCTGCCACCGCCAGAAGCCGGGCTGCGTCCCCACGGCTAATGCCGGTCAGGTGCACTCCGATTATCATTATACTGACGGCAGCCTCGTCCTCCAGGCGGCGCAGGGCCTCGGCGCTCTGTACATCGGCAACTGTCACGGCAAATCTCTTAAAGCCGTTGGCAGCCGCCCACCTGGCCCCGGCAATCTGGTCGATCCTGGCATCCTCGGGAGAGAGCACATGCCCGTTTCTGATGCGGATGCCCTCCAGTGTCTCAGCAATGGGCTCGGTCTCTGCTAGACCGGATATGTAGCCTCCCATGCCCTGAATCAGATCGGGGTTGGCAGTGATGACCGTCCCAGCCCCGTCGCAGACTGTGACAGCCCCATCTATGATCCCCCGCATGATGCCGGTCATCATGGACTCAGAGGCTCCAAAGCCCACGAAGACCCCCATCTCCAGCTTTCTGCGCGGCGTAAACATGCCGTGATGCTTCATGCGAAACCTCATGTTTTCCGCCGCAGCCTCAGGCGTGATCTCCTTTATGCCATGCACCTTGGCGAAGAGAGGGCAGTATTTGATCACCGGCTCTCCCGCCTCCAGCACCTTGCCTTCTTTTACCTTTACAGCCGACCGTCCCAGCATCTCCATCGTATGAGTCAAACTCGGTCACCTTTGAATTCCCATCTGACTTATCCTGTCCCCCAGCCCCGACAAGGAAGGGCTCTGTAGAAATACCTTTCCCGGACCCTCCATCCCAGCCTGCCCGGGTTTCATAAGCCGATAAGGCATAAATACCCGCATAGTGCCAGAGTAATATGTGTTCGATCAGATAATGCAGGCCCTGGAAGATATGCCAGCCTCCAGCCCTTCCAAAAAGGAGAAGATTCTGAGCATACTGAAGAGATACGCGGCAGATGAGATCGGCCTGGACCAGGCATACTACGACCTTTTAGAGGATGAGCTGATACCAATGCCCCAGAGGTGCGGCCTGTCCGCCAAAGTTCCAGTGACCGTGGAAGACGAAGTGAGGCTGAAGAAGAGGATTCTTGAGCTGGCGTGAGGAGATTTTAGTGATGCAAAAGAGCGATGCCATGAAGCAGCAGGAGAAGTGGACTGAGGAGATCCTCAAGCACAAGCCCAAGCATACCAGAGAGGGGCTGCCCATAGAGCCCTGGCACGGACTCATCTTTTTAGCCCTGCTCCTCGTACTGATGATCGTCATCGGCTACCTGATCCACGGATAGCCCATCCATAAAAAGATATAGTGGCCAGGCCCATCTGCAGATATGAGCACCGCCTGCATCATTAGCTCGCAAGAGATGAAGGACCTGTTTATCTCGCTGATAGCGCTGGTAATCGCCTTCGCCGTTCTGATCGGAGGAAGGGCTGTTCCGGGCTGGCAGCTCCTGGCCATCATAACTGTAGGAGTGGCGACCGGCTTTCTCCTGCATGAGATGGCCCATAAGTTCATGGCGCAGCACTTCGGCTATTGGGCGGAGTACAGGGCCAATATGATGGGGCTGGCATTTGCAGTTCTGGCATCCTTCGCAGGATTCATCTTTGCAGCGCCAGGGGCTGTGATGATCAGAAAGACACAGCGTCCAGCAGATTTCATAATGCAGAACTCATTTGCCAGGGAAGAGCTCAATCGAGATCTGAAGAAAGAGACCCTCTGGATATCCCTGGCCGGGCCCCTGACCAACCTCGCCCTGGCAGTGCTGTTCTTTCTGCTGCTGATTGGGACCTCAGGGCTCTCCGCTCAGGCAGCGAACTTCGCCATTTTTATCAACCTCACACTGGCGGGCTTCAACTTCCTGCCCTTCGGCCCCCTGGACGGCAAGAAGGTCTTCGACAGCAGCCGAAAGATCTGGCTGGCCTTGGGCCTGCCCACCATCATCGCAGCCCTGGCGGTCTACCTGGGGATGGCATGATCATCAAGCGATATTTGATAAAATTACCCGGTTCAATTATCCTTAAATAAGTCGAAGTGAAAGGAAGAAGCGATGCTCCAGATTATCGCAGTCGTCTCCGGAAGGGTTCAGCATGTGGGCTACCGCTCGAGAGTGGTCACCATGGCCAGAACACTGGATCTCAAGGGCTATGTGAGGAACCTGGCCGACGGCCGGGTGCAGGTGGTGGCCGAGGGGGATGAGGCCGATCTGGAGAGGTTCTGCCGGGCTATCAGGCTATCTGATCCTCTGATAAAGGTAGATGACATACAGGTGCAACTGGCCTCTGCCAAAGGGGCCTGGGACGATTTCTATAAGGTCTCAGGAGATGGCGACACCGACACCCGCCTGGACACTGCAGTGGCATTTCTAAAAGAGCTGATATTGATAGTAAAAGACGGCTTCGAGGAGATCGACCAGCGGCTGGGCAGATTGGAGGAGAGGCTCGACGTCAGAAACGGTGATTTTGATAATCATCTCGAGGGCGGGCAGGGCAAAAGCGAGGACGATTCCGGCGGCAAGCTGCCGGGAATAAAAGTTCATCTGGACTGAAATCGAGGAGGGATAGAATGACAAAGCAAGAGGTTTTGGAGGAGATTGCAGAAGAGCTGGCCAACATCAGCGACAGCCTGACAGAGATCCATAGTGATCTGGAAGATTTAAGCATGTCCAGCAAGATAATGGTATTTCTAAAGATGATGGATATGAGGCCTGCTATGAAGGAGAAGCTCGAACCTGTAATCGATGAGCTGGCCGCCGCCATGGACCTGAGCATGGCCGAGGCGGAAGAAGAAGAGGAGTAAAACGATAAAGGTATCAGGAATGGAGAGTATTTGCAGGGGCAAAAAATTTATCATACGGGTTAAGGGGCCAAGAAGACCCTTAGGCGGGGGATAAATTGGCCCCTTACATGATTACTTTCGCTGTGCGTGGATCGAAGCCACTGCCTTCAGGCCGTGGTGGCTGACCTATCCGCATCCGCAGCCTGAGCCGCCTCCGGCAGTTGATGCCGTGCTGCCCCTTGATTCGGATATGGGGTACATGATATTCTTGTATCCGGCCAGATTCTTATTGGCCCTGTCCCTTGAGTAGGCGGACAGGTCGAGAACATCCGGTCTGGCTATCTGAGCTGGCGAAGATAGAGAGGCTGCAGCCTCCTCAGAACTGGTATTTCCAGGCGCCGCCTCAGGCAGAGTCTGATTTACCAGTGTGGCATTGGCAGATCTGTTGTTTCCGTCAGCAGAGCCGCCGGATGCGGCCGATTCTACAGAGAAGCTCGAGCCTGCCAGAGTCAAATCGCCCACATAGGCCATCTGGCCGCCAGGAGACCACTGGGCAGAGGCACAGCCTGCCAGGATGAGCAGCGCGAAGAGAGAATACCTTATTGAGAGCATATATTCCTCCAAATTTAAATAGAAAATATGCCCCGGCCGCAGGCCGGGCACATGCAATGATCTACTTGGGAGGCCACATGTCCTTCATCCAGCCGACGATGCGTCCGGAGTCTTCCGGCCCGACCATGATCTTGACCTTGCCTGCGAAGAGATCCTCCAGCTCACCGGAGAACTTGGCTGCCATGCCGGGCAGGACTATGGCCGGATACTTCAGGGCTGACCAGTCAAAGCCTGCCTCTTTGAAGGAGTCCAGGATCTTGGTCGGCGTGAGCTGGCCGCCTGCAACAGATGCCTGAACGCCGATGCCGTCTGTGTTGATGGCCATGATGTAGGCATCGATGCTGTTGGAGGCGATATCGGACTCAACTGTGTAGTAGGTCAGGGCGAAGTTGGTGGTCACGAAGACAGGGGACTCGGGGCCGGGGTTGCCTACCTTGTATATGCCGGGCTTGACCTGCACAGGCGTCCTCGGGTCGGTGTAGATGTTAAAGCGCAGATGCATATCTGGCATCATGCTGTACGGCTCGGTGGAGTGCTTGATCATGATGGCTCCGCCGCGGATTACAAAAGCGGCAGTGAGCACCGACTCCCAGTAGGCAGCGCGTACGGGATCGTCTGTGGTGAGCCACGCATTGATGGGCAGGACCATGGCAGGGTAATTGAAGTCCCTCTGGCCCTCTTCCACAGCAGCTCTCCTCAGGTTGATGAAGTTGTGCAATGTCTGCTGCAGCATCTTGCCGTTGGGAGCTGTGCCTGGATCGATGATCAGGTCGGTCAGGCCCATGGAGGCGAATGTGATTGCCATGGACTTTAGGCCATCCAGATCGAAGGGCACTGAGAGGGTCACAGGCACCTTGTAGTCATAGGCAAGCTGAGCGACCTCCTTCCAGTTGTCCTTGGTGGCGGCATAGATGAGCGGCTTCTCCTTGGCTGCAACCTCCAGTCCGGCCTTGAGGACTGCGGGATTGAAGGAGCAGAGGATGAGCGGGAAGCCGTTGCCGTTGGCCAGGACCGTCTTGACACAGGCGGCGAACTTGGCCGGGTCGTCGGTCACAGAGCGCACGGCGATCATCTCTACGCCCTGCCACTTGCCGATGTAGAACTTCTTCCAGGTGGTGATCTTCTTGACGCGCTCGATGAGCTTGGCCTCTTCCATGCTGTCGGCGACATCATAGGCGAATGGCGGCTTGTTGAAGAAAGTCATCTGGTGGCGGTACATGACGTCCTCGCCTCCGACCTTGACCTGTCTTTCGCCGACACCTATGTATACCATCTTCAGCTCGGGAGCGACGATGCTATGCAGAGCCTCAAGCTTCTTGGCGTACTTCTTCTCTTCGAGCAGCGGAGTGCACTCCTCTACCTTGCGGGTCCTGGCTATCAGGCCGGCGGCAAAGGCCATGCAGGTCTCCTCTCCGCACTTCTTGCAGTTAGTCTGGGGAAGCTGCTTGTAAAGGTTAAGCGGGCTGGTTTCCTTCATGTTACTCACACCCCCATCTTGAGCCAAGCGTTGGTATCGGGCGTCTTAGCCTCGATTCTGCCCATCAGGGACTGGGTGATCTTATGGATGTAATCTACGGCATCCGGGTGCATCATCATGAATATGTCCACACCGGCCATCGCCAGGGAGAACCCCGTCAAAATCTCCCAGATCGGGCCGCGGAGCATCCTGTCTCCCCAATCGGAGTCTTCCTTGTTGGGCGAGCGGACCATCCAGGCCTCTCTGACGCCCCAGGCGTTGGTGGTACCTGAGGACATGGGGAATGTAAGCTCATCGTCGCCCTTCAGGGCACCGAGCCTGATCCTCTCCATGTTGGAGTAGGCGAAGTCCAGGCCGTAGGCCAGGGCAGCTGTTGTTGGGTCCATGACAATAGACTCGCGCGGAACGCCGGCGACCTTCATCAGCTTTCTGTTAAGCTCCTTCTGAGAGTTGATCTCCAGCTGCGTCCAGGAGAGGCAGACATGTCCGTTGTCGACGCAGGCCTTGCCGATCTTCTCCCAGTCCATGTTCAGGTTGGCGGATGCGATGAGAACGCGCTCTCCCTGAGCCACCTCAGCGGCCTTGGAGAGGACTATCGGATCCTTGTCTGGGTTTCCGGAGCCGCCGATGCAGATGGGCACATCCACAGCCTGCAGTACCTCCTCAACAGTCTTGACGGCTTCCTGAGGTGGGGTGTCCTTGAGCAGCGGGTCGGTGCTGATCAGGTGAACTGTGACCATGTCGGCTCCGAACTTCTTGACTGCCTTCTTGGCCCACTCGGCCGGGCTGTTGACCACATCCTCATAGTGCATCTTGACAGCCTTGGCCATGCCTATGGGCATGTCGAAGACGTCCATGGTTATCTTGGGGGCATGGGGCATTACGGCATCCGGGAAGAATGCCATGGCCTTCTCGCCTCCCACCTTCACCACATGGCCGCGGCTTCCGCCATCGGCCTTCGTGGCGCCCAGTGTGACCTCCTGAATGGGGGTCTTCCAGGTCTTGTCCACTCCGACGGAGAACTTGGCGCTGGCCAGAGCGGAAGCAACCTTGAAGGCTGGCTCTGCAGCCGCAGCCGCGGCGATCTCCTTGGGTGCCGGAGCAACGGCCTGAGCGATGGCCACAGGTTGCAGCAGGTTCTCGACCGGATAACCGACCGCCTTGGCGAAGTTAATGAGCTGCATGGCGATCTTGGCTGCTTCCTGGCCGAAGTAATAGGCAAACATCGGACCTACGCCGCCTGCGCCTATATCCAGATCTATCTCTACATCTCCCTCGATCTTCAGTCCCTCGAGGGATTGAACATTCATTTCAGATAACGTCTTATTCAGGTCAGATAAAGTGATCTTCTCTGCCATTCGAATCACCCTCACAGGCCCACTTTCCCGACGATCTGCACCATCTCCTTCACGGCAGGCGAATCATCGGGAAGGCCCATCAATGGATCTCCCACTAAATCGAATTTGGCTAGGCTCTCGTCATAGGGGATGGAGCCGATAACCTGCAGGCCCAGGCCAGCAGCGTTCTCTATAACCTTCTCGCGCCTCTCCGGCGTGACCTTGTTCACGACCACATAGAGATTTTTGTACTTCAGATCGATCTCCCGGGCCGTGTCGCGAATGCGCTCTGCCGTGGTAAGGCCTCTTCTCGACTCATCGGTCACCACGATGAGGTCATCCAGATCGGGAATGGTCTTCCTGCTGAAATGCTCTAGGCCAGCCGGCGTATCGATTACGACCAGATCGTAATCAGAGGTGGTCTTGTCCATGATGCCGCGAAGAAGATTGTTGACAAAACAGTAACATCCGGAGCCCTCCGGCTTGCCCATGACCAGCATGTCATAGCCATCTTCCTCCAGGAGGATCTCGAAGAGCTTGGACTCGAAAAGAAGCTGCTTGTCCGTATCCGGCGAAGTTGTGTACCTGGCCTGCTGCATGAACTCCCTCATATCGCCGATGGTCTTTCCTGCCTTTACACCCAGAGCATCCGCCAGGTTGGCATCGGCATCGGCATCAATAACAAGCATCCGGTACTTTTTCCCAGAATTCTTCACAAGATGCCTGACCAGCATCGCAGCCACAGCTGTCTTGCCGGTTCCGCCCTTACCGGTTATCGCTATTATTTTCCCCAATGTCAAGCCTTCCTTTATTTCTTCGGTTTGATGACAACTTCCGCCACGTGGATGGATGCGCCCCTAAGTTCAATGGTCATTCCACCCGATGCTGCTGCTGGCATAGCGAAAGCTGGAGCTGCTGCGCCCGCTGCGGCTGTTGGTGCGGCGGCCGGGGCCTCCTCTTTTTTCTTAAGCTTAAGCTGCATGATATCTCCCTCACTTTAATATCAAAAACCCTGGCATTTGCCAGGGCGGTGTACGCCTCTCCCAAAAAAGGGAGAAAAAGGCGGACCCTACTTGGCGAGTACCACCTTGTCTATGCTGATCTTGGCATCCTTCAGAATCAGCTTGATCCCGCCGGCGCTACCGGACATGGAGAGAGCTGGTGCTGCTGCCGCTGCGGCTGCAGGCGCGGCTGCGGTAGCTGCGGCTGGAGCCACTTCCTTCTTCTTGAGTTTCAACTGCATAGATTTTCACCCTCTTTTTTATTTGCTGTCTGCTCACTCGAGGACGCCGTCAGCCTGCAGAGCCTCGACCACCTGCATGAACTGGCCTTCGGTCAGAGCCAGCTCCGACTTGACGGTATCAATGTTGATGTCGCCGCCGGTCTTCTCGATATAAGCGATGACTTTCTCCTTGAGCTCGTCGGTGACCTCTTCCAGCTTCCAGCCGTCGGTGATCTTCTTGCCGTCTACCTTTCTGGTGACGCCGTTGACCACTGGGTGGTCTACCTTGAGCAAGAAGGCCTTAAGGGCCGTGATATCCTTGGCATCATCCTCTGTGGCGATCTTTGCAATCATATCTTCGTCGATGCCTGCCTTTACCCTCTCCTTGAGGTTCTTGGACATCCAGACGATCCTTCTCCAGCCGCCGTCGGCCTGGAGGAACTTGGGGGAGAGATAGTAGAGAATGCCCATCCCCAGGAAGCCCACGACCTGCTTGCCGCCTCCCGTCTGGCCGGCCATTGTAGAGAAGGGCAGGCCGTTGGGGGTTGCTCCCTTGAAGTCGCGATCGACAACGCCGATGCCATCAACCTCAGGCATATAGAAGCCGATGGTTTCGAAGCAGCCGCAGGAGGTGTGGGGTGCATCGAAGAATGTGTACAGCTTCATGACCGTGTACTCGCCGCCGGACCTCTTTGCAGCCATCTCGTTGACGCTCTGATACTCGCCTGCAATTGGATCTATTGGCGTTCCCTTTTCGATGGCGAACTGCGGTCCCTCTGGGTCCACCTTGGCTGCGGCGCGTCCATCAAACCATGTGATGGCTCCGCAGAGGGAGGGCCTGTCTGGCGTGACCACACAGGCACTGGTTGGAGCGAATGCCTGGCAGAGTGTGCAGCCGTAGAAGACGTCGACCTCCTCATCGTGCAGTCCCTTGGCGCGATCGTCGCGGGCTTTGTAGATCTCCATGGCCTTGGCCAGCTCTTCCTTGACCTTGGCCGGGTCGGTCACAATGGTGACCTCCATCTTCTCGATGAAGGGCATCTCAGCCTTGTAAAGCTCGATGACGGGGGTGAAGATCTCAACCCAGGAGGTCACGCCCTTCTTCTGCAGGCTCTTGCTAAGCCTCATCCAGATATCGTATCTCTGGTTGAGATGCATCAGGCCGCTGATGTAGGAGAGAAGTGCGTGGTTACGCCTCTCGATGATGGACTCCAGGTCCTTCTCAATCTTCTCGCCGGCGACCTTGAAGATCATGCCGAAGGGAATGGTGGAGCCTTCCTTGACATCCTTGAGATCTGGACCTATGACGGTTACCTTCCCATCCTGAACTTCGTCCATAGAAGCAGCCAGGGACAGCTCGAATCCGTCAGCCTTGGGGCCTCCCAGCTCTACCCATAGATCTTCCTTTCTGATTCTCTCGCCCTCATACATGGGGGATATATCTAACTTAACATCTGCCATTAATACACCTCTTCTGTTAGGAGATGAACTTTATTTCCTCATTGCTGCGATTACTTCGTCCAATGCGGCGTGGTAGTCGTCCGGATTGAAGGCCATGTTTCCAAAGGTCATATTGGCATTGACGTGATAGTAGCGGTCAATGGATATGCGCTTTATGTCGCGGTTGAAGTTCTTGAGAGTCGAAAACATGGCGTTGGCGAACTTGTAGAAGATGCCAGCGAAGATTACCACATCGTAATTACCATTCCCGTCCAGGCCCTTCCACTCTGGGAAGCGCAGGTTGGCTGTGAGAGGATGCAGGCCGATCTGATAGACGTTCTCCAGGTAGCCTCTGTCCACAAAGCCCTTCACTGAGTGCGCCGTGGCCGCGATTGGTATGCCCATCTTGCCGATCTCGATGGCTTTGTCGAACATGATGGGGTCATCGAAGAACTCCGCACCCACAACGAGCAGAGGCCTCTTGGCTTTTTTGATGATGGCGCCGATGACCTTCGGCATATATGTCTTGGCCATCTCCGGCCCGGGGATCTGGGCCATCTCAAAGGGAACGGCGTTTTTGGTGGTGTCAATGCCCTTCTTAACTTCTGCTGCCATTTTTATCTCCTCCTTCTCCCTCACTTCTTGGTCCTTATCTTGCGCGGGATGTTCGTGGGATCAAAGCTCACATCCGCCGGCCTCAGCGGCCCGGATATGAACTTCTTGGCCTTCCAGTCGACCTGCCAGCCGTGCTTTGCCTCAAGCTCCTTCATCATCTGATCCTTGAATGTAAGCGGCAGGTCCTTGGTGTCACGGACGAAGACATGCCAGTCATCGGGCAGCTTGCCGAAGTACTTCATGGAGATGTCGCAGTAGTGCGTCAGCTTGATGGCTCTTCCGATGCTGTTATCGGACGGCCTGAAGCAGAGCTTGGCCATCTCCAGCATTGCCTCTTCCTTGCTCTCGGCTATATACAGCAATGCCTCAGGTGCGGGCTCTATCTGCTGCATCTTGCCGTCGCGGGCATCTATGACCATCCAGTCCTCCGGCCTGTCAGTCCGGCCCATGAAGGACCTGCGATACATGACTGAGTGAGGCTGAACCACTACGGGAATTCCGAGGCGGTTGCATCCGGTGGCGATAGCGGCAGCCTTCTGGGAGTATGCTCCCCATGCCACACCGCAGGCCCCTACCTTGGAGAGGATATAGTCTGCGATATCGTCGAAGTTGCCTCTATGATTGCGATGGGCAAAGATGGTTGATACCTTTATGGCTGCATCTGCAATGTTGGCGTTGGAGACGCAGGAGCCTGTGTTGCAGATGTTCCTGCCGTCGAATCCGCCGGGATACTGCTCCCAGATGGTCTTGCCCTCGACATCTGTGTAGAGGGACATGTCCATGGCCATGCATCCGGATGTGACCACGATGTAGCCGCGGTCCACGAACTCCTTGGCGATATCGTAGGCTTCTTTTGTGCCGTTGGGATAGTTGGAGCAGCCCACGAGGGCGATAACTCCGGGGATGGTGCCGAGCACAATGGGCGCGCCCACAGCCCTGATCTCAGTGTCGCGGGCGGGTCCGCGTCCGGATCTCATCTTGAACTTCTGGTTCTTGACATACTGGCGGTTGGCATACTCGAACAGATCCAGGATTGGAATGCCCTGCGGGCAGACCTGCTCGCACCGGCCGCAGCCTACGCAGATCTCATAGAAGTTGGAAAACTCCTGTAGATTGCCCTTGACAGCCTCAGCGATGAGCTTGCTGATTCTGATGTGGGGCGGGCAGACAAAGGCGCACTCATTGCACTGAGTACACTTCTTGATGCCCTCCTGGAACTGCTGCTCGGTGAGGAGGTTGGCGATCTTGGCCTCGGCACGCTTGGGCTTGACTGCAATGGCAGTCTTGATGCCCACTATTCCCGCCTTTACTGGATCGAGAATGGCAACGCCCGGGACCTTGAAGTTTACCAGGTCGTCCACGATGGCATCTACTGAATCGTTGGTCCTGTCCTCCAGACCCAGCATGATCTTGTCGGTGGTGGCGATGACAGGGATCTTGCGCTTCTGGGAGTCGGCCAGGACATCGCACCATACGCACTGCTCGTCTACCATCACGCAGTCCATGACTCCAGCGCGGATCATCTTCCTCCACCAGCCGATGGCTCCAGCCACCTTGGGCTTGGTGCCTATGCCGGCGGGAACCTTGGCCTCACCCTTGCCGAGGCCGATCCTGTTCAGGTCGTGAGCTGTGCAGCAGACGCCTCCGATATCCACTTTGTCCCAGAGGTTGTTCTCTTCTGCGTAGATCATGGCCTCGGCACCGGCTGCAAGGTTATGGCCGTAGGCGATGAGAACTCCCTTGTTCTGGTCCATTGTGCCCATGCCGATCTCGATGATGGGGGCATCAGCCGCGCCGCGGGGCATGTTGTAGGCCACGATCTGCAGCATATCGCAGATCTCCATTCCCAGCAGATCCAGCATGCCGGCATGAAGAGCCTTGGACTCGAAGTCCTGGTAGGCGCTCTCCTGTCCGGTATGGGTGGCAGCGAGAAGCTGTACGACCTCTTCCTCAAGATAATAGAGTCCCTCCTGGAAGTCCTTCAGGCTCTTGGGCTTGCTGCCGACGATGGTCTGGTAGATGGGAGAGTCTACCAGGATCTCGTCGCCCATGTCGAACTTCATG
>Ga0116192_1002095_pt1 | contig 13532 bp, 11 predicted proteins | sample AD_UKC113_MetaG_FD_89876 | JGI IMG/M metagenome (GOLD analysis project Ga0116192, IMG submission 89876) | Active sludge microbial communities of municipal wastewater-treating anaerobic digesters from Hong Kong - AD_UKC113_MetaG | ecosystem: Engineered > Bioreactor > Anaerobic > Digestate... | reverse complement strand
GCCAAAACCTCGAGCCGCAGGCTCATAAGGGGCCGCCCTGGCTGGCAAACCATATGGGGGATGCTTGTTGTAAAGGGCGTGGCCTTGCTGAGAACCAATTCAGGGAGACATCTATCTTTCAGTTTCCTACAGTAAGTTGACGCGATCTTCAATAAGACAGACATCGACAGACCCACTTGTTATGGCTTATGATAATATGAGAACAACAGTATTTTCATGAGTTGCATCAATCCGTAGCATATGCTTTCAGGCCGATGATAGCAGCCTGTAGCATTCATAAAAAGGAGGATGGAATAACATGAATCTTCAAAAGAAATTAGCTGCGTTGGCGCTTGCTCTTATGACGGTCATGTTTCTTGCAGCATGTGGAAGCACTGTCAAACCTGCAGGAGTTATTCCGCCCGGTGGTTTAGTCAGTCAAAAGCTCATCTATATTGGTTTTGTGCAGGTTGGTGCAGAATCCGACTGGCGAATAGCCAACACAAAGTCCATGCAGCAAACCTTTACAGAGGCCAAGGGCTACAAGTTTGAAATGGTGGATGCACAGCAAAAAACAGAAAAACAGATAACCGCCATCCGAGACTTCATACAGAAGGGCGTCGATTACATTGTACTTGCCCCCAACACAGAGTCCGGCTGGGATACCGTCCTGGAGGAGGCCAAGCAGGAGGGCATTCCCGTCATCATTGTTGACCGGATGATAAAGACCAATGATGATAGCCTTTATGCCGCATGGGTAGGCTCCAACTTCAAGCAGGAGGGCTATGATGCCGTCACTGCTCTGGAAAATGCATTGATAGAAAAGGGCATAGACGTGGATTCCGAGCTCAATATTGTGACCCTCCAGGGTACCATGGGCTCATCGGCTCAGATCGGCCGCACAGAAGGCTTCGCCGAGAAGATGGCCGCCCATCCTAATTGGAAGATGCTCGACAGGCAGTCTGGCGACTTCGTCCAGGAAAAGGGTCAGGAGATCATGGAGGAGTTTTTGAAGAAATATCCCGATATCGATGTGGTTATCGCCGAAAACGATAATATGGCCTTCGGAGCCATCAAGGCCATTAAAGCTGCCGGAAAAACCTGCGGTCCTAACGGTGAAATCACCATTATTTCCTTTGACGCCGTGAAGGATGCCTTTGAAGCCATGATCGCCGGAGATATCGATGCAGACGTTGAGTGCAATCCTCTCCATGGCCCCCGGGTAGAAAGCCTGATTCAGGCACTGGAAAATGGGGAGAAGGTTGAAAAGATCCTTTATGTTCAGGAGGGCATCTTCTACGCCAAGGATGCCGAAGCGCTTCTGCCCACCCGTGAGTATTAAGACTAATTCTGATTCGCTAAAAGCAATATCCTCAGGAAATCATGGAGCTGCCTTATAATTTAGACGTCTAGCAGGCCTAACTTTTGAGGCAGCTTTTTTTTGGGTTTTATCAGGTTACGATTCTTTTATCATATTCATCACATTTTTCATAATTCTTTGTTAAAATACCCATCACCTCGGCGGAATTTGGGTCACTGAAAGGCATCAGTGAATATGATGGTGTTATAGGACTACCTATATTCCCTTATGAGGTGATTGATTTGAATGATATTTATACGCTCCATGGTGCGCTTCAGTATGGCCGGGAAGGCCGTATGGAGGAATGGATCCATGGCTTTTTGACAGGTGTCGGGCATAACCCGTTTCTATCCTATATTATCAGCCTTGAGAAAAGATACTTTACCCAACCGGTTCTGTTCAGGCTCAATGCATTCAAGCGGAACTGCGGGCCTGAAGCCGGCATGAAATACCGCGTCAAGCAGCCGGGATTTGAGTTCATGGTTCAAAGCATGATGGCCTCAATCCGCTATGGATGGGATGTTCCTCCTCTGATCATTGAGTATAAGGATGGGACCTTCGATATGAGCGATGGCAACCACCGCTATGAGGCGCTTGTAAGGCTTGGTTTCAAATATTTCTTCACTATTTTCTGGACGACTAAACCGGAGGATTATCAAAGCCTTTTGGATCTGATCACCTCCGAGCATGCCCGGGAGTTCGGACAAGTAAAGGAGGAACAGCCCTCAGACAGCCAGGAGACCTGAACATCATTCTGACTTAAATAATTGTGCTATAATGTCCTTGAATCATCACTTGGGACGGTATAAAGTCTAGGCAGTCCCATGGTCATTTTACCTGTTAATGAGGAGATTTGTGATATGCGGATACTCTTTGTTGAAGATGACACCATCATCGCCTCCGGCCTTTGTTATACCCTGGAGCAGGAGGGCTACACCGTCGATCATTGTGTCAGTGCACTAGATGCAAAGGAGAAGCTAAAGACAGGCAGCTATGATCTGGCCCTGCTGGATCTATCCCTTCCCGATGGCAGTGGTTACGAGATATGCAGATTGATCAAGGATAAACAGGATATCCCCGTCATCTTCCTTACCGCTGTGGATGATGAGGTGAATGTGGTCATGGGTCTGGATATGGGTGCTGATGACTATATCACAAAGCCCTTTCGCATCAAGGAGTTTCTCTCGCGCCTAAAGTCGGTGATGCGCCGTTATCACAAAGGTGAAGCAGCACCTAAGGCCGTCATCGATCTTAATGGCATCAAAATCGATACCGCTCAGGCTAAGGTCTATAAAAACGGAAAGGAAATCATTCTGACCTCTCTGGAATACAGGCTGCTTCTGATCTTTGCAAACAATGAGGGGCAGGTGCTCACCCGAAACCAGCTTCTGGCCGATCTTTGGGACGTTGCCGGGGACTTTGTCAACGACAACACCTTAACGGTCTACATCAAGCGTTTGCGCGAAAAGATTGAGGATGACAGTCAAAACCCTGCCATTATCAAAACTGTCCGCGGAATCGGGTATAGGGCAGGGGATTAAAAGGTTTTAAGACGATCTAAGGCTTCTTTAACCGCGAGGGAGCGAAGCTGCTGGCTATATAACCCACATCGGGTACCGTCTTTCAGTATAGTGGAGATGCAAAGGAGGAGATCGGTCTGCTTCGAAACAGAGAGATAAGGCTTTATATACTGCTTATGGCAGCAGTGCTGGTTTTAGGCACCGTACTGTGCTTTCTTGCCGATCAAAGAGCAGGCTTCATCGCCCTCTCGTCACTTCTCATCATGGCCGTACTGTCTTTGGCTTTAACCAAATGGCGATACACGCAGATCAGGAAGCTCTCCCAATACCTGAAGCGCATCACCTCAGGGGAGTATGCCCTGGATGTAAGGGACAACCAGGAAGGGGAGCTGAGCATCCTTAAAAGCGAGATCTATAAGGTGACCGTCACCCTCAGAGAGCAGGCTGAGCTTTTAAAGAAGGACAAGCAGTTTCTGGCCAACGCCATTTCGGACATATCCCACCAGCTCAAAACGCCCATCACCTCAATGGTTGTGATGACAGACCTGCTGCAGGATGCTGATCTTCCTGAGGACAAGCGAGTAGAATTTACCCAGAATATCCATTCTCAGCTTGAAAGGCTTCAATGGCTTGTGTCGTCCCTGCTTAAGCTTTCACGAATAGATGCAGGGGCCATAGAGTTTCGAAGGGAGCCTGTTCATGTCAGTGAGCTTATCCATAAGGCCTCTGCCCATCTATTGATACCCATGGAAATCAAGGAGCAGACCCTGGAGATATCCGGTGATGAAGGCACTTCCTTCATAGGCGATTTCAACTGGTCAGCCGAGGCCGTCGCCAATATTCTCAAGAACTGCACCGAGCACACACCACGAGGCGGCAGGATTACTGTCTCTTTCTCCGAAACACCGCTATACACCCTGATCCGCATAGCCGACAACGGTGAAGGAATTGATGACGAAGATCTGCCGCGTATCTTCAATCGTTTCTATAAAGGGAAAAATGCCCATAATGACAGCATCGGCATCGGTCTTGCCATGTCAAAAAGCATTATCGAAAAGCAAAACGGTGTCATTGAGGTTAAGAGCAGGAATGGTGAGGGAACCGAGTTCACCCTGAAGCTCTATAAGGGCATTGTGTGACAAAACTGTCACCGAAAAAGTCATGGAAGCGTCACTCCCGGCAGCTATACTGAGGATAAATCAAGGAATAGGAGCGATACTATGGAGATACTTAGAGTAGAAAACCTGTCCAAGGTCTATGGCAAGGGCGAAACTGCTGTCCTGGCACTGGATCATGTCTCGTTTTCGGTGAATAAGGGAGAATTTGTTGCCATTATTGGGCCTTCGGGCTCGGGGAAATCAACGCTTCTGCATATTCTGGGCGGTGTGGACTACCCTACCGAGGGAAAGGTCTTTATCGACAATACCGATGTTTATGGGATGGATGAAACCAGGCTTGCCATTTTCAGGCGCAGGCAGATTGGGCTTATCTATCAGTTCTATAATCTAATACCGGTCCTGAATGTGAGAGAAAATATCACGCTGCCGCTGCTTCTGGACAGGCAAAATGTGGACAGGAAGCGTCTTGACGAGATCATAACAGCCCTGGGATTGCAGGATCGCCTGGATCACCTGCCCAACCAGCTGTCGGGTGGCCAGCAGCAGCGCGTTTCCATAGGCAGGGCGCTTATCAACAATCCGGCCCTCATGCTGGCCGATGAACCCACAGGTAATCTGGATTCCAGGAACAGCGCCGAGATTGTCGCGCTGCTGAAGATGTCCAACCAACGCTATAACCAAACCGTGATTGTCATCACCCACGATGAACGGATCGCCCTGCAAGCCAATCGAATTATTGCCATAGAGGACGGCCGGATCGCCAAGGATGAGGTGAGACGCATATGAACATTATGAATGCGCTCACCCTGCGCCACATGAAGCTCAACAAAAAACGCACGGTAGTCACCATTATCGGCGTCATCCTGTCGGCTGCCATGCTCACGGCGGTTCCAACCTTTATCACTTCATTTTTAAGCATGATGCAGCGATCGACCATCGAAGACACAGGCTATTGGCATGTTCAGTATCGGGGGATACCTGTAAGGTCATTACCGGTGATTTCTGAGGACCAGAATACGGCATCTGTTTCACTGAGCAAGGATATCGGGTATGCCAGGCTTTTTGGCTCATTGAATCGGGAAAAGCCCTACCTTTTCATAAAGGCCTTTGATGCAAAGGCTTTTGAAACCTACAATGTGAAGCTTCTGGAAGGCCGTCTGCCCGAGAAACCGGGTGAGGTAGTGATTTCATCCCATATTTCGGAGAATGGCGGCGTCACCTACAGGATTGGAGATACCCTCAGCCTGGATATCGGTCAGCGCCACTTAATGGGAGATGGTGTCGAATACATTTTGGATCAGACCTCCGGATATATGTCAGGGGCTAATACTTCGGTGGCCGAAACCTTTATTGCAGAAGGAATGAAAGAATATACCATCACAGGGATCATCGAACGCCCGGGATTTGAGTACTATTGGGCACCGGGGTATACTGTGATTGCTTATCTGGATCCGCAGGAGATCCCCGACGGCACCGTGAATGCTTCTGTTGTGTGGAAGACCATCAACAAGCAGGCTAATACCCATGCGAATGAGCTCATAAGCACCCTTAGGCCAGCCGGCGGTGTGGCCTACAATACTGAGCTTCTGAGGCTTTACGGCATTACCAGCGATAATATTCTGACCATGCTCTATTCCATCGGAGCAGTGGTGACAGGGCTGATCATCCTGGGGTCGGTGGCCTTTATCTATAATGCCTTTGCCATATCCATTTCGGATAGAAGCCGACATCTGGGCATGCTGGCCAGTGTCGGTGCAACGAAAAAGCAGAAAAGACAGTCTGTCCTCTTTGAGGGCATTGTGGTGGGTGCCGTAGGCATTCCTATCGGGATCTTCTTTGGCACGCTGGGCATGGGAATCACCTTCAGGTTTGTCAGTCCACTGCTCAAGGGCATGCTGAAGGGGAATGCCGAGCTGACTCTGGTGACCTCACCTGAAACCATCGCTGTCGCATTTCTCATAGCGGCCATCACCATCTTCATCTCAGCCTACATTCCTTCCAAGCGGGCAGCGCGGATATCGCCCATTGAAGCCATCCGCCAGACCCAGGACATACGCCTCACAGGGCGCAGAATAAAAACCTCAAGGCTCACAAGAGGCTTATTTGGCTTCGAGGCCGAGCTGGGACTTAAGAATCTGAAAAGGAACAACCGCAGGTATAAAGCCACCGTGTTCTCTTTAATCATTAGCATTATACTGTTTCTGTCGGTTTCAGCGCTGGCCATGCTGACTCGGAAATCAACCGACATCGTTGCCAGCGAAATTACCTACAGTCTCAAGGTTAAGGTGACCTCATCGGCTACACCAGAGGAAATGAAGGCTTTTTATAAGGCAGTCTCAAAGCTGGAATATGCAGATGAATCGGTGATCATGCAAACCATACAGCCCGATCTGACCGATCCGGGGAATCTGCTCTCGGGGGAGCTTAAAGCCTTGATGGATGCCAATGCCCATGGAGACTACAGTATTAGTGTTGAACTCAGATCCATCGATGACCTTTCTCTAGAAAGATATGCGCAAAAGGTGGGGGCAGACCTGAACCTGCTGAAGGATCCCCAAAAGCCTTCGGGTATTCTGGTTAACACTGTCACCCTACAGGCCGATGACGGGCAATATGTGCGTATGGAACAGTTTAGCCTCAATACCGGCGATGAAATCAAACTGACCCATCTCAACAGCGAAGATGCCCAAAACAGCACCAGGCTTGAGGTTGCAGCCCTGGCCTATGAAACGCCCCTTGGAGAGAGGACTTTGAGTAACCCGTACCAGGCACAGATCATCGTCTCTGAGGATGTTTTTGCCGCCATTATGGCCAATCACCCCGAGGAGATCGACAGTACCTACTATACCGACATGGTTATTAAAAGTGCCAACTCTCAAGTGCTGAGTGAGAACATCAGAGAATACCAGCAAAAGACCGGTATCTCCAGCCTTTATGTCTATGACGTGGAGGAGGAAAGAAATCAAATGGATCGCTTCTACACCTTTATGTGTGTTTTTCTATACGGCTTTGTTGCCTTGATTGCAGCCATATGCGCAGCCAATATCTTTAACACCATTTCCACCAGCATTTCCTTACGCAAGCGTGAGTTCGCCATGCTGAAGTCGGTGGGGATGACGCCTCAGGGCTTTAATAAAATGATCAACTATGAGAGCCTGTTTTATGGCATCAAAGCGCTCAGCTATGGCTTGCCTGCCGGATTCCTGGTGATGTATGGGTTGTTTTGTCTGCTGCGGGAAAACTTCGACATCAGATTCTCGGTCCCGTGGAGCAGCGTAGCCATCTGCATTTTTGCGGTTTTTATCCTTGTGGGCTCAACCATGCTCTATGCCGGTGCGAAAATGCGGAAGGAGAATATCATTGATGCCTTGAAGAATGAGAACATCTAGCAAAACAGAAGCTCGCCGGTTCGTCACAGGCTACCGGTGGGGGAAGGGACAAATCTCACTCACCAGGTCATCACAGACTGGTGGCGGAGTGTGCAAAAAGAAGAACCTGACCTGCCACGCAATCACCGATTGCCGGCGGGTAAGAGCTAATAAAGAAGCGATGGATCATTTCCATCGCTTGAATTTTGTCGTAAGCCCGTTTTTTGATAGTAGGATAGTACACCTACTTGTTTTCAGGAACAAGTATATAAATAGCATACCGTGCAAATGTCAAACTGTCAAGAGAAATTGAGAGAAAAGACCAAATCGTGAGCAGACACCCGAAGATCACCCGCATGGGCATAGGGTTCGCCAATTGGCGGTTTTCCTTTTTTTACCCGCTCTTGTAGAATGAACGAGCAAATTCTATAGAATGGGGGAGTTTCACATGGCCCAGATTGAGCTTTCCGGGATATGCAAGACCTTTAAGGTTTCGCAAAGGCCCGAGGGGCGATTTGCCATGCTTCGTGGCGCGTTTGTCCGGGAGACCAGGCTCGTTAAAGCCCTAGAGGGCATTACCTTCCAGATTGATGAGGGGGAGCTTGTGGGTTACATAGGCCCCAATGGCGCCGGGAAGTCCACAACGGTGAAAATCATGAGCGGTATCCTCACCCCTGATGCGGGGACCTGCAGGGTAATGAATCGCATACCCTGGCGCGAACGGGTAAGCCATGTTTCCCAAATCGGGGTGGTCTTCGGTCAGCGCAGCCAGCTCTGGTGGGATGTTCCGGTTATGGATTCCTTCTCGCTGTTAAAGGATATCTACAATATTCCCGGACCTGCCTTCATCAAGAGGAGGGATGACCTGACCGAAATTCTCGGGCTGGCAAGCCTTCTTAAGACACCGGTACGGCAGCTGTCCCTGGGTCAGCGGATGCGCTGTGAAATCGCGGCATCCTTGCTCCACAGCCCCCGGATACTCTTTTTGGATGAACCGACCATCGGTCTTGATGCGGTTTCCAAGCTGGAACTCCGGGATTTTCTCAAGGGCGAGAATGCCAAAAACGGTGTCACCATGATCCTGACCACCCACGACATGGACGATATTGAGGCCCTTTGCAGCCGGGTCATGGTCATCGGCCATGGAAGGCTCCTTTATGACGGACAGCTTGAGGCCTTGAAGACCCGGTATGCGCCCACAAGACGCATAAGGGCTGAGCTGGAAAGGCCCGTTGAAGCCTTTTATCTGCCGGGTGCAGAAGCCATCCAAACCGAGGGTGAAACCTGGACGGTTCTTTTCAACCCAACTCAGACCCCTGCCCATGAAATGGTTGAGCGCCTTGCAGGGCGGCTGCCTATCAGGGATATCGTCATTGAAGAAACCGATATCGATGAAATCATCGCAACCATGTATAAGGAGATGGGATTGTGAGCAAGGAAAGATCAAGCTTCATCGGACACCTGAGGGCTTGCCTGTCGATTTTCAGAATAAAGACCGCCCAAGGCTTCCAATATCGCATGGCAGGTCTGGCCGGGGCCACCACCGGCATCTTCTGGGTTCTGATTGAAATCACGGTTTATACGATTTTCTACACCTACGCCGATACAAGAGAAGCCGGACCAATGGCGGGGCTGAGCCTTGAGCAGGCGGTGTCCTATGCCTGGCTGGCTCAGATCTTCTTTTTAATGCAGCCCATGAGCATCGACAGCGAGATCCTGGGCAAGATTACCAGCGGGGATGTGGGCATCGAGATGTGCCGCCCCATGGATCTCTACTTTCACTGGTTTGCCAAGACAGCGGCCTCCCGTTTGGTGCCACTCTTCTGGCGCGGTTCCATAACGCTGATTGCAGGCTTGCTCATGCCCCTATCGTATCGGCTGACCGGGCCTGCCACCCTTACAGGTCTTCTTTTTACCCTGATTTCACTTTTCAGCGCATTCCTGCTTTGCTCATCCTATGCCATGCTGGTTTGTGCCGTCAGATTGAACATCCCCTGGGGCGACGGGCCGACCTACATCATGATGCTCATCGGCGGTGTGCTATCGGGCGGATATCTGCCATTGCAGCTTTGGCCCCAATTTCTTCAGGGATTTCTGCTGATACAGCCCTTCGCCGGGTATCTGGACATTCCCCTGCGATTCTATGTGGGTACACTGATGCCAAGCGAAGGAGGCTGGGCTATTGGGCTCCAACTGGCCTGGTCTGCCGTTTTTATGGTTATTGGCAAAACCCTCATGTCCAGAAGACTTAAAAATATCGTCATTCAAGGAGGTTGAAATGAACGGGCTGAAGCTTTATTTCAGGTATATCCGCCTGCAACTGCTTTCAGGCGTGCAATACAAGGGTTGGCCCATCATGATCCTTCAGGTGATCATTGTGGTCATCTCCGATCCCATAGGACTCATCTTCCTTTTCTCACGATTTGGCAGCATCGGTGCATGGACGGTGGAGAGAATCATCCTCATCTATGCCATGGCTGTCACAGGCTTTGGTCTGGCCGAGACCTTTTTCCGCGGATTTGATTATTTCCCCTGGCAGATGATCCGAAACGGTGACTTCGATCGCCTCCTGCTCCGGCCCCGATCCCTGTTTCTCCAGGTGGCGGGCTCACGCTTTCATATTCACCGGATGGCAAGGGTTGGCGGGGGGATCATCGCCATCATCTGGTGTCTGATGAGGCTGAATTTTCAACCTACCCTTATCAATATTGCCATCATTGTGCTGGGGCTTATCGGGGGGCTTTTCACCTATTGCGGCGTGTTTGTCATGACCTCAGGCATCGCCTTTTTCACCATACAGGGGCTGGACTGGATTTTTATCTTCACCAATGGGAGCTATCAGGTAACCCGATGCCCCATGGACTATATGCCCAGAATCTTGAGATACATGTTTACCTTCTTCATGCCTATGCTGGTGATCAGCTATTATCCGGCGTCAGCAGCCCTGGGATGGGGAGAGGCGCTTTGGACGGGTTTCCTAGCACTCCCTGCCGGGGTGGCCTTTCTAATGCTTTCTCTTGGCGTCTGGCGCATCGGTGTGAGGCATTATAAAAGCACAGGAAGCTGAGGCCATATAAAGTTGAGGCCTCACAACGGGATTGGCCTCCCGTAGAACCAATGCAAAATGCGTTTCATACCACCATAAAACAGAACAGTTATAAGAAGGGCAGCAAAAAAACAGAATCCGATTTCGATGTCCTCCGGGATATGATAAGATAAGGAAGAAATCAGGACAGGCCTGCCTGTTGAATTCAAGAGGTGCATATGGCGCGTAAATCGGTTACATCAAACCCATCTCAAAATCAGAGAAGCCGGATAGTGCTACGGAGATTGGATATCCTTCTCACAGCTGTGCTGATCATTATTTTTGTCCCCATAAGCATTTGGGGCGGGGTGGAAAGGTGGGCCAATGATACCGAATACCTGGTTCTGATCCTTATCGCCCTGGGAGTGGCATATGCAATCATCATGGGGAGCAGGACGCAGTCAGCCCTATTAGGTGCTGCCTCAGGCATTTTGGCAGGGATCATGATGTATGTCCCGTCGACCTTCTTCTCAGTGATGGAAAATGATATCCCTGGATTCATTATCGTGATGGCCGTGTTTGCGCTCATGGGCATCATCTCGGCGCTTATTTCTGCCAGAAAAGGAGAAAAGCCTGCCGCAGCCCGGAAGAATCGGAAGGGACTGTCAAAAGCTGTTGGTTCCCAAAAAGAAGAGGGTGTTTTGGTTATAGGCCGAAATACGCCTGCCAGCCCTGTTCACCAGATGCTCTCAGGCCTTGCCTGCGCTGTTGGGGGCATCCTGATCTCCATCCTTTCCTACAGCGCCATTGTCTCAACTGGCGGGGTCTATTTTGTGGCCTGGGGTGCCATCCTGTATGGCGGAGTGAACGCTTTTGCGGGTTTTGCAGGCTTTTTGAAGAGACGCAAGTAGTGCCTGAGTTCTTACCTGCATCAGTTAAGTATTCCCCGTGCAACCCCTTCGACATCCTTTTAAAAGCATGACTTGAACCGCTTTATGGTCATGTGGGCTATGATGCAAGCTTGAGCCGATGAATGGGATATAATGCCTTGATTATGATTGAAGGCTTTTGGAATAACCTATAAATGATGCATGATCATCAAAAGAACATGATATTGCGGCTGTTGAGGTGTTGAGGCGTGAAAATCGCATTTGTGGGAGACAGTCTGACCCAGGGGATACCTGGGGTGGGCTATCTCAGCGTTTTAGAGAAAAAGCTCCAGGGGCATGAGCTGTTGAACTACGGCAGGGGTGGTGATACAGTTGTAAGCCTTTTGAGAAGGATCAAGAAGATTAAGTTCCCCGAGGATCTGGATATCATCGTCCTGGAGGTTGGGGTCAACGACGTCTTTGTCAATGTGGCTAAAATCCATCTGATGATCCGAACTCTTCTACGCCAGCCCTGGACCACTGATCTGGCCGAGTTTGAGTTGCTATACCGTGAGATCGTCCAGTTTTTATCCACGAAGGCGAAAAGACTCATCGCCATCACCCCTGTTCTTTTAGGTGAGGATATTCATAGCCGATGGGCAAAGGATATTGCCGTGCTCTCCGATATCATGGCGCGGGTGATATCCGATCATCCGGATCTGCAGATCATAGATGCCAGAGGGCTGTTCTGCGAGAAGCTGAAGGACAAGAAGCCCTCCGATTACTTGTCTCGAAATCCCTTCTCGGTGATTTCCGATGTTCTGTTTTTATGGAATCCTCAAAGGGTCAATAAAAAATCCTTAAAGCGGGGCCTCCACTATTCACTGGATGGCGTGCATCTCAACACCTACGGGGCCGAAATTCTGGCCGATGCCATCATTGAAGCCCTGGGGGTCTGGCAATAGATGCCGGGAGACTATGAAATAGCCAGGATCAGACATTTCTATACATAAACTCGTACCTGTGATAGAATTTATTCCAAGGAGTAACCTGGGGTGAAGGCTTAATGACCATCAGGTCAGCAAATAAGGTGAATGAAAATAAATGGTATAAGTTGGATAATGCTGCGAAGATCTACCCGGCAATAAGCCGCGGGAGCGGGGGCAGTGTGTTCCGCGTTGCCGTACAGCTTACCTCAGAGGTTCATCCCGGGACGCTTCAAAAAGCCCTTGAGGATATTCTTCCAAGGTTCCCAACTATGGCGGTGAGGATGCATCGGGGCCTGTTTTGGTATTACTTTGATGCAAATCCCAAGGAGCCGATGGTCTTCCAGGAAGAGGCGCCGCCCTGCCGTCCCATACGAATCGAGGAGAATAACGGCTTTCTGTTTCGCGTCTGTTATTATCAAAAGCGTATCGCGCTGGAAGTCTTCCATGCCCTCACCGATGGCACAGGTGCCATGGCCTTCTTAAAAGCCCTGACCTTCCACTATCTGCAACTGACAGGTGCTAAGCTTTCATCCGACGATACCATTCTGCACAATCAAATGCTGCCTAAGGCCGAGGAAACCGAAGACAGCTTTAAGAAGTATTATGACAACCGCATGAAATGCAGATGGACCGAGGATAAGGCCTATCAGGTTCAAGGAACCAGGATGCCTCGAGGTTATGTGGGCATTATCCATGGCATTGTACCCGTTAAGATTATGCTGGAGCTTGCGCGGGGTGCCGGCGCTACCGTCACCGAATATATCACGGCTTTAATGATCTATGCCATATACAACATCCAGCTTAAAAAACGCAATTGTCCTCTGCCTGTGAAGATTTCAGTTCCCGTAAACTTAAGAAACTTCTTTCCCTCTCAGACCCTGAGGAATTTCTCCTCTTATGTAAACGTGGGTATGCGTTTTACAAAGGAGGACTGGACCTTCGAGCAGGTTCTTGAAAATGTCGTTAAGACCATGAGAAGCGAGGTTCAGCCCGACAAGCTCATCGCAAAGCTCAGTGCCAACGTGAAGGCTGAAACCAATGTATTCATGCGCATCGTGCCGCTGTTTATCAAGGATATCGTTTTGAAAACCGCCTTCAATGCCTACGGAGAGAGCCTGTTCAGCAGTACCTTGTCCAATTTGGGGGCCGTTAAGCTTCCCGAATCCATGGCCCGGTATGTGGAACGCTTTGAGTTTGTTTTGGGGCCTCCGGCTTTAAATATGTTCAACTGCACCATTTGCTCCTTCCGGGATGAAATGATACTCACCTTTACAAAAGCCATGCACGAAACCGACATCGAGAGG
>Ga0116192_1002091_pt1 | contig 13545 bp, 14 predicted proteins | sample AD_UKC113_MetaG_FD_89876 | JGI IMG/M metagenome (GOLD analysis project Ga0116192, IMG submission 89876) | Active sludge microbial communities of municipal wastewater-treating anaerobic digesters from Hong Kong - AD_UKC113_MetaG | ecosystem: Engineered > Bioreactor > Anaerobic > Digestate... | reverse complement strand
GAGCTGAATTTATAATGATCGTTGCGGCAATGAGTTTCGTCGAAAACGGACAAAATGCCGATATTGCCCAAGTACAGGCAGGATTCAATCTACAAACCAAAATCAAAATCCAACGAAAAAGATGCTATTATTCGCAGCGTTGACAATGCTCATGTATTCCTGCAAATCGGTAGAATACATCCCGGTTGAAACTACTAAAATTGAATATCGCGACAATCTTATCCGGGATTCTATTATTCGTTACGATTCTGTGCATGTCAAAGATAGAGGCGACACGCTCATTTTGGAGCGATACAAATATCTGTACAAAAACCGCATGGTCAAAGACTCAATCTTTATCAACGACACCATTCGCGTGCCCTATCCGGTGGAAGTAGTCAAACAGATAAAAGCACCGCTTACAAGCTGGCAGAATTTCCAAATCTGGTGTGGACGGATAGCCCTTATTATTATAATACTTATAGGTTTTTACTTTGCTATTAAATCAAAGAAATTCTAATTTCTAAAACAGGGAACAATATTTTGAAACTATTTTGTTTTTTTATTGTCCTTATCATTACTTATTGAAAAATCATTCATATTTTTGTAAATCAATTTTCTAAATTTTATTATTGTTTACCTTAAATTTGCTTCATATTTGTATCATAAATTCATATATTACTGAATTACAATAGTAAACACTTTTGAAATCAAAAAATGCCCCACCAAAATAAAGATTGAACATAAATAAAAAATAGCTTGTATATCAATCGGTTGTACGCTATTTTTGTTTATAAATTTATTGTCATTTTATGCATTAGACATTATATTATTTAATTTAATAAGGATACTGTCCCAAAAAGTGGGTAAAGAATAATTTATTTTATTGAATGCAAATTAATCATTTCCCCATTGAAATTTTACCTGTTCATAAATAAGATTTGGGACTTTTCTTAAATAACAATTTTCCTCCAATCATACCTTTTAAGCATTCTGTAAATAGTAGTTTTGTTAACTTTCTTTCCTATCTTCTTTTCAAAATCTTCTTTGATTTCCATGGCAGTTATTATTTGTCCTTCCCTGGCTTTCTCCAAATAACTATTTACAAATAATTCCTCCTCTTCCTTACTTAAATATGAATTCCTTCTTCCGCCTTTGCCTTTAGTTTCTATAGATGCTATACCATATTTATTGTATTCAAAAATAGTCTTGTGCACCAAAGACTCTGATACAGCCAAATGGGCTGCTATCTCCTTTGCACTCCGTGGATAATTTAATGCATTATAAATAATTAGCCATTTTTGAACCCGCCAAAAACCTACTGTTTCCTTTATCTTCAAAAGAATTTCTTCACTCGTTAAATACGGTTTAATCTTTGCTGTTTTGCTCATATTGTTTGTTTATTTTTTTGAGCAAAGATAAATATTATTTTTTATATTAGAAAACAACTTGGTGTGATTTGTCTTTTCCGATAGCTAATGCTATATCTTTTTGTTTACATCCTCGTTGTATTATTGCCCAGATTTTTTACCTTTCCCCTGAAAAATTGCATTTTACGATTTATTATAATAGCAACTTTGTATAAATTGAAAATTATCTTGTAAATTTGTTTTGAAATAATCTTTTTTCAAAAGAGATAATTAAAAACTGTTTTATGAATGTTGATGAATTACCCGATCATGTTGTTTACAGTCAGGAAGTAATTGAATTTGTGACCGTTGCAGCCGAAACCTGTCTTTTTTTAGAGCATACTTCTGAAGTTGACAAGCATGATTTTGTTGATAAATCATTGAAATTATTGCCTTTGCTGTATTTGAAAGCATCGCTAATTGGAATTCCTGAACCTGTTTATGACGAGGAGCCTGAAAGATTTGTAACCGAAGAAGATTATCAATTTGTCCGTCAACAAGTAGAACAACTTTTAGGAAATGATGATGCCTATCTGGAAGTTTTTCATCCCGATATATCTTACAGTGATACCCCTGTTATTACCTTTATTTCTGAAAATCTTGCTGATATATATCAAGAAATCAAGGATTTTGCTGCCAATTATCAACTGGCTGATGTGGACATAATGAATGATGCGCTGGTTACTTGTCTGGTTACTTTTGCAGAACATTGGGGACAGAAATTATTAAATGCGATGCGAGCACTTCATGCTTTAAAATATACAGAAGAAAATAAGTTGGAAGAAGAGATGGATGAAGAAAAAGATACTCATAAAATCAGTCGAGATTCGTTTCTTGATTTTCAACGTAAAAAGGAATAACAACCAATGAAATATTCAACTAAAATCTCTAAAGAAGAAATTAACAAATTGCCCGTTGCTACTTTTACAGGAAAAATTACCCTTGTGGATGAATCTTCAAAAATAGAACCGTCCATTGCTGAACTTCGTAAAAATGATATTGTAGGAATTGATACAGAAACAAAGCCTTCTTTTATCAAAGGCGTTTCCCATAAAGTTTCGCTTTTACAAATTGCTACTCCAGAACAATGTTTTTTATTCCGACTAAATCGAATTGGTTTTCCAAAAGCTCTTGCCGATTTTTTAGCTGATAAAAATATCACCAAAGTTGGGCTTTCTCTGCATGATGATTTAAGAAAATTAAGAAAACGTCATCATTTTAAACCTGAAAATTTTATTGACATTCAATCTATAGTAAAAAACTATGGCATTATGGAATTAAGTTTGCAGAAAATCTATGCTATCATTTTTGGAAAAAAAATCCTGAAATCGCAGAGACTGAGTAATTGGGAAAAACCACAACTGACTGATAAACAATTGCAGTATGCTGCTATTGATGCTTGGGCATCTTTGCAAATCTATCTTCAATTAACAAAAGAAGAACCGTTGGCAAAAAAAGAAATAGAAAAATTAGTACTGGAAAATTCACCTGCTAAAAATGGAGCCAAATGAATAAGCCCAAGGTAAGCCTCAAAGGATTCTTTTGATTAAATTGCATTTCATTATTCCCTGTCTCTAAGCCTATTAAATCGAAGTGCGAAATTTAGTCTTACAATAGTTCCTTTATCATTACCAATGCTGCTTGAGTAGCTCTTTCGATATTTTGTTCTCGCGTATTACTAAAATGAAAAAGTTTACTGACTAATTTTTCTTCTGAACAAGCAGCTATCCAAACTGTACCAACAGGTTTTTCTGGACTTCCACCTGTAGGTCCTGCTATTCCAGAAGTAGCTACAGCAATATCAGCATTTAATAAGCGACGAACGCCAGCAGCCATTTGTTCAACCACTGGCTGGCTAACAGCTCCAAATTTTTCAAGATCGTTAGCTGAAACTCCCAAAAGGTTGATTTTTACTTCATTATCGTAAGCCACAACAGAGCCTTTAAAATAATTGGAACTTCCTGAATGAGAAGTAAACCGATGGGCAATGTTCCCTCCGGTACAACTTTCAGCCGTTACTACCGTTTTTTCTTGCGAAAGCAATAATTTTGCAACAACCTGTTCCATAGGAAGGTCCTCATAAGCAACAATGGCATTCCCCAACATCAATGTTAAAGCATCAATTTGCTGATTAAGTGAAAATTCCAGAGAAAGAAGATCATCTGAAGTGCCACTCAACCGCAACTTTACAATTCCATAATTAGGTAAATAAGCTAAATGAATGTTTTCGGGCAAATTTTTTTCCCAGTCTGCAATTTTAATGGCTAAATCCGATTCAGAATATCCAAAAACCTGGACAGTCTTGTGTATAATTTTAGGCGTTTTAAAATAAGCTTGCAACTTAGGCATCACTTCTCTGCTCATGGCTTCTTTCATTTCGTAAGGAACACCTGGCATGGAAACAATTATTTTTTTATCTTTTTCGAACCACATAATAGGAGCAGTACCTACGGTGTTTTGAATTACTTCGCAGTTTTCTGGAACAAAAGCCTGTGAACGAGTCAAGTCATTAATAACAAATTCTGGTCGAGAAGCAAACACCTTTTTAATATTTTCCAAGATGGAAGAATCAAATATTAATTTCGTATTAAAATATTTACACAAAGTTCTTTTCGTGATGTCATCGTTAGTCGGTCCCAATCCACCAGTCATCAGTACAATATCTACATGTTTGATAGCGGCATCCAAAGCATCTATAATTTGTTTTTCATCATCATGCACAGAGGTTATTTGGAAAATTTCAAAGCCTATTTTATTTAATTCTTGAGCCATCCAGGCTGAATTGGTATCAACAATTTGACCAATTAAAATTTCATCTCCAATTGTAATAATTTCAACTTTAGGGGTTTTCATGCTTAAACTATAATTTTTGTTGTATGAATAAATTTGATATTTTATATTTTTTTTGATTCTTCTTCCTGAGCAATTTTTTCTAACTGAGCATACCAGTTCTCACCAAAGCGACGAATCAAGGCGTCCTTCAGGAAACGGTAAAGCGGTATTTGTAAATTTTTTCCCTGGTTATAGCCGTAAAAACAATGATGCCAATGATGAACGTTTACCGCTACAAATCCATTATAATTTTGCAATCGTACAGGATATAAATGGCAGGAAATAGGTTTAGGAAAATCAGTTTTATTTTCACAAAAAGCTTTTTCAAAAACACATTTGCAAGTACCATCCGCATCGAAACAAGTGAAAACACATTCCTCACCATCGACCAATGAAGTTACTATATCTCCGTCTTCATCGACATACCAGAAACCTTGATTTTCAATAATTTGTCTTTCTTTTTCGGATAAATCATCCCAGACAATTGGTAAAATTTTTTCTATGATTTCAATTTCATTTTTCTCCAGAGGAGCACCTGATACACCTTCAACGCAACAAATTCCCTTGCAGAAAGACAAATCGCATGCAAACCTGTCAGTTATCAAATCGCTGCTGACAAGGGTTTCGTCAATTTGAAATATCATTTCTTTATTAAATATGTTTTAAACAGTTTTCTAAATTTGAAAAAACACGCTAAATTACGCATTTTCGTTAGAAACTGGATATTATTTTTAAAAGAAAATCCAAAAATCACCCTTATTTTTCGCCAATTTCGATGACTTCAAGATCTTTAATTTCTTTTCTGTCAATCTTTAAACGAATGATAGTTTGTATTTTATGAATTCCAAATTTACCTTCTGCGCCAGGATTAACATACAAGAAATGGAATTTTTTATCATATTTCACTTTCAAGATATGACTGTGTCCACAGACAAACAAATCAGGAGGTTGATGAATAAAAACAGATTGGATGGCTGGTAAATATTTACCTTGTTGCGTACCGATATGGGTCAACCATACATCGACTTCTTCACACAGAAAGCGATTATGTTCAGGAAAAACAGCACGAACATCATAATCATCCATGTTACCATATACTCCTCGAACGGGCTTAAATTGAGTTAATGAATTTACTACTTCCATTGAACCCCAATCGCCTGCATGCCATATTTCATCACAATCGGCAAAATATTCAAAAACTCGATCATCTAAAAAACCATGCGTATCGGAAAGAATACCAATTTTTTTCATATTTTTTGTCAATTACAGAATATTTTCGTCGGTAGTTGATATAGTAAATTATAAAGTTTCGCAGTTAAAAAGTGCTGGGAATAAAGTAAAAAAATAGCATATGAGATGTATAATTACAAAAACAGAAAAATATGCTATCAGACAAAATTAGGGAAAAAATTTCTGAAATTGAAACAGATTTCAGTGAAAATAAATTGAAGCTGTAAATATTTTGAAAGGTTTCAAGGCGTTGAAACTTACAGAAAGTTTTTCGGAGGTCAAAACTTTGAAAGAGAATGGCTATACCTGTTTCCCCATATTTCAACCCTCTAAAAAATTTTTACAAACAATTTGGTGAAATTCAGCTTGCTTCTCCGCTTCAGGAAGCAGTATGAAAAAATTGAATTATTAATATATTGATAATCAAATAAAAAACAATTAAATCGCACTTCATTATTTCCTGTCTTTAAATCCATTAAATCGAAGTGCGAAATTTTAGTAAATTATTTTTCCATGTTTCCAGTTTTCAAAAAGAAAGACAGATGATTTAGCTTTGTCTTTCTTGCAGAATCAAAAATTACCAATAGTTTGATTATCAAAATAATGAGACTATCGATTTTAATAATTAACCTATGATTTATAGAGGAGAAATTAATATTTTATTTAGTGACCTGTCGTGTAATTTAATTTATAAATCCTTCCTGTTTGGTGCTGGCTATGCCAGATTAGTGTTTAGGTAATTAATATTTTGTTTATAAAATTTCATTCATTCCTTGATGAATAAGAATTTCTTACGTTCAGTATTAAAAAAATCATTTCAATTTTTGTCAATATAATATATTGTAATTTAAACTGTTATAAAGATTTTTTCTAATGCCTGATATTAGAATTTAAATTAATCACAAATTTGGACCTATATAAATTTCCATCGAAATCCTACATTAAAGGTAAATCCTGGTTGAACAATTCCACCATAATCTTCATAACGGACATTTAACAAATTGTTTAAATTGGTGTAAATTTCGTATTGACTTTTTACCCAATTAACTTGAAAATCTGCTAAAAAATAAGGTTTGTAATTAACAGCCTTTTGTGTTTGAAAGTCGGTATAATTTCCTGCTCTGTCAAAATAAGAGATTGCCCACGTCCCTGTAAGATTTTTCCAGAAAGAATGTTCTAATTTCAAGTTTGCCTTGTGTTTGAGGTAATCCAGAGCATATTTTGAATCAAATTGCTCGGCATTTTTATCTTGATGAAGATAAGAATAAGAAAAACTCACATTTTTAAGAAAAAAATGCTGAAATCGATATGCAAAATAAAAATCTGCTCCAAAAGCATTGACATGAATTAAATTGGTACTTATCCATTGTGTCGAATCGGGATGCTTTATCCAATCAATAATATTGTTCCCTGCTCGATAATAGGTGCAAATATTCCATTGCACGTTTTTTTGATGAGATTTAACGCCCAATTCCACATTTTTTGAAGTTTCTGGTTTCAAATTTGGATTGCTTATTTGAGTTGCACTTTGATAATATAAATCGGTAAAAGTTGGCAAACGAATGGCAGAGTTAGCTGAGAAGAAAATACGCATTTCGTCGGTAAAAGCGTAAGCTACATCAAAACCGCCAAAAGTATTTTGTCCAAATGAAGAAGAATGGGTAGTTGCCACACCTGCTGAAAAATACCAGCGATAGAAATCTTTTGAATAATCCATTAAAAATGTTGAATGGAAACGTTTCCCTTCATGAGTGAAATCAATATTATGCTCAAATGGATCAACAACTGTCTTTTTCATTGGTTCTCCCAAAACGGTACTGTAAATGTGTTCATTTCTGAGTTCTATACCCAATGTGATTTTTCCCCAATTATCAATATAATTAGCATTGGCTTTTGCTCCTTTGATGTCTGTCAGATGATAATTATGATTTTGGTACCAGGAAGGTGCATTTTCATAATTTCGAAATAACTCAAAACGGTCATGGTGCTTACGCCAGTATATTTGAGCCAGATAATTGAGCTTCCCTTTATTTAAATTCCAGGAAAGTGATGTAAAATAAGTTTGTGTGTTTTCATATTGGTGAGGATAAGTTAAAGAATAAAATTCATTGGCACCAAAACCTTTTTGTTGACCAGCTACTTGGAAGTCAAATTTACCAGTTGTTGCTGTTTTCAATGAAGAATAAAGAAAGATATTGGTTATATCAAAATCGGTATTTTCTATATAGCCATCACTACTCTTGTGAGAAAAAGAAATAAAATTAGTAACATTTTTAATATTAAAATCAGTAGAAATATTTTGAGTTGAATATTCATTGCTACCAGCCGATAATTCAGCTTTAAGTTGATTTTGCTTTTTGTTTTGGTTGGTAATAATGTTGATAGCTCCACTAAAAGCATTCGGTCCCAGTAGTCGTGCTGCTGAGCCTTGTAAAATTTCTATTCTATCTATTTCATTGAAATTTAGTGGAATATCTAAGTTGAAATGCCCCGTTTGTGGATCGGTAATGTTAATACCATTCAAGAGCACTAAAACTTGATCAAACGAGCCGCCATGCACAGAAATATCAGCCTGTACGCCAAAAGTACCGCGTTGACGAATATCCAAACCAGAAATCTGATCAAGAAGTTCATCGATGCTATGTACAGGCATTCGATTGATTTCTTCTTTATCAATAACAGTAAGCACTCGTCCCAGCTCGGAATATAATTTGTTGCGTTGCCTAACTACTTCCACGTCAGAAAGTTGAATACTTATGGTATCGCTGGTAATTTGTCCATAAAAAGAAGAGTTAAAAGCAAATAAGAGTATAAGAGCACATAAATTTGATTTTTTATTCATTGGGATAATTTTTTTTAAAATTAATAAAAAAACGGTTGAAAAAAGATGGAACTTTCCTCAACCGTTGTATAAAATTAATTAATTGATTTGCCGATGGCAAATCAACATCATTAGAAGATGCTATCGAAAAGTTGATAGCAATAGAATTATTGAATAGAAGTAAAAAATCTTCATTTATTAAAGGTCCTTTTTCAATAAAGTTGGCAATTTCATTTTTTTCTGACGGAATATCAGTCAAAATATTTTTTTTAGACTTTAAAGTAGATTTGTCGCAAATAGAAGCAGCAAGTACTCCAATGGTAACCTGATGGATGAGACTACAGAAAACAGCATAACCCTTTTTACACCAGCGGCGAAAACGAACATTTTTTTTGAAAGAAAAAGTGCGATATATTTTCATTCTTCAGCAAAAAAGGATAATCTTTAAAATTCATTGAATTTTTACAGATTCAGTTATTGAATAAGAAAATTCTTTTTATTTACTTTCCCTGTCCATACATCTGAAAACCAACCAAATGGATTTTTCCCACCAATAATATAAATACGGTTAGAAACTTCAATTTGTTCCTTCGTATCTGTTTTGTAATAAGGACACGGATTAAATACAAAAAATGAAGAATAATGGCGAGCTTGGAAATCTTCGGGTAAGTAATTATAAGTACTATCAGGAATTTGCCAGCTTAATCCTTCATCAATAGATTGACGGAAATAATTTTTTTCAGTTTTTTCTTTGTTTCTACCCAGTATGAACAACTTGTCATCATAAGAGATGATGGAAGCTCCTTGATCAAGAGAATCCAACGACTTGTCTTCTATGCTAAAGTCAACCCAATAAGAACCATTTTCAGTACTCCATCTGGTTCCCAATGGTTGATTATCAACCGAAGTGCCATTTATTACAAGCGATTTTGGTGTTTTAGTTCGTGAATAAAATGAAATGGCTGTAAAATTACGGATAGGGAAGTTTTCAGGAATTTCTTCATTTAACTGCCAATGACTTCCATCATTGGACGAAGCAAAGCGATATTTGCCATCATTAATGGTATTAACTACAGCCCATAACTGGTTATTCATTACAAAAAGTAAAGAAGAGAATTGAAAATCGGCATATTGATATATGGACCAATTCATTCCATCGGTTGAAAAATAAAGATTGGAATTATTTTGTGTCAAAAACAAAATATCATTAAACACTTTTATATCTTGAAAGGTAGCGGAAGAAGGCAAACCATTAATGATATATTCTGTCCATGTAGTGCCATTGGTAGAAGTATAGAAATAACTTCCTGATGCTGCATTGACAAAGAAATAAATTTTATCTTTGAAATAAATGGCTTTTTGATCATTTACTGGGAAAGAACAAATATAATCAGATAATTTTCTCCAAACGTATAATTCAGGTTCAACCTGATGAACATTGACTTTGATATAATAAGTACGTTCTGTTACACCATCGGAAGCGATATTTTTAATTTGAGATACCTTTGTGAAATCAATTGGATTTCCGCTGGAATATGTTACCAGTGAATCATTATCGAAAATTAAATAACACGCAGAAGAACTTTTAAAGGAAAATACGGCATAAACACTATCAATACGAGTCTGATAAGGAAGTGAATCAAGATTTACAATAATAGAATCGTGAATCATTTCATCGAACACCAATGTAAAAACTGCATTTTCTAGGTTAGGTATGCTGTCATTTTTTAAAAATGAAAGAGAAACAAAACAAGGATTATTAGAAGTATCTGTCACATAATCATCTCCTAAACAAGAATTTAAGAAAATGATTGCTGCAAAAAAAATGGAGAACTTTAAATAAGAAGATGGCATAATATCAATATTTATTTTCTTTGGACAAAGTTAAAAAAACATTTTTATTGAAGTATTTCCATAGGACGAAGTTTTATTATTTTTTAGGAAAATGTTTTTTATTTTATTCAAGTTCAATCATTACCGGACAATGGTCGGAATGAAACACTTCTGAAAGTATTTTAGCAGATTTCAGCCTGGGCAATAAAGGTTTGCTAATCCAATGATAATCAATTCTCCATCCTGCATTTCGCGAGCGAGCACCTCCACGAAAACTCCACCAGGTATATTTTCCTGGACTTTGATCAAAAACTCTAAACGAGTCCACAAAACCAGCTTCTTGAAAACGATCCATCCATTCACGTTCTTCAGGTAAAAAGCCTGATACACCTTCCTGAAGTTCTGGATGATTAATATCAATAGGTTTATGACAAATATTGAAATCACCACATACCACAAGATTGGGACGAAGTTTCAATAATTCTTTTATAAAAGGTAAAAAATCTTCTAAAAATTGCATTTTAAATTGCTGTCGTTCGCCACCAGAAGAACCAGAAGGAATATAAACGTTCAAAATGGAAATATCGTCAAAATCTGTTCTGAGTACTCTTCCTTCTGCATCATAAACAGGATTTTGCATTCCCATCACTACATTATCAGGTGGAATTTTAGTAAGGGTTGCAACACCGCTATATCCTTTTTTTTCGGCAGAATGAATATAAGTGATATATCCCAATTCAGCGAAAAGCCAGGTATCAATTTGGTCAGGTTGGGCTTTTATTTCTTGCAAACAGAGCACATCAGGATCTTCAACTTGCAACCAGTCAGTAAAATTTTTTGTGAGTGCTGCACGCAAACCATTTATATTGTAAGAAATAATTTTCATTAAAATTTATTTAAAAAAATAACACATCTGTTTTTTATTTTTTGTTGTTGATTTTCATAGCCTTTAGTTGTTTGAATACATCAGATGCAAATACAAAATCATTCAACTCTTTATTATCGCTAATGAAAATATCATCTTTTGTGCCTTCCCAAGCTTTTTTCCCATTATTGATAAAAATAATTTTTTCTCCGATTCCCATTACTGAGTTCATATCGTGGGAGTTAATAATTGTAGTTATGTTAAGTTCATGTGTAATTTTATAAATCAAATCATCGATAATAAGAGAAGTGATGGGGTCAAGCCCAGAATTTGGTTCATCACAAAATAGATATTTAGGTCTTAAAGCGATGGCTCTGGCAATAGCAGCTCTTTTTTGCATTCCGCCACTGATTTCCGAAGGATATAAATCAAAAGAACTTTCTTCCAAATTTACTCGTTCGAGGCAAAAATGAGCTCTTTGTATCATTTCGTTTCTTGATAATGATGAAAACATTTCAAGTGGGTACATTACATTTTCCAAAACAGTCATTGAATCGAACAAAGCTGATCCTTGAAAAAGCATTCCTACTTCCCGACGCAAAATTCGTATCTCCTTCATACTCATATCCGGTAAATTTCTTCCATCATATTCAATTCGTCCTTTATCGACACGGTGTAAGCCAATAATACTTTTCATTAAAACTGTTTTACCCGAACCGCTTTGCCCAATAATCATATTGACAATTCCAGTTTCGAAAACCGCAGAAATATCAGTTAAAGCAGGAATTCCTTCAAAAGATTTATACAGATTTTTGACTTCAATCATATTTTATAGTTAATCGTAAAAATATTTTTGCTTTTTCAAATAGCACCATAATTTTCAAAAAATTGTTTTTTGCAAAAATATTATTTCAACATCACATTTGTAATCAATAAATTAAAGAATAATATCAATATGCTGCTGTTCACTACGGCTGTAGTGCTTGCTTTCCCAACGTCCAATGCTCCGCCATAAGCATAATAGCCATAGTAAGCTGAAACAGAAGAAATAAGAAAAGCAAAAACTAATGATTTGACTATGGAATAAAAAACATAATAAGCATTAAATGCATATTGAATTCCTTCTACATATTCTGCTACTGTTATAATTCCGCTAAAAATACCCACAAGATATCCACCCAATAAACCAATGACCATGCTAAAAATAGTCAAAAAAGGAATCATGAGGACAAAAGCTACAATTTTAGGAAGGATAAGATAATTGGCAGAATTTACGCCCATAATTTCCAAAGCATCAATTTGTTCAGTAATACGCATGGTCCCAATTTCTGAGGCAATATTAGAACCGACTTTCCCAGCCAGGATAAGACACATAATAGTAGAAGAAAATTCTAACAACAAGGTATCACGCGTAACTAAACCAGTAGTATAAGAAGGTAATAATGGATTTTCTGAATTCAATTTAGTTTGAATGGTTAAAACAGCCCCAATAAAAACTGAAATAATTAAAACGATAGGTAATGATTGTAATCCTAACTTATCTAATTCATTTCGAAACTGACGAAAAAACATTTTCCAACGGTCAGGCTTAATAAAAACATGTTCCATCAATATACAATATCTTCCTGTATCTTGAAATATATTCATTTCTTATTTTTCTTATTAATGTTAAATAGAGTTTTTTAATCCTTATCTTTTGCAAAGTTTTTATACAACTTAAAAAGCTTCTCAAAGAACAGTCAAAAAAAATGTTCTTTGAGAAAGTTTATGAATGGAGATTCCTTTATCGAAAAGTGTACAAATATAGTTATTTTTTGAAATTTAGTAAAAACAACCAGGACAAACACTTTAATTTTTCAATAATTGTAAAAAGAATTGGTTGCCCTCACCAACTTTTAAGCATTTAGCAACCATTGAACTTTTAGACTTGCTTTCTTTAATGAATTAAATGCAATTTTTCTTTTGTTCGAAAAATTCTCAGCACTCTCCATTATGCTACTAAGGTATTTTTTACTCCAATTTTTTGCTTTTACCTGCTTCTCGCCGTTCTGTGATTTTATAAGGCTTTTTTATTTAACACCTCCCAATTTTCATCACAGGACAAAAATCGTTTTAGCTATCCTGATTAAGTTATCTATAGCATCAATGTTTCTACCTTCAAAATCGAGTAAATTAATAGTGAAATAGTAGTAATCTTATTGCTTTCTTAGTTTTCTGTATCGTGTGAAGGGATACCATTAAGTGATTTGAAAAATGTTTTCAGGAAATCAATCTTTGTCTTGACAAATTCTTCAATCGAATATCATGATTCATCCCTACAAATAGTTGCAAGAATGGTTATAATAAATATCTGATAATTTATGCTTTTTATTCCTGTTAACACGATAATTAGTAAAATTTTCAAACGGGTAAAATAATAAAAATCTATTACTCATTAAATCAAAGAAAATTACTACCTTTCCTCTATAAATCATAGGTTAATTTTTTGAATAAGATAATCGTAATATTTTGATAATCAGGTTATCAGTAATTTTTGATTCTGCAAAAAAGACAAAGCTAAAGCATTCGTCTTCCTT
>Ga0116192_1002086_pt1 | contig 13559 bp, 7 predicted proteins | sample AD_UKC113_MetaG_FD_89876 | JGI IMG/M metagenome (GOLD analysis project Ga0116192, IMG submission 89876) | Active sludge microbial communities of municipal wastewater-treating anaerobic digesters from Hong Kong - AD_UKC113_MetaG | ecosystem: Engineered > Bioreactor > Anaerobic > Digestate | place... | reverse complement strand
GCTAAAATTGTGTGACCAGAACCATTAATAATAGAAGAATATTTAGCTGATTGAATTCGGTTGCGAGTACCTTGAGCAATAAATGATTTATTGGCAGTAATACCAGAGTTTTGTAAACCATTTAATATTGTACCATAGTATGAATTCTTTAAAATATTTTTATGGCCACTTCCTATCCAGCCATGATTAGAACCTAAATATATACCTACATTATAATCTAATATTTTATTTCCATATCCATTTATGATTGTTCCCCATCGTCCATTATTACGTTGTTGAATTGTGTTTCCAGAACCATTTAATATTTGTGCATAATTGGATGATGCTGGATTTGCTGGTGTTTGTAATATTGTATTATTTTGACCATTTAAAATTGTCGTAAATTTATATGCAGTAATGTTGTGATTTTTACCATTACCCAATATAGCATATTGATTATAAGTTGCATTTAATTGGTTGTTTACACCATTTAAAATTACATTAAAATTACCGTAGGTGCCAAATTGATTAAATTGTGTATTAAGTTTATTTTTTATACCATTACCAATCCATGAATACCATGAAGTGCTGTTTGTGGTGTTTCCTGAACCTCCTAAAATTTGTGAGTTTTTACCACCATTAATTTCGTTTAATTGTCCATTTTGTATACCATTAAAACGATTTGATGATGATATGGTGTTTATTAATCCATTATTAATAGATTGAAATTCTCCAAGCGAAATAGTGTTTGCACTACCATTAATTATAGTTGAAGTAAAAGAATTATTTATTAAATTGAATTGACCATTATCTATAGCTACAAGATATGAAGTTATAGCTGAGTTTGAAATACCATTGTTTATGTTGGAATGAGTACTTGATTTAACTAGATTTGAACGTCCGTTTAGAATGTTGGAGTAATTACTTCCATATATTACTCCTAATATACCATTTAATACAACAGAGCTGTTGCTAATTGAGTTTATTTTATTACTTAAACCAGTACCAATTATAGAATTGCTACTATTATATAATCTATTAAACGCACCATTTAAAATAGTTGAATTATATGATGAAAAAAGATAATTAAATGAACCATTGATAATAGAAGAGTATATTGCATATTTTACATTAGAAAAGAATGCTGTTCCTAAAAAAATATAATTTGAACTATTTGAGACGTTAACACTACCATTCAAAATAGTTGAATTTGATGAATTATTTAATGTATTATTAGTTCCATTTAAAATAACTGAATAAGTTGATGCACTTATAGAATTAATTTTTCCATTTCCAATAAATGAATTTGGGCTTGCAATTATTTGACCTAAATAGCCATTAATAACTGTCCCATATTTACTATTTGATATGGTGTTTTGTTTTCCATTTATAAGTGTTGCGTAGGTAGATGTTGTTGCTGATAATTGAATACCTGTTCCAAGAAAGTTAAAATTTCCATATTGTAATAAATTTGAAACACCGTTTAATAATGTTGAGCCGGTTGAATTAAATATTTTACTACCAGTACCTGTTCCTAATAATTGATAAGCACCAAGTTGTAGTGTATTTCTAACTCCACCTAAAATTGTTCCTCTTCTAACGTTGTATATATTTCCATCTGCACCATTAAGTATGGAATTAAAAAATCCATATTGCATGGAATTTCCACTACCATTTACTATTATTCCATAATCATTAACAGTTCCAATGTAATTATATTTACCGGAAGCTAATGTATGATTAGAATTAGTATTATTTTGAACACCATTTATTATTGAGCTAAATCTTCCTTGTAAAAAATTTCTTTCACCATTACCTATGATTTGACTATTTCCATATGTTTGGTTTTCTTTTCCACCTACAATAACATTGTTTGTTCCAATAGATATGTTGTTATCTCCAGCAAGAATTGCAGCAGATGTTCCTGATAGATAATTATTTCTTCCTCCTAAAATAGTGGAAAATTGCGCATTATTGTTATTGTATAATCCACCAACTATGGTAGCGTACATTGTTAGTGCTGAGTTAAAAGCACCCCCACCAATAAATCCTAAGTTTGCAACATTATAATTACCAATACCACCAACTATTGAGGTGAAGTTATTTAGTGCTTTATTGCCAAAACCAGCACCAATAAATGAACCTGTATTATTGGTAATGTTTGTTGAACCTCCAACTATTGCGCTGGTGTGCCCAGATGCTTTGTTTCTAAATCCGCCACTAACAACTGCATAATCGCCATATAATGTATTGCCAGAGCCACCAGCTATTACAGAAAAGTTTCCTGTTGAGTAACTAAAAGCACCACCAATAATAGCATAATTACCAAGTGCATCGTTTCCTGTAAAGTTATTTCTTACAGCAGCTTCAAGTCCAGTACTATATTTCCAGATTTTTTCTTGGAAATCTAATGGAGTGCCGGCGCTTAAATAAAGAGCTGCATCAATTGTTCCGGCAGTAATGGTGTTTGCAGTGATTCCATTAACTACAATCATATCATTTAGATTGTAGGTAATTGTATCACCGCAGGTCATATTTAGGTTGGTGCCTGCAGAAAAACTTCTGAATTCATGAAACGGACTATTAAATCCTTTGTATGAAGGATATCCATCGCCAACACTACGAATAAAAATTCGTCCAGCAGTATTTGCTGTTGCTGATGAAATATATCTTTTTAATGTACGAAGGTTAACCACATCTTTATCATTCGATGGGTCCTGTGCATTAATACCTTTTCTACCAAAAAAATTTATCCCTTCCGGACCAAATAATTCGTACATTTTTTAATTAAAAGCAGATGTTGCTTATAAATATTACTGAAAAATAATGGGGTCTTACTTATAAAATATTTGAACAATACCATAATCACCGTCAAATGATTTGATATTACTCAAAACAGGGTAAGTGTTACCATTAATCGCCATTCCATCTGCTGTGATGTCGATTTTTGATGTAGTAATATTTTCTTTAGTACGAATTCTTAATTTTCCTAAAAGTCCTATTGTTGCCCACTCTTTTCTTTTACTTCGAGGAATGTAAGGTGTTTTTGGGTTGTATTCAGAATTAAATTTATTTACAACAACCTGTTCAATTTTAGTTCCTTCTGGAATTTTAATTGATGGAATTTGTAAATCAGCTTTTTCTTTACTTGTTCTTGGAATATCAGAAAAAAATTGTCCTTGATTATCAAAATAAACGCGATATTTTAATTCTTCAGAATAAAAATTACTATATTCTTCTGTATATGGAATGCCCCAATTATCGACTTCATATTTTTTACTCCATGACAATTCTGCACTATCGCCAATAATACCAGGAGCTGATGAAACTATACCAATTATGTTATTGCCGCCAATTATAATTTTACCATTATTATCTAAACTAACAGCATATCCATAGCGTTTTTCGGCATTTGGATTACCATCAGCCCATTCAAAGTATTCAGCGTAGTCAGCATTCCCAATATCAGCACCACCATCAAAATAGCCATTTCCACTTCCAAAGTCAAATTTAATCGTTGGATTTCCGGCGGCAACACCCATAACAACCTGATAACTTCCTGTTGAACTTATATTTTTACCAATAAGTAAATTATAATTGTGTGTTGAACTGATGGTAAGAGATTTGCCAATTAATGTAGAATAATTTCCGGTAATTGTGTTTTGTCTACCATTAATTATTGTAGAATACGTACCATTGTTTGTATTTGATAATCCATTAATAATGGCTGAAAAAGGTGCATTAACCGTATTTCTACTTCCATTTAATATTGTTTGGAATAAAGAACTATTGTTTGTGGTTCCTAAATATCCATTTCCAATAAAAGAAAAAAGATATTTTGCTTGATTGTTTATTCCACCAACAATTGTGGCGAAATTAGATGAGGTAGTATTTCCAGCTCCAGCTCCTATTAATGAATAGGTTGATGTTATATTATTGTTTTTACCGTTTAAAATTGTGGAACGAGAACCAGTATTGGATATGGAGTTTGAAATGCCGTTTAATATATTAGAATAAGTTCCTTGTACGTTATTAAATTTACCATTTAAAACCAAAGAGAATGTCCCAGCGGCAGTATTTCCACTACCATTTGAAATTAAAACATAGGCTCCAGCACTATTGGTGTTTCCTTTTCCTAAAATAAAAGAAAAATCACCAGCAGCTGTACTATTTCCATTAAGTAATCTAACGGAGTTAGCACCTGTTCCACCTGTCATCATAAAGGTAGTACCGCTATACCAGTTATTTATTGCCTGTCTTCCTATATCAAGTGTGTCGCCTGTTGCAATTAATTCCATTGAAAATTTTTATTTATAAATAGTTTTATAAAAAAGTTGCAGGGTATGTGAAGTTGATTATGTTATTACCCCAAACTATTCCTAAAAACACATCAATATTAGTATCACCCAATATTGTAATTTGTTGAGTAGTAACATTATATACATCATTAAAATCAATTGGTGGTGTTACTCTAAGGAGATATGTTCCACCATCTATTCTTCCAAAATTATAAACTCCATTTTGGTCAGATGTTGTTGTTGCAATCGTGGTGGATTGAGATGATGATGTTGACAAATTATTTTTGTCAATTGCGGTAGTTATTTCACGCGCAACTGTTTTGCTTCTTGGAGAATCAACGAGTATATCGACTGATGAATTTGAATAAACTCCAATTAATTCAATTGTTACCCCAGAAAGTGTTGCTCCACTAACGTTGTTAACATAGCAAGTTCCGGATAATGTAAATTTACCATCATTGGCTGTTTCTGCATTAATAATATCACTCCAGGTTGTGAGTGCTTGCTTTACACCAAATAAATCATTTAACTCTCTGGTATTACCTATTCGATATAAAAATTTTTTATTAGGTGTTAATGGGGTCGAATATGTAACTACAGTGTCTGAATCAATTCTACCTTTAAACATTCTGTTTATATAAAAATTAGCAACAGTGGGTGATTGAAAAGTGTAATCATTATTATCATAAGTTACTTGTAAACGATAATAATCACCATCTTCAACATTATTAAAATTGAATTGTGGTGAAAATGTTGGTTGCAACCCTTGAACGGAAATTTGTTTATTACCATCACTAACTTTTAAATTAGGTTTTTTAGGAGGAATTATATAGCAAAAATAAGCACCACGAACAGTCAATCCACTAAATGGAGTGTTGCCACTTATTGTGTGAGTTAAAGAGCTTGATTTTGTTAAAGTATATTGGTCTCGATAATAATCTAAAATCTGAATAACCGATTGGTCTTCACTTGAACCTGTTATTGTTTGAATAGCTCCTATTGTTAAATCGTTTGGTTTATTAAAAGTAAAAATAGGGTTAATGAAATATTGTGCCTTATCTTCAAACAAATTAATGGTATAGCTATTGCTTTGCTTTATTTTTATTGGAAATATTACTTTATATCTATTACCGGCTATTTCAGAATTAACTGTGGAAGCTGAGTCAATAAAAGTAATAAATGGAGATTGAATACTTTCTGTAATTGTTTCTGTAAAGGCACTACTTGAATTATCTAAAAGTGCTTCGGTGTAAGAGTCATATGTAATTTTGTATAATTCATGATTTAAAGTACTGATTCCTGAAAGAGTAGAGGTATTGCCTGTGAATATTAGGGTGTATTGTTTACCAAGATTTATATCACTTGAAATACGTGTTGTTGTTTCATCGTAATATAAATATGTAGCACCTTCAATTGAGAATGTTGGCAAATCTATTATGAAAGGATTAATGGTTTTGGGTGAATTAAAAGCAAAAGTATTTTGAGCAAATGCCTGAGAAACTCCTTCTTGAGACCCTGTTGATTGGCTAATGATACTTTGAGGAATATAATAATATCTCATTTTTTAAATTTGTATATCGTTTATGTTCGCAGTTTCTGTACCTCTATCAATTATTCTTGTTCTAAATGGTCTTGAAATTGATGGTGGTTGACCTTGTGGAGTGCCTCCAATTGGAAATGTTGAAATATTACCAATAAATTCAGGTGATATTGATTTGGTTATGCTTTGAGTAGAATTAAAATCTGCACTAATTGTTACAGCGTTTATTACTTTATTTATGCCAGTACTAATTGATGACACAACTTGTGTTGTAGAAATGGTTGGAGATAAATTTTTGGATAATGATAAATTAACATTTACTGAGTTGAAAGTAGGGTTAAAATTATCATTTATTGTAGCAGTAACTCTTGTAGAATCAATGTTTAAATTAGAGTTAAGCGGAGCTTTAATTTGAAATTCTGAACCATCATTAATACCGGTAGGGTAAACAAATTTCTGTCTATTAAAAATAGTGTTTCTATAAACTATTCCTTGTCCTTCTAAAATTGTTGTTGCAGGAATAAGTCTTTCTATATATTGATGAAAACTTCTTTGAATTATTTCTAAGAATGGCTCTAATTTTCTAAAATTTAAAGCATTTGATGTTTCATTGACTACACTCCAATAATAATAAGTAAGATAAATGTCTTTTAAATGATTATAGAAAAATGTTGTGCTACTTACAACTTTATGAGTTTTGCGTTTTGTTGGGTCAATAGAATTAGTGTAAATATAATCCATCCATTGACTCATGGTAAACCCACTAATAGATGATGGCACATGAACTTTAACATCTGCTAATTTTACATAAGATGGAAGGCCGGCAGCAGAAGCAGTAGTAGTTCCTGTTAAAAATAATAAATTATACCAATCTTGAACATCACATTCAATTGCGTCAGCAGGACTAATTTCTATATTTACCTCTTTTGAATTAATTATGTTTCCAGTTCCAAAATTAGCGGTATCTCCAGTATAAACTTTTTTGTTATCAATTTCAGGTATTGGATTAAATTCTGGCTCCCATTGTCTAATATAAGCATCACCATTTCCTCGACCCTTACCACCTTCCTGAAATGCTAATTCACTTCCATTATAATTTGGATATCCATTATCAGATACTTTATCAGAATTATCCGTGGCTGATTGATTGATTCTATAAACTAATTCATCAAAATGAATCAAACAATCAGGAGCACCCATTAATTTGAATATAAATTCTAATGCATCTCTTGTTCCTTTTTTCTTATATAACCAATTGATATTAATTAAAATACGTTTCCAGGAATCTAAATTATAATCTTTGAAAGTGTATCCACTTCTATCTTCTTTTGCTAAGTAATCAAAAATATCAACTTCAGTAAACTCATTAATTGGCTCCCAGCCTAACAGGGTTGAAAGTCTATTTAAAAATTTATCAGGAATTGATTCCTCATTATTATATGTTACTGAATGAGCATATGCTAAATTATCAATATATTTTTTGATTTTATCAAATTCGTCAGCAAAAACAGTTGTTAATTTTTGATAAATGTGATTTTCAGAATCTAATTCAACATAATTTTCCGGCAACATTGTTCTAATCATCCAATTAGTTTTAATGTTATCAACTTGCTCTGCTGCTCTTAATATTGTTGAAATATAGTTTGTAAATGCCGTTCCATACGTATCTGGATTAAAACCATCAATAGTTGTCGGCCAAGTAAAAGTGGTGCTTATAAAAGTATCGTCATCATCACTTGGTGCTAAAAATTTTTGCTCAAACCACAATTGATATTCAATATCACTTATGGTTTTTTTATATTGATAATATCTTCGTAATGATGGTCTTATGTATATAGGAACTGTTGCAGCCAGTGTATCAACCCCAAATAAAGAATCTTCAATTACAAAATTTAATATTTGATTGATTGGGTCAAAAGTATATGAACTAATTGTATGTGCTGACTGGTGTAGTGTTGTTGAGCTTAGTTCAATTTCAAATTGATTGTAATCAGTGTAAAGATTAATGATTGTATCGGCTGAATTTGAGCGTGTAAAACCAGATGCATATATAACATTTCCTTGATTGGTTATTGCAGAAACTGGTATATAAAAACTTGCTGAACCATTAGGGTTGTTTACATAATTATATATTGTGTTACCGGTTCCAAAATCATATGCAAGCATTGCATATGGAAATTTTTCTATTATATTATTAATGGCACTCGCAACTTTAGTGTAAAATGAGCCAAAATAAGTATAACTATTAGGGTTTTGTCGATTTATATTTAAATCGTTTTCATCTATATTAACAACTTCAATTGCGTCAAATTCTGTATTACTTGAAAGGGAAGAAAGTGTTCCAAAATTTGAAAAAACCAAACTCTTACTATCTGCACTTAGACTATTAGAAGTAATATTTCTATGCATTCTAAAGTCACCCCAAGAAAATATGGATTCAGTAGAAACGTTTGGGTAGCGTTTATCTTGCCCAGGCGAACTATTGACCGAAAGGGTTCTACCGGTATTTATTAGAATATCATGACTCATTTATTACAGATTCTATAAAAGTAATTTGAAGTGTTTAATATTGAATACTTGTTACACTTTTAATAAATAGAAGTTTAAAATTTAATTATAAAAAGAGGACTAAATGACTGTATTTTACTTTTTTTTATTGTCCTATTTACTTTAAATCGCTCAGAAATACATTTGAATAACTAAAATTTGACATGTCATTTAACGTTACTGAAAATACTACTTTTGTCAATATTAGATTGACTGATGAGGGACGGCGTTCGTTGTCTTTGGGTCGTCTAAATTTCAAAAAAGCTGTCATTTCTGACCGCGAGGTTGACTATGGAGTTGACCGAACAGGATATTACAATATACTAAATAATCGCATTCTTTCTCCGGCTTTTTTACAGCCCGGTATTGAACCTATTAATTTAGATGGCTCTCCTGCGATGGAGCTTAGTCAACAACAAGTAGTTTCGGCAAAACAATTTATTACTGGTGAGACCAGTACTTTTGGATTTTTTAGTGGAGATACAGATAGTTGGACTATTTTAACTACAAATTATGTAAAAGGAACCAGATTAGTTACTTATAATCAAACTTGGAACTCGACTGGATTAACGCTTGATTCTGGTACTTATGCACCAATTGTAGGTGATTTGGTAATGATTCCATGGATTACTCCTGAAGCAGCCGGAAACTGGCAAACTCCATTAATTGACTCAGGTACTCCAACAAATTGTTTGTGGTATCGCGTGGTCAATAGAGTGAGTAACACACTTCAACTTGATAGACCAATTCCAAATTTTGATACATTATCAAGCAGTCTTAAAACTACTGCATATTTTTATCCTTATAATGCTATTGATACATATTATGGTAGTGGAGTGACTCAAGTTACTTCTGTTTGGAATTTAAATATATGCCGAACTCATAGTGTTGGTGGCACTGATACTAATTTTGATGGTGTAAGTGGTTATACAAGATATGGTTCTTTGGAATATTCAGGAACCAAAATATATTTTGGATTTGGAAATGAAACCCCAGCCGTAGGATTTGTTCATTATTCAAATAGATATACCGGAAACACTTACGCTGAACAACTAATTGAAAAATCTGTTCAAGTATTTTTACCTACTGTAATGTGGCATCACAATACTGAAAGTAATGGAAAAGCAACTCGATGGGGACTTTCTCTTTTTGATATTTATGGTAATACTTTTTATGACTCTGTATCAAAAACTAATTATAGAGAATTGCGTGATGGTGCCAGTGCCGGAAATAAGGTAGTTGGTCGAGTATATCATAGTTTAAAATTAATAGTAATTACAGACCAAGAACTTTTAACTATTCTTAGTTATAAATCAAACAGAAGTTATTCTTTACCTGAACCTATTGTAACATTAACTAATTCTCCAAAATATCCTTTAGCATCAAATGCTGCAACAGGTCTTTGTAAAAAAGGTTATACTTATTTTATAAGTTATGTTACAAACACATCTGCATACACTTCAAGTGTGAGTTTTGGAAATCCTGAGTCACAACATTGTGGTTATATTCAAAAAATAGATGGTGAAACAGATATAAATGGAAATCCACAATTTTTACAGGTTACATTTCCACCAAATGCATTTCCTTACATGAGGTCCACATCTGATTTAACAGCAATGGGTACTGGCTGGAATGCTAACAATGTTCAATTATTAATAAATGAACAGCCAATTTCTGCCGGATATGATGTGGGAAATGTTCCAACAACTTCTTGGAAGAGAGTTTCAGATGCCACTGTTGGAGGAAATGGAGTTTACCGTTCAATTGATTATTCTGATGCAACTATTGACCCATTAAAATTAAATGGATTTAATTTTGTAATATCACAGCAAGACTATAATAGTGGTAGTACATATACTATTTATAGTGGAATTACTTATGGTCAGCAATCATTGAATTATGGATATGAATCTTTGTTTTATGGAGTGGTTGATTGTCAAATATTTGTAACTACATATAAAACAATCATAACAGTTTATGCAACTAATTCACAGATAAATTCATCAGTGAATAAAACATTTGACTCTTTACAAGATGCAAATACTTATATAACTGAAGTTGCAATATTGGATGATTTAAATAACGTTGTTGCTGTTGGTAAACCAACATCACCAATTAAAAAAAATACAGGAAGGTTTATAGCTTTCCAATTAGAAATTGATTATTAAAAAACAAAAATAAAATGGGGTTAATTTCAAGCGCCGAAACTGTTTACGCACAAGCTTATCTTACTGAGTTAGGTCGTCAATATTTATTTGACTCACCTTCTAAACCGCGTTACCTAAAATTACCTAATGGACAAACGGTTGACCGATTAAAAATTCAACGTTTTTCACTTGGTGACCCGGATGTAAATTACAATTTACCTTTACTACTAAAAAGTGGTGAAATTCCGGATTTGTCAGGAGAAAATGAAAATGCTGTAACTGGGGCCAAGGGTAGAGTGTTGTCTAATATCATATCTCCAGGAGCTTCTAATATTCCAAACACAAATATTACCAATGTTACATATCAAAGCACTCGTCAACAAGTCGTTTTTGATTTGATTAACGCTCCTTCAAATATACCAACAACAGTAACTCAACAATTAATGACTTTCATTGATGGTATTTTGGTCAATGATGGAGTTTATATAGTAACTCCAACAAATTATGGGCCAAATCGTCTTCAAAATAACGAGTTGATAATAATGCTTCAAAATCCAACACCAACTACACCTGGTTATAGATTAAGAATAATATATCCATCAACAGGAGCTAATTATAACAAAATAACTTTTCAATTTGAGAAGTCAGCAACAACAACCGGAACAATTGTACCAAATGTAACATCACAGGTAGTTCCAGCTAATAACGCACAAGCTTAAAAAATAATAATAAAAAAATGGGAAAAGCAGCAGTAAATATAAACTCATCAATTAATATAACTGAGTCTACAAGACAGAGAGAATCAAGTTTTAGTGAAGCGCAACCATCTGCTATAATTGGTCCTAATCCAGTAGCCGTCCCTAATGTTAGTGGGGATGCTGTTGCAAGCACTGAAAATCAATCTTCTGATATTCATCGTTGGACAGTAATGTCTGCCGGTGATGCTGGATTGAAAACAGCTATATTTAATTTTATTAATACAACAAAAGATGGAGTAAGAGTTACTCCTGATACAGTTAATGGAAGAGAGAAGAAATTGGTTTTTGATTTTTATGGTACAATGGGTAAATCAATAGCGCCAGCTGAGATTGGCCAATTTGAAGTTGTATTTAAATATGCACCTACCGTTTCTAATCCTGGAACTGGACCTGGTACACAAACAATACCATCACAACCAACACAATCATAATATTATAATTAAAATAAAATGTTAGACCCAAGATTTAGTAAACCAGTTAGTTCTATAATAACAATACAAGCAGAACAAAATACCTCAAAGGTAATAACTAATACTGATTTATGTTACACACTTTGTGATAGAGATGATTTGACTGATAGAAAAGGAAATTATTTTGTTTCATTAAATTTACCAACATCAACAAATGATTTTAACACAGGCTCAACTTTGTTTATAAGATATCCTGAATTATATCAATTGAATGTTGACCAAGTTATAATTGCTCCAATTCCAAAAACGGCTTATAGCGAATTTATTGACGGTCGTTCAATTACTTGGAGAATACCTCAAAGTGGTGGTGGTGGTCAAAGTTCTCTTAATAGTGCTTTGCTTTATTCAAGTACATATACAAGTAATGTACCATTAAAGAGTGAGAGTTCTCCATTATTGGGTGATAATATTGTGTTTTTATTTTCAGATAGTATAAATAGACCTTATAGTGGATATACGGTTGATGAAATGGGTATAAGAACAAACCATTCTAATAATACAACTTGGGAGCCGGATACAACTAATTTCTTGCGTCGTCCTTCAGCGGTCTCTTATAGAGAGGTGGTTGGAAATACTTTTGCTTATGGTTATAATACTGATACTCGTGGTAACACAAATTGGTCTGTTACTGTGCCAACAAATTATCCAGATAATAGAGCAGGATATAATTATGATATTCCTGTAGGATTTGTTGTCTTGGATAAGGGTATTTTAGTATTAACTCATACTGGGATAACTTCAAACTTTCCTTGGACACAAGGGTATACTCAAGCTGGTGTTTTATATTCTGGTTCTGCTCTTTCTGGTAAAACAAATATATATTTTACTGGTACTACTAATGGTACAGATAAAGCTTCTCAATTAACATTTAAGGATATAAATACTTCTTTTAAGAGTACTGCAGTTTGTTTGGCTATGCCTCAAGAATTTTACATATCTAATAACCCTACGTGGAACAGAGAGAAAGCATTAACAGAAATGAATTCACAAACTGGAATTATAAATATCGACCCAGTTTATGTTACTGAAATAGGTTTATATAATGCATTAGGTGAACTTATTGCTGTGGGCAAACTTTCAGAACCGGTTGAAAAAACGTTTATTAATCTTCTAAGCTTCAATATTGATATTGAAATGTAATAATGAAGAATAGAAAATATGTTAGACCCAAAGTATACAAAGCCTGTTAGTTCCGTTATTTCTATTGCAAAAGAGGAGGATGTTCCAACTTTTGTTAGTGGAACTTCTTTGAATTTTACTTTGTGTGATAGAACAAGTACCAGTAATAATAGAGGTAATTATTTTGTATCATTTAATTTACCGGCTTCAGCAAGTGCTTTAACATTAAATTCATCACTATCAACTTTACGTCCAGAATTACAACAGTTAAATTCTGATAAAATAATTATTATGCAGATTCCAAACACTGCATATTCAGAATATATTGATGGACGCTCAGTTGAATTATCAATACCAATAAGTTTGCCCAGTGGTATTGAATATTACAAATTATATTCAAGTACATATTCTTCAGATACACCATTAAAAGAAGGTGAGCATTCACCTTTACTTGGTGATAATGTTGCATATCTTTTTTGTGATAATATTAATAGACCTTATACTGGTTTAACGACTAATGATTTAGGTCAGGTTTTTACACAATCAGCTATTACGACATGGAATCCTAATAATAATTATTTAGAAAGGCCATCTGCAGTTTCTTATCTTGAAGTGCAGGGCTATGTTCCTGGAATAAATTCTGACAGAAGAATGGAAAGGCATCTTAATGTTGGTGTTCCTGGTGGATATCCATCTTATTT
>Ga0116192_1002082_pt1 | contig 13572 bp, 10 predicted proteins | sample AD_UKC113_MetaG_FD_89876 | JGI IMG/M metagenome (GOLD analysis project Ga0116192, IMG submission 89876) | Active sludge microbial communities of municipal wastewater-treating anaerobic digesters from Hong Kong - AD_UKC113_MetaG | ecosystem: Engineered > Bioreactor > Anaerobic > Digestate... | reverse complement strand
CAACAGGAAGTGGAAAAACAACAACTCTTTATGCTTCCTTACAGAAATTAAATACAATAGATAGGAAATTAATGACTGTTGAAGACCCTGTTGAATACCAAATTCCAGGGATTAATCAAACACCAATAAATGCTGATATTGGTCTGACTTTTGCAAGTGTTTTGCGTGCTTTTTTAAGGCAGTCCCCGGATATTATATTAGTTGGAGAAATTAGAGATACAGAAACAGCGGATATCGCTTTAAGAGCCGCCCTTACAGGACACCTTGTTTTTTCAACACTTCATACAAATGATGCTCCAAGTGCAATAACAAGATTGATTGATATGGGAATGGCACCTTTTCTTATTGCCTCATCCGTTCAGGGTGTACAGGCACAGCGACTTGTTAGAATACTTTGTCCATATTGTAAAGAAAAAATTGAGCCAGATGAGGAATTAAAGAGAAAATTAAAAATTAAAGAGGGCGAAGAAGTCAATGTCTGTCGTCCAAAAGGATGTAATGAATGTAATTTTACTGGTTATCATGGAAGAATAGCAATTTTTGAAATATTTATTATGAATAATGAATTAAGAGAACTAACATTAAAAAGAGCAGATATATCTACTTTAAGGCAAGCAGCAAGAAGGTCTGGAATGAGAACTATGTATGAAGATGGAATTGAAAAAGTTAAAATAGGAATAACAACTTTTGAAGAAGTTGTTTCTATTGTTGGAGAAGGAGGAATAGATGCCTAAAAGAATTGAGGAATTACTTGAACTTGTTGTTAAAGAGAATGCTTCTGACCTGCATATTGCTGTTGGACTCCCACCAATGTTGCGACTTCATGGAGGACTTGTAAAAGCCGACACTGACCCATTAACTCCTGAAGATACGGTTAATTATATGAAAGCAATAACTTCAAGAGAGCATCAAGAAGAAGTACAAAAAGTAGGTGGGACTGATTTTGGGTTTGCTTTTAAAGACCTTGCAAGATTTAGGGTTAGTGTTTACAAAGATAGAGGGGATATTGCAATGGCTTTAAGATTAATTCCATATACATTTTTGACATTTGAGCAAATAGGGCTTGAACAAAGAACAATGGAATATCTTCTAACAAGACCAAGAGGGCTTATTCTTGTAACAGGTCCAACAGGAAGTGGAAAAACAACGACATTAGCGTCTATGGTTAACTGGATAAATGCAAATCTTGAAAAACATATTATTACAATTGAAGACCCTGTTGAGTATTATCATACTCATAAAAGGTCAATAATCAATCAAAGAGAATTAGGAGTAGATGTCCCAACTTTTGCAGAAGCATTAAGGAGAGGTTTAAGACAGGACCCTGATGTATTCCTTGTTGGTGAATTAAGAGACCTTGAAACAATTGAAGCAGCAGTTACAGCAGCAGAGACAGGGCATGTTGTGTTTGGAACACTTCATACAACAGGTGCTTCAAGAACAGTTGATAGAATGGTAAATATTTTCCCTGTTGCACAGCAGGAACAGATAAGAGTTATGCTTTCTGTTTCAATTCTTGCAATTATTTCACAATTACTTCTTCCAAGAGTTGATAAAAAAGGCAGAGTTGCTGTTTTTGAAATAATGGTTGCAACTCCTTCAATTCAAAATTTAATTAGAGAAAGGAAAACATATAGAATTGTATCTGAAATTCAGACAGGGGCAAAATGGGGGATGGTAACATTAGATGCCTGTTTAATGGACCTTTTTAAAGCAGGAAAAATTAGTTTTGATGATGTTATGATTTATGCTTATGACCCTGAATCAACAAAAGGTCAACTTATTGCAGAAGGAATTATAGATGAAGAAATGGCAGCAAAGGTGATAAAGCAAGATGGTATACAGGATGTAAAAGTGGAGAAATAAAATGCCAGGTAAAAAACTTTTAGGGGAAATGTTAATAGAGCAGGGATTAATAACAGAAGAGCAATTGCGGGTTGCTTTAGCAGAACAAAGAAAAAGTGGGAATTTTTTAGGCAGGATATTAGTTGAAATGAATTTTGTTTCTGAAAAGGACTTGAAAAGAGTTTTAAGTATTCAACATGGGGTTGAAATGGTTGATTTGAAGAATACAGTAATTGATAAAAAAGCAATTGATTCTTTCCCTTCTGCTCTTGCAAAAACATATAATGTTGTACCGGTAAAACTTGAAAAAGATACATTAACATTAGCAGTTGGAGATACTTTAAGTTTAAATATTCAGGATGATATATCATTCATTTTGGGATATAAAATTAAAATGGTTCTTGCAGATGAAAATGATATAAATGACATACTTGATACATATTATGGAAAAGAAATAGAGACAATTGATGACCTTATAAAATGGCTTGCTCAGGATATTGAAGAAATGGAAGAACTAAATGCAATTGCTTCTCAGGGAGAATATGCAACAATAACATCATTGGAAGAAATTGCTTCTCTTCCGCCAGTTGTAAAACTTTTTGACCTTATACTTTTACAAACAGTAAGAGATAATGCATCAGACCTTCATTTAGAGCCATTTGAAGATGATTTTAGAGTAAGATATAGAGTTGATGGTGTTTTGTATGACCTTGTTCATCCTCCAAAAGGACTTTCATTTGCACTTTTCTGTAGATTTAAAATTATGGCTGGTATGGATATAGCAGAAAGGCGTCTTCCACAGGATGGTAGAATTGAACTTTCAGTTATGGGGAGAGCAGTTGACCTTAGAGTAAATACAGTTCCAACTGTTTTTGGAGAATGTTTAGCAGTGAGAGTTCTTGATAGGGGAAAAACGATATTTGAACTTGAAAATTTGGGATTACTTGAAAAAGATATGGAAACTGTTGAAAGCATTATTCACAAACCATATGGTATAATTCTTGCAACAGGTCCAACTGGTTGTGGAAAAACAACAACTCTTTATGCTGTTTTGAGGAAAATAAATACTCCTGATGTAAAAATTATTACCACAGAGGACCCTGTAGAATATATGCTTGAAGGAGCAATTCAGGTCCCAATAAGAGAAAATATAGGACTTAATTTTGCAAGATGTTTAAGAAGTATTTTAAGGCAGGACCCTGATATTATTTTTGTTGGAGAGGTAAGGGATTTTGAGACAGCACAGATGGCTATACAATCATCACTCACAGGACATTTAGTTTTAAGTACATTACATACAAATGATGCTCCAAGTACAATTATGCGACTTATGGATATGCAAGCTGAACCATTTTTACTTGCATCTACGATTGAAGCAGTTGTTGCTCAGCGACTTGTAAGAGTTCTGTGTCCAAGATGTAAAGAAGAATATAAACCAACAGAAATAGAATTACTTGAATTAGATTTAACAGAAGAAGAAGTTAAAAAAAGGAATATGAAGTTTTATAAAGCAAAGGGGTGTCCATTTTGTAGAGGTGGTTATAAAGGAAGAGTTGCAATTTTTGAAATTTTACTTCCAAATGATGAGTTCTGGAAGGCAGTCATAGGGAAAAAGACACTTGGAGAGATAAGAGAAATTGCTATAAAAAGTTGTGGTATGAGAACGATGCTTGAAGATGGACTTGAAAAGATAAATAGAGGTATAACTTCAGTAGAAGAGGTAGCAAAAGAAATTCATGGTTATTAAGGAGGGGGAAAATGCCACATTTCCAATATAATGCAATTGACCAATCAGGAAATAGTTTAACAGGAACAATTGAAGCAGGACATATACAGGAAGCCATAGGTAAATTAAAGAGTATGGGTTATTATATTACAAATGTTGCTCCTGCAAGAAATGTATCTGCTGTATCTAAATCTCCTGATGTGAAACCAAATGCACCTGCCAAAAAAACAGGGAAAGAAAAAGCAAAAACAAAAGGTAAAGGGCAGGGAATGCAGATAAAACTATCTTTTGGTCCGGCAAAAATTAAACCAAAAGAACTAATGATTATTACAAGACAATTAGCAACTCTTATTGGTTCAGGGCTCCCTCTTTTAAGGTCATTGAGGGTCTTAAAGGAACAAAGAAAAGGAGGAGCTGCTGTTGTTCTGGGAAAAGTTGCAGATGATATTGAAAGTGGTGCTTTATTTTCAGAGGCACTTGCAAAACACCCTACAAGTTTTCCAAGAATTTATGTTGCAATGATAAAGGCAGGAGAAGCAGGTGGAGCGCTTGAAACAGTATTAGCCCGACTTGCTGAATTTATGGAAAAAGAGGCAAAATTGAAAGGGAAGATAAAAGGGGCAATGGCATATCCTGTTGTAATAGTTATTGTTGCTTCTGGTATATTAACATTTATCATGATGAAAATAGTTCCTACATTTGTAGATATTTTTAAGGATTTTGAAACAGACCTACCGGCTCCAACAATCTTACTTATAAACCTTTCAAAACTTTTTACTCAGAAATTTTATCTTATTATTATATTTGTTGTTTCTATATTTGTGCTTTATAAAATTTTGACAAAAATAAAGTTCACAAAATACTGGATAGACATGGCAAAAATGAAAATTCCTGTTTTTGGTCCAGTTGTTTCAAAAACAATTATTTCAAGATTTGCAAGAACTTTTGCAACTCTAATAACAAGTGGAGTACCAATTTTACAGTCATTACTTATAGTAAGAGATACTGTTGGTAATGATGTTGTTGCAAAGGCAATAAATGAAGTAAGGAACAGAGTAAGAGAAGGTGAAGGTGTATCAGGACCTATGATGAGAACAAAAGTTTTTCCTGCTATGGTAACAAATATGATTGCAGTTGGTGAAGAAACTGGTGCTATGGATTCTATGCTTGAAAAAGTTGCAGATGCTTATGATGCAGAAGTTGATGCAGCAGTTGCTGCAATGACTTCTATGCTTGAGCCAATGCTTATTGTATGTATGGGAGGAGTTGTTGGTTTTATAGTTATTTCTCTATTCATGCCATTGATAAAATTAGCAATGAGTATGTCAGGTGAAGGTGGTTGAGGAAGTTACGAAGAGGTACTGTCAAAAAATAGATGAAAAAGAAAAATCCCCTTCACCCCCCGTTGTCAAGGGGGAAAATACTCCTTCCTTTATAAAAGGAAGGTGGGCTCGCCCGTAGGGCTATGCCCGAGGGGATGGATTTTAATTTATAAATCCCCCTTAATCCCCCTTTACTAAAGGGGGAAATTAGTCCTTCCTTTAAAAAAGGAGGGCAGGGGTGGATTTCCACTTCTCACATCTTACTTTTTATATTTCACTTGTCTTTGTGAGAAAGTGTGGAGGGAATTTAATTGACCAATTTTGGCAGAACCAAGGAAAAATTGATGGAGGAAAAATGGAAAAAATAAAAGAGATATTTTATATTGGCAGAGAGAGGAAATTTGAAGAACCAGCCCAACAGAGAAATAATAAAGTACAACAAACAGGATTTACCTTAATAGAACTTCTTGTTGTAATAGCAATTATAGCAATACTTGCTTCTTTCCTTCTACCTACTTTATCTTCTGCGAGGGAAAGAGCAAGAAGAACAACCTGTATGAATAATTTAAAACAATTTTCTCTTGCTTATGAAATGTATGCTGAGGACTATTATGAAAAGTTCCCAGACCAACCTGATGCTTTATATGGAACCCCTGATGATTGTATTTATACAAAATATATAAAAACAACAGAAATATTCTGGTGTCCATCAAGTATTAATAGAGGTAATGAAGCACCACCAACCATAGAAGGTTCTACAAATTGGGGAGGAAAAAACCATTCATATTATGACTGGGACAATTCTTATGCTTTTGTTTTTGGACTTACAACTTCAAATAATTGTTCAAGACCTGTTCCTGTTATTAGTGATAAAGGTATATATTCAGATGCTGTTACACATGGAAATCATAAAGATGGGATGAATGTTTTATATTTAGAAGGAAATGTTATCTGGGTAAAAGTAAATGAATTATATGATTCTGATGGGGACCCAATAGAGGATGCTTTTTCACCTGCTTCTGATGGTGGTCCGGGCAAAGTTGCCTGTAGAAGTAATAAAAAAGATAGAAACCCTTCTGGTGATGGACCAGAGGATAATTATTCAATATATTTAAATGATGATGATAGTGATGTTGATATTGAAGAATGGGGACAATAAGAGAATATGCGAAAAATGTAAGTGAGGAACTATACTTTCTCAAAAATTATTTCTTAAAAAAAGAGGAAGTAATAATATCTTTTAATAGGGGGAAAAATGAATAGAAAAAGGAATAGGAGAGGGTTTACACTAATTGAATTACTTGTTGTTTTGGTAATAATAACAATATTGGCAGGACTTCTTCTTCCATCAGTAAGACAGGCAAGGAAAAAGGCATTGGTAGATAAGGCAAAAGCAGAAATGACTTCCCTTGCAAGTGCTGAAACAATGGTCAGATTAGATATTGGCTGGTATGTCCGACTATGTGATTTGGCAGATGGTGACCTTCTGGATGATTATGTAACTGATTCTCCTCATTGGGGAGAAAAATTTGGTAGGACTTCTTCTGATGGTACCTTTGCTTATTATGATGTTGATAAGAAGGAGGACGATACTGGATATGAAAGTGAATTGACTTTTGAGCATCCATGGGATGGTCCTTATCAGGTTTTTCAGACAGGGACAACATATCAAAGAGGTAAAAATGGTTCAGTTCCTAAAATAGATGATAATGTTGAGGGCTGGGGTGACTTAGAAGATGCTGTTCCTGATGGTACACCATTAGACCCCTGGGGACATACTTATCTTGTTGCTTTTGATTCATATGATTCTGGAACCACAGATAAAAAAATTGAAAAAGTCATGATAATTTACTCTGCAGGTCCAGATGGTAAACTACAAACAGGAGCGAAAGCAACTCGTCCTGGAGATAGAGATGATGAAGATGAGGACTATGAAGATGAAGTAGAATATCCAAAGTCAGATGACATCCTCTATAAATTCCGCTAACCCTCCCAGATGAAAGAGGCAATTATACTTGGGATTATTCAGGGGATTTTTGAGTGGTTTCCAGTTAGTAGTTCAGGACATCTTATTATTTTTCAAAAATTTTTTAATTTTAAGGTAGATATTACCTTTGATGTTTTTCTTCATCTATCCTCTCTTGTTGCAATTTTTATTTTTTTCTGGAAAGATATAAAGGAAATTGGGAGTAAATTTTTTACTTTTCAAAAAGAAACATATGAATTTAAAATTGGAATTTATATTATTATTTCATCAATTATAACAGGATTTATTGGCTTTTTTTTAAAAGACCACAAAACAATATTTGAAAATTTTAAACTCTTATCGTTTGCTTTTTTATTCACATCTATTTTGCTTCTTTTAACTGGAATTAAAAGAATAGAAAAAAATAAAAAAGTAGATATTAAAACATCATTTATTACTGGTATTTTTCAAGGGGTTGCTCTTATACCTGGTGTTTCAAGGTCAGGTGCAACTATTTGTTCCTGTTTAATAGCAGGTGTAAATAGGGAAGATACATTTAGATATTCTTTTCTTTTAGGTATTCCTGCAATTTTAGGGGCAATTATTATTGAAATTCCTGAAATAAAAAAACTTTATAATCCAACTTTTTTATTAACTGGCTTTACAATTTCTTTATTTATAAGTTTTGTTTCTCTTTTTTTATTAAGAAGGGTCTTTTTAAGAGGGAAATTTTATCTTTTTGGTTTTTATACTCTAATTGTTTCTATTTTGCTTCTTTTTATTCACTAATTTTTTTCTTAAATTCTTTTATTTCTGGATAATTATCATGGTTTTCAATTTCTTTTAGTTGTTGATATAAATTTCTTTCTTCTCTTGATAATTTTTTAGGTATGAGAACTTTTATTTTTAATATTTGGTCCCCTTTCCCATATTCAGCTAATCTTGGCACTCCTAAATTTTTAAGTCGCAAAAGAGTTCCTGACTGAGTTGCTGGTGGAATTTTTACTTTAACTTTTCCAGTTAATGTTGGAACTTCTATTTCATCTCCTAAAACTGCTTGTGGTATTGTAATAGGTACCTCACATATTATATCACTACCCTGTCTCTCAAAAATCTCATTTTTTTCAACATAAACAGTCACATAAAGGTCCCCTCTTTCTCCATTATTTTGTCCAATATCGCCCTGTCCTCTTAATTTTAAACTTGTCCCATTTTCAATTCCTGCTGGTATTTTAACAAGTATTTTATGAATATTTTTTGCTCTCCCCGTTCCTCTACAATTTTGACAGGGATTAGAAATTATAAATCCTTCACCTCTGCATTTTGAACATGTTTGAGTTATTGTAAAAAAACCTCTGCTTTGTGTTGTTTTGCCTGTTCCATGACAAATTGGACATGTTGTTTTTGAAACACCTGACTTGCTTCCAGTTCCGTTACATGTTGGACATGGGTCATATCTTGAAATGTTTATATATTTTTCTGTTCCTGTTGCTACTTCATTTAATGTGATAAAAATTTTTGCTTCTAAATCAGATCCTCTTGTTTTCTCAACTGTTCTCTGCCTTGTTGAAGGGCGTCCTGTATTAAAAATATCAGAAAAGAAGTCACCAAAAATATCTCCAAAAATGTCAGAAAAATCACTTTGAACTCTTGAAAAGTCCTGTGTCCAATCAAAACCACCCGGACCAAAGCCAGAATGTCCATATGTATCATATATTTTTCTTTTTTCAGAGTCACTTAGAACTTCATATGCTTCTGTAATTTCTTTGAATTTTTCCTCTGCTTGCTTATCACCAGGATTTCTATCAGGATGGTATTTTAAAACCAAATTTCTATAGGCATTTTTTATATCATCAATAGAAGCATCACGACTTACTCCAAGAATTTCATAATAATCTTTCTTTTCACTCATTGTTTTTGTTTTCAAAAATTAGAAATAAAAGAAATGGAAAAATAATATAACAATAAATAATTTATTATTTTTGCTTTTAATAAAAATTTCCTTCTCTCATATTTTCTTATGTTTTTTCCCATAAGGAAGAGAAAATATGAGAGAAGGAATGAAACAAACAAATAAAAAGGGGTATCCGGTTTTTTTCTCCTTAGAAAGGAGGTGATCCAGCCGCACCTTCCGGTACGGCTGCCTTGTTACGACTTCGCCCTCCTTGCCGAGCATACCCTCATTACCCCATATTGCTAAAAGCAAATGGCATGTAATTTCGGGTATCCTCGACTCAGTTGGCGTGACGGGCGGTGTGTACAAGGCCCGAGAACGTATTCACCGCGGCATGGCTGATCCGCGATTACTACCGATTCCAGCTTCATGCAGGCGAATTTCAGCCTGCAATCCGAACTGGGGCTATTTTTTTGGGATTTGCTCCGCCTCGCGGTTTTGCATCCCTTTGTAATAGCCATTGTAACACGTGTGTAGCCCTGGACATAAGGGGCGTGCTGACTTGACGTCATCCCCACCTTCCTCCGTGTTAACCACGGCAGTCCTCGCAGAGTGCTGCTCTTGAAGAGCGAGTAACTGCGAGCAGGGGTTGCGCTCGTTCCGGGACTTAACCCAACACCTCACGGCACGAGCTGACGACAGCCATGCACCACCTGTCTACCCTTCCGCCATAAGGCGGATCATTCCCCTTTCGGGGTTTTACTAGGTAGATGTCAAGCCCAGGTAAGGTTCTTCGTGTATCATCGAATTGAACCACATGTTCCACCGGTTGTGCGGGCCCCCGTCAATTCTTTTGGGTTTTAGCCTTGCGGCCGTAGTTCCCAGGTGGAGTGCTTAACGCGTTAGCTTCGACACCGATTCGTTTTACCGAACCAGTACCTAGCACCCATCGTTTACGGCGTGGACTACCGGGGTATCTAATCCCGCTCGCTCCCCACGCTTTCGTCCCTGAGCGTCAGTTCTGGGATAAGAAACTGCCTTCGCCAGTGGTGTTCCTGCCGATATCTACACATTTCACCGCTACACCGGCAGTTCCGTTTCTCTCCCCCAGACTCAAAGTCAGAATGTCTCAACTCCAATTCTTTGGTTGAGCCAAAGGATTTCAGAGTTGACGCTCCTGACCGCCTGCGGACCCTTTACACCCAGTAAATCCGGGTAACGTTTGTCCCCTCCGTATTACCGCGGCTGCTGGCACGGAGTTAGCCGGGACTTCCTCTGGAGGTACCGTCATCCGCCATAGGCGGATTCTTCCCTCCTGACAGGGGTTTACAACCCGAAGGCTTTCATCCCCCACGCGGTGTCGCTGGGTCACCCTTTCGGGCATTGCCCAAGATTCCCCACTGCTGCCTCCCGTAGGAGTCGGGGCCGTGTCTCAATCCCCGTGTGGCTGGCCGTCCTCTCAGACCAGCTACCCGTCTTTGGCTTGGTGGGCTTTTACCCCGCCAACTACCTGATAGGACTCAGGCCCATCCTCTGGCATTTCCCTTGCGAGAAATTTTTCTCATTCACCATCTGGCAAATGAGAATATCAGGTATTAGACCACCTTTCGATGGATTATCCCTGTCCAGAGGGTAGATTACCCAAGTGTTACTCACCCGTCCGCCGCTTTCCCTAAGGAAATCTCACCATAAGGTAAAATTTCTTTAGTTCGACGCACGACTTGCATGTGTTATGCACACCGCCAACGTTAACCCTGAGCCAAGATCAAACCCTCAGAGTAAATTCAACCGGATACCCCAAATTTCCAAAGAACTTTTTTTACAAATTTATTTTACCTTCTTACTTTCATGTTGTCAATACTTATTCTGCTGGTGCTTCTGGTGCTGGTGCTTCTGGTGCTGGTGCTTCTGGTGCTGGCATTCCTTCTGGACCCATTGGTCCTTCCATTGCTGGTGGCATTGCTTCTGGTGTTGCCGCTGGTTTTTTCGTCATCTGTTTAATTATAAAAAAGAGCGCCACCAGAATTATAATTATCAGAATTACCAATGCTGCTGGATTCATCTTTTTTTCTGCCATTTTTTCTCACCTCCTTCCATTCTATAAAATATAAAACAAATTTTAATTTTTGTCAATGGTTTATTTTACCTCAAATTTGTTTAAATGTATAATATCTTTTAAATTTCTTTTTGGAACATGCATTATTTCTTGCTCATCTTTCCAATATTTTACACTTCCATTAAATTCTTCAATAACTGATTTTTCAGCAGGATATCCTAATGCAATAACAGAATCAATGATATAATTTCCGGGTATTTGTAAAATTTTTCTTACTTGTTTTCTGTTTACTGAACCAATCCAGCATGTTCCTATTCCTTCATAAGTTGCACAAAGAAGAATATTTTCAATTGCAGCACCACATTCAAGTTTATATTTTAAGACATTTATTTGTTTATTGGCAATTACAACAATATAAGAAACAGGCCTTTTTCCTTCTGGTGGTTGTCCCTTTTCTCCAAGATAGCCAGCCCATGCAAGATTTGGGAATATCTCATCAACAACTTCTTTTTTATTAACAACAATATATTCCAATGGTTGTAAGTTAGAAGCACTTGGTGCTAATCTTGCCATGTCAATAAATTTTATAAGAAGTTCATTTGATATTGGTTTTTGTTCAAATCTTCTAATTGTTCTTCTTTTTTTTATAACTTCATAAATATCCATTCTATTTTCTCCCTTTCAAATCAATGCGTCCTCTAAAAATCGTAGCGCACGCCCATTGAAAAACTTCGGGGCGCGGATTGTGCTATCTGTAAATTCCCCTATCCCCTTTCCCCTTTACTAAAGGGGGAAGGATATCTCCTTCCTTTGAAAAAGGAAGGATGGGATGGATTTCCTGTAATTTCTTTAAATCCCCCTCATCCCCCCCTTCTCCCCGCTGGGGAGAAGGATGAAATTCCTCTCAATCCCCGTTGTGCTTGGAAATTCCTCTTTAAATCCCCTCTAACTCCCGTTGTGCCTATTGAAATACATTACGGCACCAACTCTGCTTTGCTATCCTTTGCTTCTTTCGTCGGTTTGAACCCATGTTCAAATCCTCTCAATGAAGCGTGCAAGTCGGGGCGCCCGGATTTGAACCGGGGACCCCCAGAACCCCATTCTGGTGCCCTAAGCCAGACTGGGCCACGCCCCGATTAAAACCTGCCTTCTCTTATTCCCCTGATATAGTTCATACAAAATTCATCATTTCCTGTCAATAGATTTGTTGTATATAATCCCTCTTTTATATCAACAATTGTAGGGTCAATTATTACTGAATCAATCCCTTCATAAATACATAAAGAAAGAAAATATTTATTAACAATTTTTCTTTTGGGAAGTCCAAAAGAAACATTTGATAACCCGCAGGTTGTTTTTACTTCTGGGACTTCTTCTTTTATTTTCTTTACACACTTTAAGAAATTCATTGCATTTTTTATATCCACACTTATTGGTTCAACCAAACAATCTATAAAAATATTTTCCTTTTTCATTCCTATCTGGGAAAGTGCATCTATTAGATTTTTTGCAATTTCAATTTTTTTTTCAATAGTTTTTGGAATACCATTATCATCCATTGTTAAAACAATTATTTTACATTCAGGAAACCTTTTTATTATATCAAGTAATTTTTTCTTTTTATCTTTCTCACCATTTATTGAGTTAATTATTATATCATTATTTTCTACAAAAGCAAGTGCAAATTTTATTACATCCGGGTCTGAACTATCAATGCATATTTTAGAAATATTTTCTTCTTTTGTAATTTCAATCAACCATTTAATATCCTGTTTTTCTCTTTCTTGTCCTTTTCCTGTTCCTGCATTTAGGTCAATATAGGTAGCGCCATTCTCAATTTGTTTTCTTATTTCTCTTTTTATATAATTTTTATCTTTTTCTTCAATTGCTTTTTTTATATGTTCTCTTGTGCCATTTATTCTTTCCCCTATTATAATCATCTCTCTCCTATTTTGGTATTTATATTATTTTAATTATCCTATTACCATAAAGAAATTCTCCTTCTCCATCATTTTCAACTAATTTTTTCATATTTGAGACAACTTCACTCCATTTTAAATATTTTGGTAATTCTATTTCAATTGGTAATTGTCCTGAATAATTTGATTTTTTTAACTCTTTTATAAACCATTTCCAGTCAATTGTTCCTTGAATTGGTGGAAGATGTAGGTCTCTTTCTCCATCATTATCATGCAGGTGGAATGTAAAAATTTTATCTTTCAGGGCAATAAATTCTTCTTTAAATTTTCCTATAGTATGTGCATGCCCTGTATCAAAACAAACGCCAAGATATGGAGAATTAAATTCTTCAATTATTCTTATTATTTCTTCCCCTGTCCCTATCATTGTTTCAGGATATAGCGAATTTTCAATGGCGATTTTAATCCCTGTTTTTTCTGAAATTGGTAAAATTCTTGAAATAGAGTCCATAAGAATTTTTATTCTTTCTTCTCTTTCATTCTTATTTATTACTCCTGCTGAACAGTGAATTACGAAATTTTTAACCTTTATTTCTTCCAATTTTATTAGAGATATTTTTGTTGCTTCTACAATAATCGCTCTTGTGTTTTGCTCAGGAGAAGAAAAGTCATAATCACCACCAAAAACACTATGAATCTGCTCAATTTCTAATCCATTGGATTTTAAAAATTTTTTATAGTCATCTATCTCTTTATCATTAAAAAGAAGAAAATTTCCATAAACCTCACTCCATATATACTTAATAGAAACATCTTTTAGTATTTCTTCAATTTCCTCTTTTTT
>Ga0116192_1002081_pt1 | contig 13573 bp, 10 predicted proteins | sample AD_UKC113_MetaG_FD_89876 | JGI IMG/M metagenome (GOLD analysis project Ga0116192, IMG submission 89876) | Active sludge microbial communities of municipal wastewater-treating anaerobic digesters from Hong Kong - AD_UKC113_MetaG | ecosystem: Engineered > Bioreactor > Anaerobic > Digestate... | reverse complement strand
TACCCAAAAGGAAAACGTAACCGATCATTATTTTGGCACTGATGTTGCCGATCCATATCGCTGGCTCGAAAATGATACGTCGGCAGCAACTGCGGCTTGGGTAAAAGCTCAGAATGAAGTTACTTTCAAATATCTGGAAAAAATTCCTTTCCGAAATGCGTTGAAAAACCGTCTGACTCAACTGAACGACTATCCGAAATTGGGTGCTCCGTTTAAAAAACACGGCAAGTATTATTTTTTCAAAAATAATGGATTACAACCGCAAAGTATTCTTTATCAGCAGTCAACCTTATATTCGGAACCTGAAATTTTACTCGATCCCAACACTTTTTCTTCCGATGGTACGGTTGCCTTGTCATCCGTTTCGTTTTCAAACGTTGGCAATTATATGGCTTATTCGGTGGCAAAAAGCGGTTCTGATTGGAATGAAATTTTTGTCTTAAATCTGGATAACCGACAAACTTTATCCGATCACATTCAGTGGACAAAATTCTGGAATGTTGCATGGAAAGACAACGGATTTTACTATATAGCCTACGATGCTCCGCAAAAAGGCAAGGAATTGTCGGCAAAGAACGAATATCCAAAAGTTTATTATCATCAGATAGGACAACTTCAAAGCAAAGATTTGTTGATTTATCAGGATAAAAATCATCCGTTGCGCGAATTTGGCCCATTTGTAACGGAAGATGAAAAATATCTTTTTTTGATCATTACGGAAACAACCACCGGCAACGCTCTGCTGATGAAGGATTTAACCGATCCTAAAGCTAAATTTGTTTCATTGGTGGATGGTTTTGAAAATGATTATTCGGTCATCGACCACATAAACGGAAAAATTTATATTCTTACCAATTGGAAGGCACCCAATAAACGCATTATGGAAGTTGACCCGGTCCATCCTTTGCGCGAAAACTGGCGTGAAATTATTCCCGAACAAAAAACGGTACTCGAATCGGTTGAAATTATCGATGGAAAGTTTTTTTGCCTTTATCTGAAAGATGCAGCTCATCGTCTGTATGCTTACGATTTAAGCGGGGAACTTCTTTACGAAGTAAAATTGCCGGCACTTGGCTCGGTAGTAAGCCTGACGGGAAACAAAGACGACAGTGAGGCTTTTTTTGCTTTCAGTTCTTTTACCTATCCACCTACCATTTATCGCTTGGATGCCGGCAAGAATGTTTCCGAAATTTTTCAAAAAGCGCAGGTGAAATTTAAGCCGGAGGATTTTGTTACCGAACAGGTTTTTTATACGGCTAAGGACGGTACAAAAATTCCCATGTTTCTTTCCTATCGCAAGGGAATAAAAAAAGACGGAAAAAATCCTTTGATGCTTTATGGTTATGGAGGTTTCAATATCAGCATGACGCCTTCTTTCAGTATTTCGCGTATTCCTTTTCTCGAAAATGGAGGTATTTATGCCGTTGCCAACATTCGTGGCGGCGGAGAGTATGGAGAATCGTGGCACATGGCAGGAACAAAAATGCAGAAAAAGAACGTTTTTGATGATTTTATTGCCGCGGCGGAATTTTTAATTGCAGAAGGTTATACTTCTTCAAAAAAATTGGCCATTAATGGTGGCTCAAATGGCGGTTTGCTGGTAGGAGCTTGTTTGACGCAACGTCCCGATTTGTTTGCAGTGGCCGTTCCTGAAGTAGGTGTGCTGGATATGCTTCGTTACCATTTGTTTACTATTGGCTGGTCATGGGCAAGCGATTATGGCACGAGCGAAGAAAGCAGGGAAATGTTTGAATATCTGAAATCCTATTCTCCGTTGCATAATGTGGTAAAAGGCACAAAATATCCTGCAGTTCTGATTATGACAGGTGATCACGATGACCGTGTTGTGCCGGCTCATTCATTCAAATTTGCTGCTACTTTGCAGGAAGCCAATGCCGGTAATAAGCCTGTATTGATTCGCGTGGATAGCAATGCGGGACACGGAGCGGGGAAACCTTTGGGAAAACTAATTGATGCACAAACAGATATGTGGTCGTTTGTAATGTATAATTTGGGGATGAAGCCCAAATGGTGAATCATTTATTTGGTAAGGAAGTAAAAATCGGATTTCAAACCATGTAGGAAAACTTATTTTTTTCTGCGGGTTTTGAAAATGGTTAAAAGAAGTCCTAAACCCATGATGCCGGCCAACAGGTAACCGATAACGCCCAAAATGGAAATATCGGAAATCAGGGGGCCGATTCTTTGTTGCAAAATTAACGAAGAACCTACAATCAGTGCCGCAATAATTAAACTGGCCGATATTCTGTTGCTCGAACTTTTCATTTCATCCTGCAAATTTTCGAGGTTTTGATGTTCCAGTTTGATTTCAAACTGTCCCTCTTTCAACTTTCCAAGCAAATCGGATATATTTTGTGGAAAATGTTCTATTAGTTCAATGCTCTCATCCATCACGTTCATGCTGCGTTTTCTAAAACTTTTTGGAGAATAGAGTTTCAGATAAATTCTTTTCACAAACGGCTCAACAATGGCAAACATATCGAAGTCAGGCTCCAGTTGCTGCCCGATTGATTCAGCAATAGACATGGCTCGCAGCATCATCACCAAATTGGAAGGAAGCGCCATGTCGTGACGAGCCATAATTTCCAGCAACTGCTGGTTCATCCGGTTCAGGCTAATGGTTCTGAACGGTCTGTCGGCATACATTTCGATCAGTTCGGTGAGGTCGTGTCGCAATTGACGCTTGTCGGTTTCTTTAACTACGATTCCAAGTTCCTGTAAGCCCTTGATTACGTGATTGCTGTCTTTTTCGTTGACGGCACGTAAAATTCGGGCAATGGTAATGATGGATTCTTCGTCGAGATGTCCCGTCATACCCACATCCAACATCACGATGGTGGCAGGCGGTTGGATAAAAAGATTTCCCGGATGCGGATCGGCATGGAAAAAACCATCTATCAGAATTTGTTTCAGCAATGCTTTTGCCGCTCTGTCGGCAACTTTTTTGGGTTCGTAGCGGTGTTCGTATTTTTCCTGCGTGATTTCGGTAATTTTCACTCCTTCAATGAATTCCATTGTCAGTAATTTCTCGGTAGTAAATTGCCAATACACTTTTGGAACTTGTATGTAATCCACATTTTTGAAATTTTTCCTGAATTTTTCAAAGTTGTGGGCTTCATTCATGAAATCCAGTTCTTTTCGTATGGTTTTCTTCAGTTCGGCCACAATTGCAGTTGGATGATACAGGGAACTGTTGCGAAGTCTTTTTTCCAGTATTTCAGCAAAGCTTTCGAGGATGGAGAGGTCTGTTTCGATGGTTTTATGAATATCGGGCCGTTGAATTTTCAGGGCTACCGTATCGCCATTTTGCAGAACTGCTTTGTGCACCTGACTTAAAGAAGCGGAAGCAACCGGCGATTGATCGAAATCCAAAAAAAGTTCTTCAAGGGTATGTTTCAGCTCTTTTTCAATACACTGCCTCACCAGCGGAGTTTCCATAGGTAAAACCTGATCCTGAAGTTTTTCCAATTCCCGAATATATTCCGCAGGAAGAAAATCGGGACGGGTGCTGAGTATTTGCCCAAATTTTATGAAAGTTGGGCCCAATTCTTCAAAAGCCAGACGAAGCCTTTCGGCTGTCGAAAGTTTATGATAAACTTTTCGTCGTTTCCTCAATTTTGAAAGAAAGTTCACTCGAGAAGCTTCAAAAAGATAATCCAGACCAAATTTCACAAAAACGGAAATGATCTGACGGCTTCGTTTGACTTTATCCAAGTTGTTTCTGAAACCGAAATTCCTGTATGGATAGGAATCGTTCATTGGTTTAATTTTCCGATTCTTCCTGTTTTTTGTTGAGCAGTTGAGTCAACTCTTCTACTTTGTTTTTCAGTTCTTCGAATTCTTTTCGTGAAGGAATATTCATTTTTTTTAGAATTGCATCGACTGCCTTTTCAACCTTTTCCTCCATTTCGGTTTTGGTTTTTTCTGATTGTTCCAGCAAATCTTTGATAAATTTCGGTTTCTCCGTCTCGGTTAATTCTCCACGTTTAATCAGGTCTTTAGCAAATTCTTCGGCTTTTTCTCGCGTAAGCGAAACCAATCCCAGCCCTGCCAAAAAAGCATTTTTAATTACGTCTGCCATAGTGATATCCTCCTGTTTTTAGAATATTGATGATGTTTTTCTTTGAAAAGTTTTATGTGGAAAAAATGTCGGTATCCGACTTCAAACTTAAGATATTAGTTTTGAATTTACAAGATTTGTGCTAAAAATTTTTATCGGTTTCATTCAGCGATTTCGAAGCGTTGTTTGATGAATGAAATAAAGTGGGCCAGCGGCAAGAATTTGGGATTCGGAGCAATGTTAGCGGTAAATTATTCAATCTACAATAATTGATTGTCGGTTGGATGAAAAAGAAAACTTACAGATTTCTGTAACCTGCTATGTTTCTTGGAATAGGTGCTGATTTTCCAGGTCGATGGGATTTGTAATTTCATCTATAATTATCAGGAATTGAATTTTGAAAAAAATAAAAGTCTAAGTAATTAGTAATACTGGATTGCAAATCCTTTGATTAATATTGCTTCGGATGGGAAATCCTCGCTTCGAGGGACGAACATTTTCTTTACCATCATTTATATGTTCGTCCCTACGGGACTTTGTTTTGGTGTTTGTTTCTTTTTTTTACCAAAAGGTTGTCCCTACGGGACTTAATAGCTCCATAGGAGCGGTCTTATGGTTGAAGATAAAACATCATATCCAAGCTCCGTAGAAGCGAACATTTTCTTTAATCATCATTTATATGTTCGTCCCTACGGGACTTTGTTTTGGTGTTTGTTTCTGTTTTTTTACCAAAAGGTTGTCCCTACGGGAAATTTTTTGTTTGTTTTACCATAAGTAAATCCCTACGGGATTATGCTTCCCAAAGCTGATTGATTTCGTCTTTGATTTTTTATTCCGTAGGAATAGCCATTTGGTAGTCAATGATAGTTAGCACGATATAGGTAGCCCCATAGGGGCGATCTTTTTATATGGTCATGCCTACAGCATTTTAAATCATATTTTGATACGATTTGTTACCATAAGGGGTTATCCCTATAGGACATGAAAGCTCCGTAGAAGCGAACATTTTCTTTACCATCATTTATATGCTCGTCCCTACGGGACTTTATTTTGTCGTTCGTTTCTGATTCTCGCTTCGAGGTAAGACTTCCCCACACGATACAATCGTGCGGGAGCGAGGAAACGTTGGGGATTGCGGGCTTCGTCCCTATCCGCCGACACAAACGCCGATGCGGGGCAGAACGCTTGATTAAACCACTTAAACCCCAATGTTTTATACACGATGTTGGCACCAGTTATTTGTTGTCAATAATCTTTTTTAATTCTTGTGCATACTGTATTAACTGTTGATTTACAAGCATTAAGTCTTCAATTAAATAGTTATATTCAGGATAATCTTTCTGAAAATCTTGAGGAGTCATTTCCATAAGCTTATCCTTTTTTGAAGTACTCCAAGTCCTAAACCTTGCTTGCCATTTTGTCAAATGAGGTCTTAAACCTTCATTTAAGGTTTGGGTTGCAATCCTCACAATCTCTTTTGTACTCTTATTATGTCGTATCAAGTCCGCAGGAATATCGCCAATAAACTCTCTAACTTTTTGAAACAAAGCATACCATGAATCATAAATTTCTTCAATTACATCATTTTCTTTGTCTATTGGTATCGCAGCTTTTCTCGTAACTAATTCTGTCCAAATTCTATGAGCTATTTGTAAGTCATTTTTGTTGGGTCTAAATTCTGCAGAGCCAACGTTACCCAATTTAATATCAACTTTTACCAATCCAAATCTCATTCTTTTTCTAATCCAAATGAGATAAATTGCTAAAATGAAGAAAATTGCAATTATCAACCAAATCGAAATTGAGATAATCAAGTTGCACTTATCATCAAAAAATAGCCTAAATAAATCCATGTTTAATGTGTTAAATTATGAATTTTGCATGTTGAATTATATTTCATCATATCTTGTGGATTAACAATTAAATGATTCCTTGTTGTTCTCGCTGAATATGCATCATCAATCCATTCCCCAAGTTGATTTCCTGAAATTGGATATGAACGATATCTTGCATAACAATCTACATGATTTTGATTCCAATTCTTCTCAAATCTTGGAGGTAAATAAGCACTGTTATTTTGACTAGGAAGTACAATTCCTAATAAACCGTTAGGAGTATAATCACCTTGTCTTAACGATGATTTTATTTCCCAATCTATGTACCTTCTGCTATGAGTGCAACTGCCCATTAATACAATTGTTACAGTTGAATCTTGCAAGTATTTTGTTCTTATTTGATTCATAACATAGTCTGTATTCGAACTATCAATAAAATCATCATTATCATTAGCCCCTAGGACATAAGGTGTAAAAATCCCTAAAGTATTTGCGAAATAAGAAATAAAATTATCTACTTCTACTCTATCACCTTTGTAATGAGATATAAATACTCGTCTTTTAATTCCTGACCATGCCATAATTTTTCAATTTAAATTAATTTCGGGTTAATTACTCTGTCTGTTTTTTTATAATTGGTGTCAACGAAAAACAATATGCGTATGTTGCGGGATTTCAAGCTACTATCGTTTCAATTTGCACAAATGTTTCTTTCTTACACAATGTTTCAACCTACCACAAAAGCCCGCAATTATCGCATATTGTATGTTAGTTGCATTTATTTATCTGTTTGTCAATTAATTATTTAAAATTTATCAATAGCGAATTTAATGTTTTTATCAACAAATTCCAAAATATTTTAAAACAAAAAAATATTAAAAGTGGGGCGGCGAAGCCGTCCCACTTTTAATATTTACGAAATCAATTATTTAAGTTAAAAATCTATATGTCATTTTAAATTTTCGGTGAAAAATTTTTCCAATTTGTCAAATGGAATAATATCAACTTTATCGTATAAATCTACGTGAACTGCTTTTGGAATTATCATTAATTCTTTTGGTTCGGAAGCCGCTTTAAATATGTCTTCGCTAAAATATCGAGAATGGGCATTTTCACCTGCAATTATTAGAATTGGGCGTGGCGAAATTTCCTGAATATAGTTTAAGATTGTAAAATTCATTAATGGTAAAGAACTTGTAATAGTCCATGCTCCATTTGAGTTAATCGAATTCGCATGAAAACCACGAGGCGTTTTGTAATAATCGTAATAATCTTTTACAAATTGTGGTTCGTTACCTGCTAATTTTGATGGCAAAACAAATCCTGACAATTTTGGTGTTCCATTTTTTGCATCTTCCCAACGTTGTAAGGATAATTGTTCTAATGTTTTAGTTCGTTGTTCAAGTGTAACAACATCGTTATATCCTTTTGATGTTACACGACACATATCATACATACTTATTGTTGCTACTGCTTTTACACGTTTATCAACTTGGGTAGCATTTAAAGCAAAACCACCAAAACCACAAATTCCGATAATTCCTATTTTGCTTGTGTCCACAAAATCTTGTAATCCAATAAAATCAACCGCAGCACTAAAATCTTCCGTAAAAATTTCGGGTGAAGCAATATTGCGAGGTTCACCACCACTTTCTCCTGTGTATGAGGGGTCAAAGGCAAGAGTAACAAAACCACGTTCAGCCAACATATTAGCATAAAGTCCAGAGGATTGCTCTTTAACTGCTCCAAAAGGGCCACTGATAGCAATAGCAGCCAATGGCTCGTTGCTGTGGTTCTTGGGAACGTATAATTCACCAACTAAAGAGATGCCATAACGGTTTTTGAAAGTCACTTTTTGACGGGTCACCTTGTCGCTTAATTTAAAAGTGTGGTCGTCTGACAATTCTGTCTGTTTCATATTTACATTATTTTGATTTGTTTGACTAAAGGCATGCCCAAATACCATTAAGGACAATGCTCCAATGATTGCAATTTTTCTCATAATAATCTGTTTTATTCATTAATACTTCAATTTAATCGTTCTACTTTGGCTTTGTTCTGTCCCTTCAATTTTTAAAAAATAAATGCCTTTTGAAAAGCTATTCATATTAATAGTTTGAGAGGTGGTATTTGTTAATATTCTTCCGTTTATATCCAAAAGAGAGATTTTTTTAGCGTATCCTGTAAATTGCAATAATCCGTCATTGGAAATTTTAATTTCATTGATGTTAGGTTGTATTGAACCAATTCCGGTGGTATTGCCAATCAGTTCAAAAGTAACTGAAGGATTCTGCGAGCCAAGTGCGGTTTTAAGTCCTGTTGGATTATCTATTTTTCCAATTTTGGTATAGCTGTACGAGGTGTTGAATGTTTCGTAAAAAAGTACGATGCAGTTTGAGCCGTAAAGCATCAAATCGCCGTTTTGTATTGTTGAAGGGTTTTCGGATGTTGAAGGCAGGTTATTGGATAGGAAATAGTATTTTTCATTCCCGTTTAGCTCGTTCATGGTAATTGACATTGGCAGCAATGCCATAAATGCTTTAGCAGTAGCATTGTCAAACAAGGTAGCAACAAAAGAATTTGCCCCAACTGTGATTTTAATTTTTACTGATTCCTGAGCATTTATACTTAGCATAGAACCGAAATAAATGATAATAGCGAATAATACTTTTTTCATAATCAATGTTTTTAACCGATGGTCTTAATAACTTTTGCAGGAACACCACCAACAACTGTATTGGCTGGTACATCTTTACTTACTACTGCACCAGCAGCAACTATGGCATTTTCGCCCACTGTAACGCCGGGTAAAATGGTTGCTCCTGCACCAATCCATGCATTTTGTTTGATGACCACAGGTTTTACCAATAATGATTTCCTTTCCAATGGATTAAGTGGATGACTTTCTGTAATCAAACTAACTTTGGGGCCAATCAGTACATCGTCTTCTATACGAATTCCGCCTATACCCAGAAAAGAACAAGCATGATTGATATACACGTTTTTACCAATATGGATAAATAATCCGATGTTGATATAAAACGGCACTTGAATAGAGGTACTGTAATCGAGTGGAATACCAGAGATTTCACCCCAAAGCTCCCGTATGCGGTCATCGTTAATGGATGTATTAAGTTCAGTCAACAATCTTGTTGTGTGAAAAGCTGCCTCATGAATTTTAGTGTAATGAGGGTCGCTGAACGGAACGGCTTCTCCTGATTGCAATCTTTCAAAAATATCCATTGTATTTGTTCTAATTATTTCATAAAAATCTACAATGCAAATTTCGGTGGAAAAATCATGAATGAATTACCCAAATTACGGTATTACTTACCATTATCACGGAATGTGTTTTTAAGAACAACATTTCGGTAAATAGTTGTTTAAATTTCCTCTATAAATTTCAGTCTTTTATTCTATAGAAGCTTATAATAGGCACTAAAGGAGGGTTCAAGAACAAAGAACCATCGGGCGGAAGAGATAAGACTTTCGCAGTATAAATAAATATTAATTTCCTCTTCGAACTCAAAGGTTCTTCACGGCGTTCAATTCGGAGAGTTTGCTATAGTCAGTTTGCGAAAACGGGGTATTTCTCCACCACAAATTTAAAGACTTTACAAACCATCCGACACATTCCACTCTCTATGCATATTCATGCAATAGAGGGAATGTGTTTCTTTAAATGATATTCACTATCAAATTTTTCTTCTTTCGAAAGCAATGTCCAGATGATGGTAAGCAATTGCCGTGCAATGGCAACAATAATGGCATTATGATGTTTCTTCATTTCTTTCAGGTGCCAAAACCGACAATAAAAGACAGAACCTATATTTCTGGAGGCACCCCATGCACATTCCATAAGAGCTTTACGAAGGTATTTGTTACCATGAGTGATTTTGCGGCTATAAATTTTTCCTGCGCTTTCATCGTTTCTCGGACGCAGTCCTGCCCATGAGACAAGGGCGGCTGATGTGGCAAAGAGTTTCATGTTGTCGCCTATTTCCGATATAATGATGGCTGCTGAAAGTTTGTCGATACCGCAAATTCCCAATAATATGGAAAACGCTTTGGGATAAAGTTCCCTGCACTTTTGAATCATTGAATCCACGCATTGCTGCTTTTGAAGTTGGTACAAATCGAGCATTTGTGTGTATTGCTTAAGCAAATCCCTGTCGCTTTGTTTGACATCGCCCTCCAGAGCATCCTCTATTATGGATTTTGAGAAACGATTGATGGTACGTCCATGCACGAGTTTAACCAACTCACAGGATGAACTCTCTCCCTTGATAAGTGCATCTACCACTTTGCGATAACTTTTGCTGTCCACATTGGATACATAATTGCTCAAGCGAATGTTGCAACGTTGTAAGATCATATCAATGCGTTGCTGGCAACGAACCAAATCTTTGTTTATCTCGTTGATGCGTCTTCCATACTGACGAAGACTTTGAATATTCCCGTCGGGAACAAAACTGTCGCGAACCAATTCTTTGAGTAAAACCGTTGCTATCCATTCGGCATCCTTTACATCGCTCTTTCTTCCGGGCAGTTGTTTGAGAAACTGAGCATTGACCAAACGTAATTGGAAATCGTTTTCAAGCAGACGCCATACAGGTATCCAGTATATCCCTGTACTTTCCATACACACTTCACTCACAATGTGGGAACGCATGACTGAACCCAGCCGTTTTATCTCACGAGTGGTTACACCAAATTTTTCTTCTGTTTTTTTGCCTTGCTCATCCAAAATGCACATAAATATACTATCTTTGTGAATGTCAAGGTCACTGACTGTTCTCATATGAAAATAGTTTTAAATTAAACAATTGTACCTTTTGAGTACGTTTATTACCTATAGAACAATCTTGGCCTTGATTTTTATTGTACGGCGTATAAAAATCGTTTTTTTTATGTATGTTTGCATTATCAATTTATAAAATACATGTACGATGAATGAGATAACTCGAATAAATACTATTACCGAATACAATAATTTGGTTGGAGTTGAGACTTTGCACCCATTGGTTAACATCGTTGATTTTGAGAAAGCAGAACCTTTTTGCTATTTCAGAAGGCAACTGGGAGTTTATGCCATCTTTTTGAAAGATTCGAAATGTGGCAATATGACTTATGGTTGTGGCACTTACGATTATGAGGAAGGAACGTTGATTTTCATTGCGCCGGGACAGGTATATGGCGTAGAGAGCGAAACGAAACAAAAAGGTATTGGTAGGGCTTTGATTTTTCATCCCGATTTGATACACGGCACATCTTTAGGTCGGAATATTAAGGATTATACTTTCTTTTCGTACGAAGTCAATGAAGCGTTGCATCTTTCGACAAGGGAACGGGCTATTATAACCGATTGCTTAGATAAAATTAGTTATGAGCTGGAACATGCCATTGACACACATAGTAAAACGCTTATTGTTTCGTATCTGGAATTGTTTCTGAATTATTGCAAGCGTTTTTATGACCGACAGTTTATCACCCGAAGTAATATTAACAAGGATGTATTGACTCGGTTTGAAAAGATTCTGGACGATTATTTTTCATCAGGAATGGCCGTTGAATCAGGTCTGCCATCAGTCCGTTATTGTGCCGAGAAATTATTTTTGTCACCTAACTATTTGGGGGATTTATTAAAAAAAGAGACTGGAAAATCGGCACAAGAACATATCCAGTTAAAAATGATTGATATTGCTAAAGAGAAAATCTTTGATGCAAGTAAATCAATTAGCGATGTAGCTTATGAGCTTGGGTTTAAATATCCACAACATTTTACTCGTATGTTTAAAAAAGAGGTTGGGATGTCTCCTGCCGAATTTAGGTCGATGAATTAATCACGAACCTATCCACGAAGCGGGTGCGGTAGGAAGAAAGCAAGTGTTTGACAGCCGAAGTGTCGCCCGTGGGTTGGGGCTGGCAAACTGTTGCTTTGTGGGTTGGGTTGTTTGTTTTTTTGTCTTTTCAAATCAGTCGAGAATTGTCTGCTGAGTGTTTTTTAGGGTTGCACACAACGGTTACGTGTATGAGTAGTGGCGGAATACGGGGCAATTTCCTGTCAAGTTACGATGAACTTGATGCGAGGTAGAATGCTCGAATACGCTACAACCCCCGCCATTACTTATACACGATGTTAGCGTTTCGTGCTTTATCTTATTCATAATATATTTTTACATTATCGTTTTTCAATCTCTGTCTCAGCCAATTATTTATTTTCTTTTTGTCAGCTTCTTGTATATTTGATTTGATTGAAAAGATTACAACAGGTGTCATCTGTGGTGAATCAAGAGTATCATGAAAATTTAAAGATTCAGAATATATACATCCATTGATTTGTGGAAATATCGGTTTAATTTCATTCAATATTGTCAATCCAAATTTTTGTTGACTCAATATGCTATCTATTTCTGAATGCTTTTTACTTAATGTAGCATTAAGACTGATTACCTGCTCTTTAAGTTTGATTAATTCAATATTTTTCTCATCCAAATTACTAAAAGCTAATCCTTGCTCGACTAAAATAGTAGCCTTATCAAGATTAAAGTCTTTTGATTTTGTAATTATGTTATTTTTCTGTTTGTCTGACAGTAAAGAACCACCATAAACTAAGGTAATCTTATGTGACTTAGCATCAATATCATGTTTTAATAGGTAGTTCCCTTCAAAAAGTGAAACATTTGAAACATACAAATTTGCTTTCTGTAAAAATTTTTCTTGTTGTACAAGCTTATAACCAAAAAATATACTTGGTAAAAGAACAATTGTGATTACCAATGTGATTATTCTACTAATCTTCTTCTTTTGGACTTCGTCTACAATAGTCCTAATTGGAAACTTCAATAATTGAGAAATCCAAACAGAGGCAATGGCAATAAATATCGTATTAATAGTAAACAAGTAGAAAGCTCCAAAGAAAAAACTGAATTGCCCAGTTGCTAGTCCGTAACCTGCTGTACACAAAGGAGGCATAAGAGCTGTTGCAATAGCTACTCCAGGTATAACATTTCCTTTCTGTTTACTACTAATTGCAACTATTCCAGCTAAACCTCCAAATAAAGCAATCAAAACATCATAAATCGTTGGACTTGTTCTGGCTAATAATTCAGAATGTGCAGTTGAAACAGGGCTTAATGCAAAGTAAACAGTAGAGGCAACTAAACTTACCAATATTGCGAATGAAAAGTTTTTTATAGATTTCTTGAATAGTTCAAAGTCATAAGTTGCAATACTATATCCCATACCATTTATGGGTCCCATCAGGGGCGATATAAGCATTGCACCAATTATTACAGCCGTTGAATTCATGTTTAGACCAACGGAAGCAATAATAATTGCGAAAATCAAAATCCAAAGGTTTGTACCTTTGAAAATAATCCCTTTTTTAATTTCATCATACACTGAATCTTGATTTTCCAGCTCAGATTCTAAACTGAAGAAGTGTAATACCTTTCTAATAGTGCTAAATGCTGTCATATTATTTGTTTTTAATTCTATTGTTAAGTTGTCGTATTCTGTCTTTTAGCATGAACGCTAACGTTTTACAATATGAAACGGTTGGGTTTTCGGAGCCCGTTCTTATCCAACGTTGGAGAAAGTTGAAGCGGGAACCAAAACCCCGCAAACCACTGAACCCCAACTGTTTTATATTGTG
>Ga0116192_1002080_pt1 | contig 13574 bp, 15 predicted proteins | sample AD_UKC113_MetaG_FD_89876 | JGI IMG/M metagenome (GOLD analysis project Ga0116192, IMG submission 89876) | Active sludge microbial communities of municipal wastewater-treating anaerobic digesters from Hong Kong - AD_UKC113_MetaG | ecosystem: Engineered > Bioreactor > Anaerobic > Digestate... | reverse complement strand
AGAAGCCAGGGGGTCCAAGGAAGCTACCACCAAGGCCCTGCGCAGCAAGGACCTTTCGGGAACGTTTACCTTCGGGGGAGCCGGGCTGACCTCCGGGGGCGGTACCGGTGCCGCCGGGGGGGGCGGGGTTCCCGGCGCCACTTTCGGCCCGTACTCCGGGCAGTTCGGGACGGGATTTACGGCCGCCGGCGCCACCACGAGATCGGACTCCATGACCGCCTACATGACGGCGACGGTCGTGGACGTCCTCCCGGGAGGAAACCTCCTGATTCGAGGGTCCCGGTGGACGAAGGTAAACGATGAAATGCAGCAGATCGTCTTGGAAGGCATCATTCGGCCCAACGACATTACTCGGCACAACACGGTCCTTTCCCAAAACATCGCCGAAGCAAAGATCTTCTTCGTGGGGAAAGGCCCCGTCACACAGCATCAGAAACCGGGTTGGGCCTTCCAATTGCTGGACCTTATCTCCCCTTTCTAACGAGGTGCTCATGGGACGAACCGGGACCCGAACACTTCCGGCCGCGCTCCTGCTGACCGTCCTGTTTCTGGCATCGGTCGGCCACTCGGCGCGCATCAAGGACCTCGCCTATTTTCGCGGGACCACCTCCAACCCCCTCATCGGGTACGGATTGGTGGTGGGGCTCAACGGCACGGGCGACAAGGACAAGACCATGTTCACCGTGAACACCCTTGCCAACCTGCTGGACAACGTGGGCATTCGAGTGGACCCGACCCAGATCAAGGTGAAAAACGTGGCCGCCGTCATGGTGACGGCCAAGCTTCCCCCGTTCGCTCGAGTGGGCACCCGCATCGACATCCAGGTGTCCTCCATTGGGGATGCCAAGAGCCTCGAGGGAGGAACCCTCCTTTTGACCCCCCTCCAGGGACCCGACGCCAAAACCTACGCTCTGGCCCAGGGCCCCATCTCCGTCGGGGGTTTCAGCGTCTCGGGGCAGAGCGGAAGCACGGTGCAAAAGAACCATCCCACCGTGGGTTTCGTCAGCGGGGGGGCCACCGTGGAACAGGAGGTCCAGGTCCATTTCACCAACGTCCAGCAGCTGGACTTGATCTTGAAGAAACCGGACTTTACCACGGCCACGCGCGCCATGTCCCTGGTCAACTCTCTCGTGCCGGGCGCCAACGCCCAGGCGGTGGACGCCGCCACCATCAAGCTCACGGTCCCCGCCTCCTTCCAGGGCCGGGTTCCGGAAATGATCACCCAGGTCGAGAACCTCGAGATTCAACAGGAGATTACGGCCAAGATTGTGGTGAACGAACGGACCGGCACCATCGTGATGGGAGAGAGCGTCAAGATTCATCCGGTGGCGGTGGCCCACGGCAGCCTGACGGTCCAGATTACCGAACAGCAGGCGGTCTCCCAGCCCCTGCCCTTTAGCCGGGGGGAGACCACCGTCACGCCCCAGACCCGTATCGAAGTGCAGGAAGGCAAGGGCGCCCTTTCCATGGTGGGGGGAGTCACCATCGGCCAGGTGGTGAAGGGTCTGAACGCCATCGGTGCGAGTCCCCGGGACCTCATCAACATTCTCCAGACCATCAAGGCTGCAGGGGCCCTCCAGGCGGAGCTGGAGATCATTTAGGAGGGAAACGCGCCATGTTGCCGGGGGTGAGCCCCGAGTTGGGAGTTGCTCCCATGGACCCGGAGCTCAAGAAGAAGCGATTGAAGGAAGCCTGTCGGGAGTTCGAGGCCATCTTTGCCAACTACGTCCTCAAGAGCATGCGCGAGGGCATTCAGCGGGCGGAGGAACCGGACCAGGCAAGACAGGTATACGAGAGCCTGAGGGACGAAAGCCTTGCCCGGGAACTGAGCCGGGGTCCCGGGTGCGGATTGGCCGAGCTCATGTATCGGCAACTCCTGCCCCTGGTCGAGGCAGGTGAGAAACCGCAGAATCCGGTCCGAAATCCTTGAGAGGCGGACCGCAACGTTTGGGCCGGTTCGTTAAAGCAATGCCTCGATCCGACCGATAGAATCCTTATGCAAACGAACTCGGAAGGAAGGATCCGCTCATGAGACCTCGGGAAGCCGACAAACGGGTCCCAGCAGAGGGAGAGTGCTCCCCCCTCCAGGGGGAGCTCCTGGGAGTTTGCTCTCTCAAGGCGGAGCAACTGCTGCAAGTGCTGGAGGAAGAGTCTTCCGTGCTGAGAGCCTTTCAAACGGAGCAACTCCTCCCCCTCCTGTCCCGAAAGGAAGCCCTTACCCTGGAACTGGGAGAGAGCGTGGGGGAGTTGGCACGCTTGAAGGCTCTAAACGGCGCGGCGGCCGACAGCCCGGCCTATAAGCGGCTGGCGGAGCGGTTGAAGGAGATCAAGCAGAAGAATCGCTCGAACCAAGTCTTCGTAGAGGGTTCTCTCCTCTACCTGCAGGACCTGCTCAAGTGCCTTCGTCCTTCAACCTATTTGCCCGGCCGGGGGGGAGGCCCCCAGGCCGCCGCAATTGCCGTCAAGGGATTGGCGTTGAGGAAGGAGGCTTAGGATGTCCGGACTCATGGTGACCCTGGAAACCGCCAAGCGCACCCTTCTCACCTGCCAGGTGTGCGTGCAGACGGCTTCCCACAACATTGCCAACGCCGAGAGCAAGGATTACGCAAGGCAAAGGGTGGCCCAGGAGACGAGCACGCCTTACCAGGTCCGGGATACCTGGCTGGGGGCCGGGGCTCGAATCCGTTCCGTGGTCCAGGTCCGCAATGAGTTTATCGAGCGTCGCCTGACGGCGGCCGTCTCCGAAGAAGCGAACTACCGCACCCGGTCCACCCAACTGTCCCTCATCGAGGCGACTTGGGCCGATGACGGAGAGCAAGGGTTAAGCCAGGCCCTGGGAGCCTTTTGGGATGCCTGGGAGGCTCTGAACCGGAATCCCGACGGGATTTCCCAGAAAGCCTTGGTGGAAGAAGCCGTCCAAAGCCTGGTTGACCGGGTTCGGGACGCATACCGGGGCATGACGGAGATCGCGGTCGGGATCGAGAGCGAGGCGAAGAGCGGGGTGACCAAGGTCAACGGACTCCTGGAAGCGGTTGCCGCCTACAACGAGCAAATCATGAAGGCCGAGTCCACCGGGCAGCCCGCAAATGATCTGAGGGACCTTCGCTATGAGAAGGTGCAGGACCTGGCGGAGCTGATTCCCGTCCGGTGGGACGAAGAAGACAACGGGACCCTCACCCTTCGTGTGACGGATTACGGGTCCGACATCACCCTGGTTTCCGCCGGCGACTTCGGGAGCTTGGTCTACGACGACGCAAACCATCGGGTCACCTACCGGGACTACCAGGGAACCGCGGTGCCCGACGATCCGACCCTACAAAACGAGCTTTCCGGCGGCAAACTGGCGGGGTTGCTCAGCGTCTACAACCTTGCGGGCAACCAGCACGATCTCTCCTTTGTGCAGGCCAATCCCGATGCTGCCGAACTCACCTACCTGGATCGCCTGAACGCCTTTGCCGCCGCCCTCATTACGGAAGTGAACGCGATTCACCGGCAGGGGGGAGGCAGCGTCGTATTCGACGATTCGGTGCTGGGTGAGGACTTCAAAGCAAGCGACCTGGCCGTGGATGCGAACTTCGTGGTGAATTCCGCCCAGGCGCTGGAGATTGCGGATTTGCAGTCCCACCGGTTCTCCGGGCTTCCGGGGGAATCCAACCTGGGAAATGCCACGTTTCTCGAGTACCTGGGCCGCATCCAGGAGCAGGTGGGCTTAGACCGGCAGGACTCCTTGTCCTGGGCGGATTTCCAGGCGACTTTGTTGAACCGGTTGCAGGAAGAGCAGCAGTCCGTGTCGGGAGTCAGCATCGACGAGGAAATGGTGGACCTGATCAAGTTTCAGCAAATCTACCAGGCTGCGGCGAAGGTGATCAGCCACGCTGCGGAAATGCTCGACACCGCCATCGAAATGGTAGGATAGGGGGTCCGGGGTCATGCGAATCAGCTTTGCAACCGCTTGGGACAGGATGTTGCTCAACATCAACCGGGACAGCGTCGACTTGGACCGACTCACCACGGAAATCGGGTCCGGCAAACGACTGCTCGAACCCTCGGACGATCCCGCCGCCTGGTCTCAAAAGGTCGAGATGAAGCAGGGCCTGCGGGAGTTGCAGACCTTCAAGGACAATGTGGACTTCGGGATCGGTTGGAACCAGGCCGTGGAGGATGCTTTGAACCGGGCTTCCGACCTGCTGATGCGTGCCAAGGAAGTGGGGATGGGCGCGGTCAAGCTGGTAGATGCCGAGGAGCGGTCCGCGAAGGTGGACGAGCTGCAGCAGATCTTCGAGGAGGCGCTGGGGGTCATGAACGAGCAGTACGGGGAGCTCTACCTCTTCAGTGGAAAACAAACGTCCACCGCCCCTTTCCAACTGGGAGACCCCACGGATCCCGGCTATCCCGATTTCACCTATCACGGAGACACCCAGGACTACCAGGTGCGCGTGGGGAAGGACTTCCGACAGACCATCAACTTGAACGGAGCAGACGTCTTCTTTGCGGATGCGTCCGATGTGGACACCAACCTGCTCAAGAGGATCATGGATCTGCGGGATGCCGTGCGGGAAGGGGACACGGACAAAATCACCTCCCTGTTGGGTAGTCTCGACGAGGACTACGAGCGCATTACCATGAAGCAGTCCACGGTGGGAGTCCGGCTGGAAGGACTGGACCGACAAAAATCGGCCCTGGAAAGCATTGCCGTGAACCGCACGGATCGACTCTCGGAGATCGAGGACGCGGATGTGGCCGAAGTGATCACGCGACTCCAGCAAAAACAGGTGGCCTATGAAGCCGCCCTGCGTGCGACGACCCTGATCAAGGACCTCAACCTGGCCAAATTCCTGTAGTTCCGAAAAGACGGGCGGAAATCAAAGGAGAAAGGGGACGGGCGAAGGCGGGGGTAACCGGCTAATCCCGGCTGGGCCGGGCAAGGGGGCGGTTTTCCACGGGACGTGGGGCGGAGCCGGGAATCCCGCGACCGTGACGGACCCCGGGCCTCTGCAGGGAACCCGGGGGCGAAAGGGCGGCTCTCTCTACCACCATAATTCCTCCGTCATCTTCTGAGCGATCTTCTCCGCATCGATCGCGTAGGTCTTGTTATCGACGGAGCTTCGAATGGCCTCGACCTTGTCGATCCGAATTTCTTCGGCCCGGTCCATGACCAGTTTCTTTGCCTGAGCCACTTCAAGATATCCCTTGGAGAGCTTCACGCTGTCGGCTTCCACGGAGCTCGCCTGCGCCTTTTCCTCTCCCGGGGTTCGGGAACCCGGCTCGGCGGTCTTCAGTGGAGCCTGGGTGATGTATGCTTGTACCTTCTTGACATCCATAGCGGTTTCCTTCTGCATTGCATGCCGCTTGCGGCAGTGGGGGGAGGGGCATCATCGCGCCGGGACGCCGGTGACCCCTAGCCTTTGAGCAGATCGAAATCTTCACTCTGCTGATAGATCTGCTCCATGGCCTGGGATGTGACTCGTTCCACGATGGCACGGCGCCGAGCTTCCTCCGAAATGGTCACCTTTTCCTGGGGCCGTTTGGGGTCTTCGGACTCGAGCCTCTTCGTAATCTTGGATCGCTGAAGCTGCTTGCTGTAAGTGCGAAGCACGCTTTGGATGCGATAGTCCGTGATTACCATGGCTGGGTTCTCCTTCAACCTACTTGTCGGATGGTCCGGGAGAGAACTTTAGAAAAAAAAGAGGAAGGAAGAACGTTCTCCGATCCTCGAGAGGACTTGCCATAGAACTTGCATAGGTCCTCGATGGGGGCTCGAACGCAAAAAAGTTGGAAAGATCTCAAGTTTTTATACCGACTTCCCGATTCATATGATTGTGAACACGACAAGAACCAACCAGCCCGGTAGAAAGGAGACGCATTTCCATGGAACAGCTGGCTAGAACGCTTGATAAGGCGAAGCGGACCTCGGCGGAGAAAGGCGGCAAGTACCTGACGTTCACCCTTGCCGAAGAGGAATACGGCATCGGGATCCTGAAGGTCAAGGAGATCATCGGCATGATGCCCATCACCCTCATTCCGCAAACTCCCCACTACGTTAAGGGAGTCATCAACCTACGGGGGAAGGTCATCCCGGTGGTGGACCTCCGGAGCAAGTTCAGCATGGATGCGACCGACTACACGGAGCGCACCTGCATCATTGTGGTCGAAATTGCCAGTGATTCCGGATCGATCATGATGGGGATCGTTGTGGATTCGGTTTCGGAAGTGATGAACATCAAAAACGAGGACATCGAGGAAACGCCCACCTTCGGCACCAAGTTGAATACCGATTACATCCTGGGCATGGCCAAGATGAACGGGGGCGTCAAGATTTTGTTGGATATCGATCGAGTATTGACTGCCGGGGAGTTGGACCTGCTGGACAAGGCGGTATAGGGGTTTCTTCCCGCCGTGCCTTGCGTCTTCCTCCCCCCCGGGCGGTAACGGCGGATTCCGCGGCTCGGACTTCCAGCACCGGCCCTGCTGCCCTTGCGGTTTGAGGCAGCAGGGCTTTGAGGTTTAGAATCCGAAGTCCGCCAGCAGGGCGTCCACGTCGTCCTGGGAGTGGAGGGCTTCGGTTCTCTTCTTGTGGGCCGGGCCGTAGAGTTCGTCGGACGGACCCTTCCTTCTTCCTTCCATTGGCACTCCGAAAGCTTGAATCACGTTTACCAGCTTCATTTCCAGGTCCTTGAGCAGGTGGAGGATCTTCATGACCACCTGTCCCGTCAGGTCATGGTAATCCTGGGCCGTGAGGATGGTGGTCAGGTCGTCCCGGGTTTGGAGAATCGAGGCGGATAGCTTCTCGGTCATGGCCGAGCCCTCCTCGAGCCTCCTTTCCGCCCGGTCTCCGATGGCTTGCAGTCCCCTCACCATGTCCTGCATTTGGGCCACCAGTTCCAGGTCTCTTTCGTTCCTCTTCTGAATGGCTTCCACGTGGTCAAGGGTGGTATTGGCCGCCTTCTCGGTGATCTCGAGGATGTGTTCGAGGCGGTTGCCCGAATCGGGGAGCTTGTCTTCCACCATTTCCTTCAAGGCGGGGTCCAGGGTGGATGTGAAGCCTGTGAGGGAGCTGTGGAGTTGGCGGGCCATGGTGCCGATCTCGTTGTAGAGGGCGACGTGCTTGTCCTGGTCGGTCAGGGAAAGAAGTGCTTCCTGGGCCCGCTTGAGGTTGCCCTCGGAAAAGGCTTTCATGAAATCCTTGATGATGAGGAGGATCTTTTCCATCCTCCGGTCTTCCCGGCTGAGCTCGGGAGCCAAGGATCCCTCCGGGTGAATGGGAGAGAGCAGGGCCGTCAACTGTTCCACAACGGCGGGGTATGCTTCGAAATGGAGCTGGAATGCGGGGCTGTTGCTCCCGTTGCTCTTGTAAAGAATGTGCCCTCCCAGGTGAGCCACGACCTGCTCGAGCCCGGAAAAATCCACTGCCGGAGCGTCGGCGGGCTTTCCCGGGATGGTTCCCACGGGCTTCCGGGCCGAGGATCCCCCCTCGGGGTGCCGGTCTTCCTCTTCTCGGACTTGACCCGGGGGCGTTTCACCCGGTTCTTGGGCCCCATCCAGGGCCGTCAAGATCTCCTCCACTCGAACTGCCGAGATCTCGCCGCCGTCGGCCGCCTTCTTCAGTTCCTCGATAATGCCGTTCAAGGCGGAACCGACGGTATACAGGTCGTCCGGCCGTTGGCGGAGCGGGGTCCGCTGGTCCGCGAGGGCTTTTTCGAGGCCCATTCCCGCCTTCTCGAGAGTTCCCAGCCCCAGCATGGCCGCGGTGGTGTGAAAGGATTTGAGAGCCCGGCGGCAGGTGTCCAGCCTCTCTTGATCGTCGGGGCGGCCGTCTAGGAAACCCAGGTGTTCCTCCACCGTCTCGAGGATCTGTACCAACTCAGCCCAATCTTCTTCGTGCAGTTCCATCGTCATCTCGAATTTCCCTCGTAATGGCTCACGATCCCTTTGACATCAAGGATCAGTGCGACCCTCCCGTCCCCGAGAATGGCCCCGCCCGAGATCCCCGTCACGTGCCTCAGGGACGATCCCAGGCTCTTGATCACGACTTCCTGTCGGCCCAGGATTTCGTCCGCCTGGAGGCAATAGGAGCGGTTGTCCTCGTTGACGACCAGGAGCAGGCCTTCCCAGGGGTCCCGGTACTTGGGCTCGACGCCGAAAAGCTGGTGCAGGCGTATGAGAGGCATCAGGGTGTCCCGGACCTTAATGGCTTCCCCCTTTCGGTGAACCGTCTGATAAGCCTCCCGGCCCGGTCGCAGGGATTCCTTCATGGAGATGGTCGGCACCACGTAGCGCTGGCCCCCCACCTGGATGATCATGCCGTCTATGATGGCCATGGTCAGTGGGAGTTTCAGCTGAAACCGGGTTCCCCGACCTCGATGGCTGGAGATTTCGATCTTGCCTCGGAGACGTTCCACGCTCTTTTTCACCACGTCCATGCCCACGCCCCGGCCGGACACCTCGGTGATCTTGTCCTTGGTCGAGAAGCCCGGATGAAAAATGAGATCGTAGATCCCCCGTTCGTCCAGGGGTTCGTCGGGGGAAATCACCCCCCTTTGAACGGCCGTGGAACGGATCTTTTCGGCATTCAGGCCGCGTCCGTCGTCCTCGATTTCGATGACGATGTTACCGCCCTTCTGCTCGGCGGAGATGACGATCACCCCCGGAAGGACCTTTCCTGCGGCTTTTCGCTCCTCCGGAGATTCGATCCCATGGTCGATGGAGTTGCGGATCATGTGCACCAGGGGCTCGTAGATCTCTTCCACCATGTTGCGATCAATTTCCGTCTCTTCCCCCTTCATTTCCAGGGTGACTTCCTTCCCGGATTTTCGGGACAAATCCCGCACCAGCCGGATCATCTTCTGAAAGGTGCTTTTGATGGGCACCATCCGCATGGCCATGGAAATCCGCTGGAGCTCGTTGGTGATCCGGCGAAGCTGGACGGTGTCCTTCTGGAACTTCTGCTCCTTGATGGCTTCCACCTCGCTGTTCTGAAGGACCATGGACTGGGCGATGACCAGCTCTCCCACCATGTCCACCAGGTTGTCCAGCTTGTGGGTGTCGATTCGGACGGAAGCGGCGCTTTCCTTGGACCGACGCTGCTCCCGCAGGGCCGAGGACACCTCCCGGCTGCTGACCATCCCTTTGCCGATGAGCAGCTCTCCCAGCTTCTTCCCGGAGGCTCTGCTGTCCTCCAGGGCCCGATGGATGGTTTCGTCTTCAACGACTCCCCGGTCCACGAGTATCTCGCCCAGCTTGCGCACCGGGGCTTCCTCCGCCACCGGGGTATCTTGGAACGCGCTCAATCGTTGGAGAAAATCCTCGACGACTTCCGCGTTGTCGGGAAGGGGTTCCCCCTGGGCCACGGAATCCTCAAGGACCCCGATGAGGGTCTTCAAGAGATCCACCGACTTGAGAATCAGGTCGATGGCGTCGTCGGTGATGAGGATCTTGCCCGCCCGAGCGCAGTCCAGGAGGTTTTCCACCTCGTGGCTCAAATGATGGATGTCTTTGAGGTTCAGAAACCCGGCAACTCCCTTGATGCTGTGAAAGGGCCTGAAAATGGCGTTGATGGCGTCCTGGTCCTTGGGGTCCGTTTCCAGGGCCAGGATGTTCAATTCGATGGAGGAGAGATGCTCCTTGGCTTCCTCGATAAAATCCCTAACCAGCTCCGGGTCCTGCAGCTCCATTTCCGCCGTCGACCCCTCGGGTGCTCGGCTCCCACCCTCCGATCCGCCTTCCCATTCCCCGGCGGTCTCGGAGGTCGCGGGGAGGGGACCCACGGGGTCCGTTCGGCCGGCAGGGGGCTCCCGGATGAGGTCCTTGATCGCCTCCAGGTCCGAGTGGGACACGGAATCCTCGGAGGATTCCGGTCCGCCGTTTCCCGTGGGGCAGAGCTCCCGGATCAGACCCTGAACCGTCTGCCAGTCCTTCTGCAGGTCGGGGGATTCTTCCAGGATCATCCGGTTCAACAGCTGCCGGATTCGCGGCAAGAGGTCGGCGGCCTCTCCGGAAAAGTAAGAGGCTGCCTCGAGCTGTTCCAAGAGATTGAGGCACTCCCCCATGCCCATGAGATCCTCAGGACCATCGATCACTCCGTTTGTCAGTTTCTCCACCACGTCTTGCATCGGAGTCCTATCCTCTCTTCGAGCCCTCGAGACCGGGTTCGGGCTAATCGTTGGGGAGAATCTTTGCCAGCTTTTCCCCCAAAGTCGCGGCCGTAAAGGGTTTGACGATATAGTTGCTCACCTTCGCCTTCACCGCTTCGATGATGTTTTCCTTCTGAGCTTCCGCAGTCACCATCAAGAACGGGATGTCTTTGGTCTGTTCGGCGGCCCGCACTTGCTTGAGGAAGTCCAACCCGTTCATTTTGGGCATGTTCCAGTCCGAGACGATCAGGTCGACTTTGTTGGTTTTGAGCACTTCCAGGGCCGCCGTTCCGTCCTCGGCTTCCAGGATGTTTTTGAACTCCAAGTCCCGCAAGATGTTCCGCACAATGCGGCGCATGGTTGCGAAGTCATCCACCACCAGGGCGGTCATGTCCTTGTAGGCCATCGCTAAACTCCTCTTTACCCATAACATTCCATTGGTAATTGACTCACACCGTGGCGATCACCGGTGACACCGTGTGATACGGCGGGTTGCTCTCCCGGGGGTTCTTGTCCGCCCCACGGCGGAGGATTGAGCCCTGCCGACCACCGCAGGGGCCGGCTCCGGAGGACTCGTTCCCGGGGGTTTTATCCGTCCGAGGCCACGGCCTTCAGGACCGTATGAGGGATCTGCTGCAGAGAGACCACCTGCTGCACCCCCCCCATTCGGATGGCTTCCTTGGGCATCCCGAATACGACGCAACTCGCCTCGTCCTGGGCGATGGTCGGGGCCCCGGCCTTCTTCATCTCCAACATCCCGCCGGCTCCGTCTCTTCCCATTCCGGTCAGGATCACCCCCACGGCGTTGGCTCCCGCGTACTGGGCCACGGAATGGAAAAGCACATCCACCGACGGTCTCTGGTGACACACCAGGGGACCGGTTTTCACCTCCACGTAGTACCGGGCTCCGCTTCTGCGAAGCACCATGTGGTAGTTGCCCGGGGCGATAAGGGCCAGGCCGGGAAGCACCGAATCCCCGTCCTTGGCTTCACGCACCTCGATCTGGCAAAGATCGTTCAGACGGTTGGCAAAGGCAGTGGTAAACCGGGGAGGCATATGCTGCACCACGGCGATCCCGGGGGTATTGGAGGGCAGTTGCGTGAGCACCACCTTGAGGGCTTCGGTGCCTCCCGTAGACGCCCCAATGGCAATGACCTTGTGAGTCGTGCGCTTGAGGGCCCGGGAAAGGGAGGCGTTCTCTTCGACGGGTTCCGGGGATCTCGCTCCCGGGCCGGTTCCCAAATCGGATCGGACCCTTACCTGTGCCGCCGCCCGAATCTTTTCCGCCAGCTGAATGCTCATGTCGCCCACGGAATAGGAGCCTCCCGGCTTGGCCAGGACTTCCACCGCCCCGGATTCCATGGCTTCCAGCGCCATTTCGCTGTTCTTGGGCGTCAAGGAGCTGACGATAATGGTCGGAATGGGAAAGTACTTCATGAGCTTGCGGAGGAAACTGATCCCATCCATACGGGGCATTTCAATGTCCAAGGTGACCACATCGGGCCTCAACTTCACGATCTTGTCCCTTGCCACGTAGGGATCCGGTGCCGTTCCCACAACCTCGATGTCTTCGTGCTTGGACAACTCCTGGGTGAAGATCTTCCTCACGATGGCCGAGTCGTCCACGATCAGGACCTTGATTGGATTGGAAGCCTTCTGCATTGAAATCTCTCAGCGTTTGTCCCGGTATGGATACCAATCACTGTCGCGCAGCCGCTCCGCTCGAAATACGGCAACCTCATTGGTGGCGGTGTTGAAGACCAGTTTCCTTCCCCTTGTGCCGCCCGTATCTTCGGAAATGATGGGGATGCCGATTTTCCGAAGGACCTCGCGTCCGACGGTGATGTTGCGACGGCTCACCTCGATCTCTTCGGGGGAAGCTTCCGCCAAGTGTGCTCCGCCGAAAATCTGGGCGTCAAGATCGCTCCTGTGGCTGCCTTCCCTCACAAGCAGGTTGTAGAGGGCCCTCACGGCGACGTTGCCGAACTGGGCCGTGGCCTTGTGGGGGTCCGGCACCAGCGGATAGAGAAAATGGTTCATTCCACCCCACTTCTTCTCTCGATCCCACAGGGCAACCGCAACGGAGGTTCCCAGGACCGTGGAAATGAGAGTGGGGCGCTGGGTAACAAAGATGTAGCCCGGACGAAGAAAGTATTCTTGATGGGAAAGAGGTCCCGTATTTTCCACCTGATGCTCCCCGGCCGGATCAAGACGATTGAGAACAGAAAGATCCCGATTCGATGAACACCAACCCTGCGGGTTCTCCCAGGACATCCATGGGCATGCCCCATAGGGTCGCGCTCGAGGATTGCGCAAACCTCCGGAACCTCGGGATTTCCAGTTGCCAGTTTTCACTGTCGGCGCGATCGAGGTAATTGCCCCCCGCCATGTTGACCAGTTCCTTGAGAACGTCCTCCAGTTCTTCGGATTTCACCCCCTCTTCCCGGATCCCCAGGAAATTGGCGGCGATCATCCTGCCGAAGGATTCCGTCACCGCAATGCCGATCTCCATGGTTTCGGATCCCCGGCACATTTGGACGGACGAACAGCAGAAGAGAGAGGAAGCGGATACGTGCGCAGGTTCCGAGAAGCCCACGGAAACAAAGAACATCGCTTCCAACACCTCAGAAATCGCATCCCTGATCAACATTTCCCGCTTGGGATCCATCCGTTTCCCCCATGATTTGCGCCAGCAAGGCTCGGACCTCCTCCGGTCGAAAAGGCTTTCGCAGGTATCCCCTCGCGCCGAGGGCCAGAGCCTCCTTCAGGCGCGAGTGGCTGGATTCCGTGGTGATGAGCACCACCGGTACGTCCCGGAGATCTTCCTGGGCCGTTAGGGCTTGAAGCAATCCAAAACCATCCATCACCGGCATGTGGATGTCCGAAAGAATCACGTCGACCCAATGGTTTGCGAGGACGCTCAAGGCCTCTTCCCCGTTTCCGGCTTCCAGGCAGTCCCCAATTTGAAATCCGGAAAGTCGCAAGACCTTCTTGATGACTTCTCTCATCGATCTCGAATCATCCACGATCAGAACATTGTACGGCATGGTCGTTTGTCCCGTGTGCTCTAACCCGTTCTTAGAGTTCGAATTCCCCAATCCCGGAAACCTTTAGGAACACTTGGCCGGTCTTCATATCCAGTCGGACGGTGCGATTCACATTGCCGCCCACATGCTCAGCTTTGATTAAGACGTTGTTTTTCCAAAAGATTTTCCGCAGAGCCAGGTAATTGCGTTTGCCGATGTTGAAAAGGCCGTTCTCATCCAGGATTTGAGCCCCTCCCACCACTTTCACCACCAGGTTCTTCTTGGTGGCCCCGTATTGGTAGGATTGTCGGAAAAGTAACGGAATGCCCGTATCCGCAAACATGGCCGGGACCCTCCCGGCCTTCTCGGTGTCCAGATTCGAGTCCGGGAGCATGTAATGCAGCATGGCCCCCACGGT
>Ga0116192_1002074_pt1 | contig 13605 bp, 10 predicted proteins | sample AD_UKC113_MetaG_FD_89876 | JGI IMG/M metagenome (GOLD analysis project Ga0116192, IMG submission 89876) | Active sludge microbial communities of municipal wastewater-treating anaerobic digesters from Hong Kong - AD_UKC113_MetaG | ecosystem: Engineered > Bioreactor > Anaerobic > Digestate... | reverse complement strand
TGGAAAATCCCCGTTCCATCCGTTTCTTTAATCGGATTATGACCCGGCTCCAGTTCCGGATCATTGCCGTATGCAATAAAGGCAAGGACATGCTCATCAAAAACGGTAACAAGGGGTCAATTATCAAGGTGATCTTCAATGGGGTGGATCCCGAGGGCTGGAGGAAGCAAGAGCCCTCCACCCTGCGCAAGGAGCTGGGCATCGACGATGGGACCTTTGTCATCCTCTGTGCCTCCCGATTTGCCCATGATAAGGGGCACGCCTATCTGGTGGATACCATGAAGGCTTTAAAATCCATGACCTCCATCCCCTTTAAATGTATCCTTGCGGGAGACGGTCCTCTGCTTGAGCAGACCAAAAAGAAGGTTGAGGATTTGAATCTTACCTCGGATATTGTGTTCATAGGCTTCAGACCTGATATAAAGAATCTCTTCAATGGCAGCGACCTCTATTTTAACGCCTCGGAGCATGAGGCCTTGAGCTTTCTCATCGTAGAAGCCCTGGCCAGTGGTCTGCCGGTGGTGGCCACCGATATGGGCGGCAACAGGGACATTATCAACGAGGAAACCCAGTGCGGGGTTTTGGTGGAGTATAACAACCCCACAAGCACCGCTCAGACCATTAAAGGGCTTATGGAGGATCGCTCCCGGCTGGATGAGCTGAGAGAAAAGGCCTACCGAGCCGTGGAGAACAGATTCAATATTCACAAGGTGGCCGAAGCAACCTATGGGGTCTATACCGCGGAGAAATAGATTAGCTGGACTTTATTAACGACGATGTTCTAATCTTCCTGCGGTCCTCGGCGCAGGAAGTTGTTCATGCTCAATCTTGCGCTTTGCATATTCGCCGTTCTTGAATTTTATCCTCTTCGAAGCTTGTGAATAAGCCCTTCGCCCAGAAGGGCTTTTATTGTTTTTTTCAGCCCGGCCTTCCAGCCCGTATTGGTCATATAGCGGCGGATAAGCCGCTCAAAATCAGTGTCCTGGGCAAATTCCTCAAAGAATCGTGATCGGTTGCGCGGGCATGCTGAGGATGTCTTAAGCCTGGGGTTATATTTCAGGGCCTCCTCAAAGCTCCTTCTCTGGATGAAGAGATGGGGCGCAATCCTTTTTAAGCCTTCCTCCCCCTTTGGGGTATGGGTCAGAACCAGGGACACCCCTTTGTCGTCATTGGCCTTGAGTCCCTCCAATTTGTCGGCCCCCCAAAAATCCCCCAGGGTCATATCCGAGAAGATATTGGGATAACGAAAATGGCACTCAAAGCAGGAAGGGCGGGTAAACAGATGTCTGCCAAAGCCCACGAAGTAGGGATCCTGCTTTAAAGGATGCCGGAGTTTCGTACCATCCTCAAATTCAATACACATGGCGCAGTTAGACCAGCCCGAGCCCTGCTTTTCCCGGAAGGAAAGTCTTGCTGCCCTGGCCTTATGCTTATCCTCCCGGTAGCGGATATAGGTCTCAAAGACCTTGGGCGAGGGAACGCCGTAGCAAATAAAGCTCAGGGTCAGAAGATTTTCATAGGGTTTTCCCAAATAAGCATTCAGCCCCGCCACCTGGCAGGGTGCGCCTACAAAAAGCACCGGGCGTCCCGCTTTCAAAAAGTTTTCCACCTGCAGATAACAGTCACCGGTATCACTCTGAACATACTTGGAGCGTCGAAGCCCATCGATTTGCTCAAAGTCTTCAATATAGGTATGGCGAACCCTCAGATCCTCGTCAAAGGAGGCCCCGAATACCACTCCCCCGTCCTTGAGCACCTCTTTGGCCAGCAAGGAAAAGACCCCGCCCGATGAGCTTCTTTCCCGTATGGTCTCATCCAGACTCCAGCAGGCATAGGTCCCCGGCTCCCTCTGTGAAGGGGCCTGGGCTGGCGTATTCAGTACGGGACAGGTGGACCTGCACAACCCGCATTGGGTACAGCGGGAGGTATCCAGAAAGGGACGTAAAAAGCCCTCTCCATCTTCCTTCATGGTGAGGGCCCTGGTGGGACATTTATTCTCGCACGCACGGCAGCCCGTGCAAAGGGCCTGTTCGCAAAGCATTCCGCTCTCCTCCATGGGTATGGGATGAGAACAGTCTTTGCAGTGTGCTTTGATTTTATGCACAAAGGGGCTTAGCCCATCAGCTTTTTAAGGGTTTCTTCCCCCAGAATGCCTTTTATCAGCATCTTAATCTCGGATTTGAGCCCTGTATTGCTCATATAGCGCTTAACCAGCCTATCAAAATCCACCTGGTCATTGAGATCCTTAAAGAATTTAGCCCTGTTGGAAGGCTGCTTGGCTGAGCTGACAAGCTTGGGATTGCTGCTGGCGGCCTCCTCAAAGGTTCGCTTCTGGATAAACATCCTCTCAGAGATCCTTTGAATCCAAGCTTCACCTTGAGGTGTATTGGTCAGTACCAGTGAAACCCCCTGGTCTTCCTTGATCTCGATGCCCTGAAGCTTCTCAATACCCCAAAAATCGGCCAGGGTGATATCGGCCTTGGTATTGGAATATCTGAAACGGCAGTCAAAGCAGCAGAGACGGCTGAACAGACTGCGTCCGAATCCAATGAAATAGGCATCATCATTGGCTTTCTTAACATAGCTTGTGCCGTCCTCATAGTCCATGCGAAGGGTATACTGTTTCCAGCCGCTGTTCTTCTTATCTCTGAAGGAAAGGGCTTTAAGCTTCTTATTGGCGGTTCTGTAGGACAGGTAATTGCGCCATACCTTGGGAGAGGGTACCCCATAGCAGACAAAATTACAGGTAGTCAACAGTTCATAGGGCTTGCCCAGATAACCAATAAGACCGGCCACCTGGCAGGGCGTTCCCACATAGAGCACCTTTCGCCCTGCCTTAAGAAAACCTTCAGCAGCTTTATAGCTGTCCCCTGTTCTGCTCTGGACATACTTGGAGCGCCTGAGGCTGTCAATATCCTCATAACTTTCTATGTACGTATGGTGAACCCCGAAGTCCTCATCAAAGGCTGCGCCAAAGACCACCCCGCCCTCTTTGAGCACTTCCCGGGCAATCAGCGAAAAGACACCACCCGAGGAGCTTAGCTCGCGGATCTCTCTGTCATGGCTCCAGCAGGCATAAACCCCCGGCTCAGAAAGCTTTGGGAATGCCGGATCCTTTAAAATGGGACAGGCCTTCTCACAAAGCCCGCATTCCTTACAACGCTCCTGATTCACCGAGGGTGTTAAAAAACCTTCGGCATTTTCAACCATGGTAATAGCATGGAAGGGACATTTATTCTCACAGGCTCCACAGCCTGTACATAGCCTTTCTTCACATAAAACGGGCATACTCATCCTCCTGATCCCCTATGGGGCCATTCGTTAACCGTCCTGTTTATCCAGCGCCTCTTTTAAATAGGTCAGGGATTTTTCCCGCTCCTTTTCAAGAAGGGCCGAAACCTTGTCATAATCAATCCTATCGAGTGCCGGATGTTCAATGGCAGAAGGACTCTTAGCCTTGTCCACCACCACCAGGCGTTCCTTGATATCTAAAAGCTCCAAGATGCTGTACAGCCTTGAATTGACAGTTTTCTTCTCCGATCCTGCCGCAAAGCTGATAAAATCCTTCTTATTATTCACTGAGAAAACAGTGCCGTGGAAGGAGTTGGTGCATACAAAGGCCGCATCTTTAAACTCGCCGAGGAACTCACAGGGACCGGCATCATAAACTATTTTAGCATATCCGGGGATGCCTTTTCTCGCACCGGCAAGATATACCACATCAAGCCCCAGCTTCTGGGAGATGGCCTTGATATAGGGCTCAAAGGGAGTGGAGTCGGACACGAAATAGCAGAGCATATAGGGTTTATCCCGTTTGGGTGAGACCGCGGCCTCTCCCCATTCCTCACCGGTTAAGAGCAGGGTGGGATCCAGCACTGTCAGGGCTTTTCGGCCTGTCAGCGCCTGAATAATGGCCTCGCCCTGGCGTTCCCGCACCGACAAATCGTCCATACCCTCCAGGTACTTAACCAGGGGTGCTTTTAAGTGTTCGGGTATCTCGGCAATGCCAAAGCTGGGCGCATAGGCAATTCTTCGGCCTTTATTAGCGAACCCAAGAAAGAATGCCGGGTCATAGGTCTTTTCTTTATAGATTAACGGATTCCAGACCTGATCGCTGCCTGTGAGATATGCCGTATAACATGGCGGGTTTTCAAAAAGCTCCTGGGCACTTGCATAGAACCGTTCACTCAGGTGCATGCGTTGGTGCGCAAACGCCTGGAATCGGTCATAGCGTCTTTTAAAAGCCTTGTAGTGGAGCAGTGTGTGAAGGTTTGAAAGCTGGGCATATGGCGATAATCCCCGCTTAAAAAGGCGATTGCCCTCCAGGGTATCGGGCCGGACATAATGAATGATCTCACAGGGTGTACCCAGCTTCTCCACGGCCCGCATGAGGGCATAGGCCTGAAGCTGAGCGCCATAATGATGGGCATAGTGAAAGGTGATGATACCCGCTTTTTTCTCCGACATAAAGGAACCTCCATGAAGCAGTCATGCCTTTTTTATCATCCAACGCAATCTTTCGAATATCTCTTTAGTGGTACGAAGCTCGCACAGGATATTGCCTATAGCAAATACCATGAATGCCCAGCCCCCCGAAATGATGGCCCAGAGCAGCCACCCCATATAACCTGTGACATTAATGGATATCAGGAACACAAAGGGGGCCACCGAAACTCCGAATAACAGGAACATGCGGATGATCCGAAAGACGGTCATACGGATTGGAAGCTTTGTCACCTGTTTGGGTATGTAGACAACAAGATCAATGACACGGTACAGATTTGACAGAACCGAGCCCAAAAGCACACCGGCCATGCCCAGGAAAGGGGCCAGGGCCACCGAAGCCACAATATTAATAAGGGCCTGGATAAGGGTTTGGGGCTTGGTTTCTTTATAATGGCCTGCTGAAATGACCAGCATACCCTGGGGCGTCTTGGCATTGTAAAGCACGCCCACCGCAACAAACAGCCAGGCGATTTCAGGCCTGATGTAGTTGGCATCGGTAAAGGTGGCTGTATAGATATTGATAAAGGGCATGATGAGGATGGCCGCGCAGGCATAGCCCCAGCCCAATAAGCCGTAATACAAAAACTCATATTGTTTGTAGGCCTTTTGCAGAGTGCCCAGCTCATTTCTGACCAAAAGGTCGCCAAAAGCGGCACTCAAACCGTTGTTAAAGGTGGAAAGAAGAGCCAGCACACTGGCGAAAACCATATTGTAAATGGTGTAGACGCTGGTCTCATTAAGACCGCAGAAGAAGGAGGTCACAATGACCGGGGTGCCCACCTGCACCACGCCCAGAATCTGAAGTATCAGAGAATCCCAGCGTTTATCCAGCGCTTTGTTGTCGGGCTCGGTCTTATAATTAATGAAGGTATAGCGCCTGCGGCAGTAGAGGATATAGAGCAAGGAGCGCAAAAGAAAGCTCAGCATGGCCACAAATTGCACCAGCACGATATCAAAGGCGAGCTTGGCCATAACAAGAATGACCACCGAATTGATGGTGATGGCTATGGCATTGATCAGGGAAATCACATAGCTTCGCTGATCGGCCGTCAGAAGAACCTTGTACTTGCCGATGGCAAAGAACTCAAAGGCTCCCGAAGCACCAATGATGACCACCAGAAGAGCAATGGTCAGGGTATCCACACCCTGTCCTGAGACAAACATGGGATAGATAAAGGTGGACACTAAAACCAGCGCTGAAAAGATAAAGCCCGAAATATTGTAGAAACGATTGGAGGCTGAAAGGATGCCATTAATCTTATCATGGTTCTTGTCAGCCAGGGGCTTATAAAGGGCATAAACGGCCGCACCTGCAAGGCCGGCCTCTACAATGCTCAAATAACCGATGAACTGACGGATCGATGATACCAGACCATTGACGGCTGAGCCATAAACATCCACAATGACCCGGGGAAGAATGAGATTCACCACCAGGTTAACCACCTGGAGGAGCATGGCGCAGGCCGTGTTATACAGCGATGTCTTGGTTCTCACTCCATGACCTCCCCATGGCGGGCGTTCCTGGCGAGGTTAAGCCCCACTATCATCAATCCCACTATCATCCAGAAAACCAGCATGTTTCTGGGATAGAACCAAATATATTCACCCAGGGCAGTAACCAGTATCCCACTGATGGATGCAACGCCTGATGCCAGGAAATATTTCATCTGCAGGTCCTCGCCAAGGCGGCGTACTTTGCCTATACATGACTTAATGGTCGCGGCAATGAACATAAGAAGGGATGTTAAGCCCACAATCCCCATCTCAGCCCAAACCTGCAGGTAGAGATTATGGCAGTGTACAGGCACCTTGTTGTAATCGGTGTAAATAGGATAGTTATTGGTAATCTGGCTCACGATATTATTGCCCAGGCCTATTCCGGTAATGCTGTAATCCTCTATCACTGGCCACATGGTTTTGAAAATCTTAAAGCGGTATGTGATGGAGGAATCATTCATCTTAAAGATGGTTCCAATACGCGTGATGATATAACTGGGCATAACGGGAAGAAGCAGTACCCCGCAGACAATGAGCCAGGGAATGACCTTGGGATGGGTGAGCAGAAGGAAAACAAAGGCTGCAACCGCCAGCCCAATCCAGCTTGTCCGGGACAGTGTCAGAAGCAAGGATAAAACGGGCGGCAGGGCTGCCAGCACAAAGATGATCTTCTTCTTAATGCCCTTGGCGCCAAAAATAACCCCCACATAGAAGGGAATCATCATGGTCATAACCTGTGCAAAGTTATTGGGATTCTCAAAGGTTGAATAGATTCTGCCAGGAGCGCCTGCGTTCTGGGAAATGTCTATCTGTGAAACATCAACGGGAACACCCTTCACAGCCTGGTACAGGCCATAGAGACCGCAGAGGGTAGCACCTACCAGGACCAGTTCGATAAAAGTGGTCAGCTCCTCCTTGGTTTTGATAGCGCTGACCATCATCAAAACAAGCATAAAACAGGTAAAATGGAAGACCAAGAAGCGAAGGCTCAGGCTGAAGCTAAAGGAGGTCACCAGCCCATAAATCACCATGATGACAAAGATATAAAAGAATACATTGACGGCCTTCACCTGGATACGGGTGCCCTCTTCAATCATGGCTTTAATCATAAACAGGATAAAGAAGAGAATGACCGCATAGGCCGTGTACATATTGTTCCACGAAATGAACGAGGTCTTGTGCGGTACGACAAAAACGACCAGCATAAACAAGGCGATGAGGGCTGAAAGATTGCGGGCAAAAAACGCGACAATTCTGAACAAAACGCTGTTCTTGAACGCAGCCTCAAATCTCACGTATAGCTTTTTTAACAGCCATGGAAGGAAATTAATCAGCCTGTCCATCCAACGGTAGAGCAGGCTGTTTTCATTAAAGGAGTACTTGCTGAACTGGAGCTTGGCCAGTTTGACGAAAAAACTTGTTTGTGCAAGCTTTTGAAAGACTTTTTTCAAAGCCTGCCAAGCACTACCTATCAGGCTGTTTTTAAATACCACTGAGATAAACAGAGCAACCTTATTAAAAACGTTAACAAAAAAGCTTGTCTCGAACAAATCAATTACTCCTCAACCTTGGTCATACTTTCGATTTTAGCGTACAGATAGGTGTTTCCAACCAGGAACTCGAACTGCTTATTAATATAGTAATCATTATTGTCGAAAACCACACGGGAATCAGAATAGACACCCGTTCCCACAATGGTTACACGGACTGAATTATAGCCTTCTTTTGTAGTCTTAACAAGCTGACCATCTGAACTGGTGGCAAAGTTGACACTGGGACCCTTTTCATAATTTGTAACATAACCGATAAGGGCACCCGAAGCTCTGTCTCGAACGGGTTCGCCAACAATAATACTGTCAGCAGCTCCGCCCAGAACCTCTTCCAGGAAGATTACAGTCTCAATCTTATCCTTCTGTGCAAAGGGACTGATGACTTTTGAGTTGTTCATCTTATAAAAAACCACAACACCAATACCAATGAGGATCAACACTATGAGTAAATCAAGCAGATTAATCTTCTTAAATAATCTTCCTTTTTCATCAACTATCATGAGTTAAGCTCCTTTATTTAACATTTGTTTAGCGCAATTCTAGTTTATTATAAACTTATGCCCCAGTGTTTTCAAGACTGCATGGATAAGTATTCCCGCTATAGGGCCTTCATAAGCGCCATCAGGCAAACAAAAAGCCCCCAATCAAAGGCTTTTGACTGTGGACTTGTAATCATCATTGCTTTATATCTGTGCCCCTGCCTTACAGCATTCTGCATATTTCCCTTTTCAGGCGGCCCAAAATTCGCTTTTCCAGCCGTGATATGTAGGATTGGGAAATGCCCAGCATGTCGGCCACTTCCTTCTGGGTTTTCTCCAGATGATTATTGAGCCCAAATCGAAGCTCCATAATGCGCTTCTCCCGGCCGCTCAGCTTGTTCATGGCGCTGACCAGCAGTTTTTTGTCGGTCTCCTCCTCAAGGTTTCTCTGAATGATATCGCTGTCAGTTCCCAGGATATCGGAAAGCAAAAGCTCGTTGCCATCCCAATCCACATTGAGGGGCTCCTCAAAGGACACCTCGCTTCTGGCCCGGCTGTTCTTTCTCAGATACATGAGTATTTCATTCTCAATGCATCGGGAGGCATAGGTGGCCAGCTTGATATTCCGCCCTGGATTGTAGGTGTTAATGGCCTTGATAAGACCAATGGTGCCAATGGAGGTTAAGTCCTCAATATCCACTCCCGTGTTCTCGAATTTCCGGGCGATATAAACCACCAGTCTTAAATTTCTTTCGATAAGTATGCGCTTGACGGCCAAATCCCCCCGCTCCAGGTTATCCAGCAGGGTGGCCTCCTCCTCAGCCTGCAGGGGCGGAGGAAGAATGTCATTGCCTCCGATATAGAAAATCTCATTGTGTTCCATATCAGGACTTTTCACCAGGTTAATGATGAATCCGAAAACCTTTTCAAACATGATACCTTCTCCTTCCTCTTGGCTTAATGCAGGCTTTATCGTCCTGCTTAAGCCAGCCAAGCCATGAAGCTAGATTTTTGTTAACATGGCAGGTCCAAGTAATGCTGAATATTTCGAGCTGTTGGACAGCTTTATGCCACAAACCCCAACAACCACATCATTGATTTCTTTGAGGGCCCCTTCCTTAATCACATGGAGCTGATCAGGGCGAAAACCGGTCAGCATGCCATTCTCCTTGCCAATGGATTTAAAGGGTATCAGATGAACACGCTTGTGCCATCCCTGATCATCCCGCCCGCCCAATTGGGTGCAGAGACCGATATTATTGGACTTCACCGAGGAGTAGACTTCGGGCGGCAAAATATCCCTGACCGAATCTGCCTCCACCACCATAACCGGATAGCCCGTTAAGGGATCGATAAGGGAATTGCCCGTATCAATCTGGGCATTGAACCTGACCGATTTTTCGCCGATCCTCAAATGCACTGGTACAATGGAGCCTTCCCGAATGGCCTTTCCCGAAAGGATGCGCCCTATGGGTCTTACCAGGACAATGCATAAACCGGCCGAGAATAAAAAGGCCTTAAGGGTCCCCTGTGGGCTAATGTACATCAAGCCGCCATAGGAGATCACTCCGCCGTCCATGACGGTAGAAAGAGCGAATGTACATCCGGCCAAGACAAAGGCCGCCAAGAGCATCATGCCCCATCGTCTCAAAAACTCAGGCATACTTCTTATCTTAAAGGCTATCAGGGCCATCAGGGCTGAAAAGGCAATCTTGGTCAGGGGTGAGGCCAGGATTACCGAATCGGGCTTGATGACCGCGAATACGGCATATAGGGCCCCGGCAGAGGCCGCGAGTATGGTTTTGAAAACTTTTAGACTACAGCCCGAGAGCAGACTGGCCAGTTTAATAATAAAGCAGTTGGCAAGCAGGTTTTCAAAGAACAAAAGGTCTGCATAAATTATCACTTTAAAGTCTCCCCTCGTATTTAAAAGTTCCAATTAAACATATATGGAAGAAACCTCAAATTTATGTTAGCTGGTGCCAATAAATTTCAGGATTGTCTGCCGAGGCTTCAAAAGGGCTTATAAAGCCCTTTCACCTATGCCTATTATAAAAGCCGCTCCATGTTTTTTGTGTCAAATCAAGTTATAGCCCGAAAAAAAGATGTCGTGTTTTCCGTAACCCTTTTGTACATGGGGTTTCACGCATTCAGATTTCCCGTAACACCCTGTCGGTGCTTTGAATAGAATATCAGTGTATTCAACTATTGGAGTGTTACTTATGTCCGGAATAGCCGGTATGGTTAATCCCTCAGAGGACCTTCCGCTGCAAAGCGTTAACATATGTGCCATGTCCGACGCCATCCGTTCAAGGGGGGCAAATGGTGCCGGACATTTTCTTTCTTCCCGTAGTGTTTTGTTAAAACGTGTAGGATGGATCAGCCCCAAGCATGACAGTGCCACAGTAACACAATTATGTGTCGATGGAAGGACCTATGTTCTGACTCTGGACGGCGTGCTCTACAACGAGGAAGAGCTCCGCGCCCAGATTGAAGCTCGGGGCTTTAAATGTACCACCTGCCCCGAGATTTTCATCTACGCCTATTCCCTGTGGAAGGACGGCTTTCTTAATAAGTTCAATGGGATCTTTGCCTTTGCCCTTTGGAATGTGGAGGAGCAAACCCTGATACTGGCCCGGGATCAGCTTGGCGTTAAGCCGCTGTTCTATGCCCTTAAGGGCCGAACCCTCCTTTTCGCATCTGAAATTCAGGGTATCACTTCCCACCCTCTATTTGAGACAAGCATGGATCTGGAGGGGCTTTCCGAGCTTATATGTCTAAGTCCGCGCCACACTCCCGGAAGCACCGTCATCAAGGGTATTCATCAGGTAAGGCCGGGCCATTTCGTGCGTTATTCGTCTGAAGGGCTGAAAAGTGTTCGTTATTGGAGAATTGAAAAGCAGGAGCATGAGGACGATCTGTCCAAGACCCTGGAAACCGTCCGGGAATTGGTGATTCAATCGGTCAGGCGTCAGATGAAATCCCATATCCCATTATGCGGTCTTTTGTCGGGCGGACTCTATTCCAGTCTGATAACGGCTATTGTCACCGATTATCCTCAGGATTTGTACTGCAGTGTCTATAACACCTGGTCGGTGGATTTTGAAAGAAATAATCGCTATATACGCCATAGAACCCTCAGCGGGGACAGTGACACGCCCTGGGTGCGCTGGGTGTGTCGAAGAACGGGTACGCGCCATCACTATATCATTCTGTCCTCTAATGATTTGGTGGAAGCCCTTTTGGATGCCACCGAAGCCAGGGGTATTCCGGGCATGCCCGAGTATGACAGCTCACTTCTGCTTCTGTGCCGCGAGATTCGCAAGGACTTTGGCATTGTCCTGACCGGGGACTGTTCCGATGAGGTGTTCGGCGCCAACATCCGCTCCTCCGAGTATTTCGCCTCGGGGAAGAAAAGGCTGCCCTGGGCTTCCAATGTGGCCGAAAAGATATCGGTGTTTAAGAGCGATCTGATAGATGTGATAAAACCCTATGAGTTTATTGAGAAATGCTATGCTGAGGCCCTGGCCGAGTACCTTAAGTTTACCTCAGATACCCAACGCTTGAAAAAGGAAACCGAAGCCCAATGGTTCAGTCTCTATTGGAACCTTCCCTGTCTCCTGGAGCGTCTTGACAGAATGGGCATGGCCTTTGGCCTTGAAACCCGGGTTCCTTTCTGTGATGTGCGGCTGGTGGAGTACTTCTGGAACATCCCCCAGGAGATAAAGCGCCTGAACAACATGGATAGGGGCCTTCTCAGAGAGGCCATGCGCGGCTATCTTCCCTCGGACATTCTGGAACGCAAAAAAAGCCCCTTTCCAAGATCCCAGGACCCTGAATATGAGGCCAAAATTAAGAATATTCTCAGTGAAAAGGTATTGGATCCCGGTTCTCCCATCAAGAATCTTCTGAATCTTAAAACCCTGGAAAGCATGATGAAGCAGAATGATATCCATCGGCCCTATTCCACACGGGCACAGCTCTTTGGGTGGATGATTCAGTTGGATCACTTTATGCGGCTTAACGGGATTACATCCGTTTGATCTCCTCCAGCAAGGCATCAACAATCTCTGATTCTTTGACCTTGCGCAGAATCTCGCCCTTTTTGAAGATGACGGCCGAGTCCTTGCCCCCTGCAATGCCAATATCGGCCTCGCGTGCTTCACCGGGGCCATTGACCACACAGCCCATGACGGCCACCTTGATGGGCTTGTCACAATCGGCCAGCGCTGCTTCAACCTTCTCGGCAATGCCGATGAGATCAATCTGGGTGCGCCCGCAGGTGGGACAGGAGACAAACACCACGCCCTTTTGATACAGGCCGCAGGCCCGAAGGATTTCCTTGGCCGCCTTGATCTCCTCCACCGGATCCCCTGTCAGGGAAACCCGCACCGTATCGCCAATACCCGATAACAGCATGGCACCAATGCCTACCGCTGACTTAATAGTGCCCCGGTAAATGGTGCCCGCCTCGGTTATGCCGATGTGCAGGGGATAATCGGTCTTTTCAGCCAACAGGCGATGGGCCTCCAGCGCCATAACAACATCCGAGGATTTAATGGAGATGACCGTATCAAAAAAGTTCAGCTCCTCCAGAATGCGCACATGACCAAGGGCGCTTTCCACCAAGGCCTGGGCCGTAACTCGGCCGTACTTGTTCAGCAGCTCCTTTTCCAAAGACCCGCTGTTGACACCGATTCTCAGGGCAATACCCTTCTCCCTGGCTTTGTCCACCACTTCCTTAACCCTGTCCTTCGAACCAATATTGCCCGGATTGATGCGGATCTTGTCCGCTCCACCGTCCATGGCCTTCAGGGCCAGCCGATAATCAAAATGAATGTCGGCCACAAGGGGAATATGAATGCTTTGCTTAATCCGGGCAATGGCCTCGGCGGCCTCCATATCGGGAACGGCCACGCGGACAATATCACAGCCCGCCTCTTCCAGGGCGCGGATCTGCCGGACAGTGGCCTCAACATCACTGGTTTTGGTATTGGTCATGGATTGTATGGTAATAGGGGCATCTCCACCAATATAGAGATCCCCCACCCTGACTTTTCGGGTTTTTCTTCTTTGGATTCCTGTTTCCACAGCTAACCTACCTCAAAATCCTTGGTTTACATGAGCCATCTTGGAATATCGTTGAAGAGTGTAAAAATAAGGACGCAAATCAACAGAATAAAGCCGATCATGGAGATCATGCCCAGCTTCTCCTGAGGAAGCGGTTTTCCCCGTATTTTTTCGATAAGCAGGAACAGCAGCATGCTCCCATCCAGCGCCGGAAACGGGATCAGATTCATGACCCCCAGGTTGATGCTGATAAAGGAGCAGAAGTAAATCAGATTGAGGAATATAACATTTGCAGATTCCTGGCTCTCCACCACACTGCCCACAGCACCGATGATGCCAACGGGTCCCGACATTTCCTTGACCGATACAGTACCGTTAAACAGCCAGCCAATGGATATAATGACGCTCCGCATAGTGGATATGCAGTAATCGACGGAGGCCCTGGCCACCTCAAGGATGCTGCCCTTTTCTCTATACTCAAATTTAAAGCCCAGGTCATAGTT
>Ga0116192_1002070_pt1 | contig 13617 bp, 13 predicted proteins | sample AD_UKC113_MetaG_FD_89876 | JGI IMG/M metagenome (GOLD analysis project Ga0116192, IMG submission 89876) | Active sludge microbial communities of municipal wastewater-treating anaerobic digesters from Hong Kong - AD_UKC113_MetaG | ecosystem: Engineered > Bioreactor > Anaerobic > Digestate... | reverse complement strand
GCGTGTGACCTGCCAAAACTTGCGAGCCAACAATGTGATCGTGGCTGGCGCTTTGCGCGGCAACATTACCGCTGAAAAACTCGAAATTCGGTCCACTGGGAGAGTATGGGGGGATGTGGTCACCGTTGCCTTCGCTACGGAAGAAGGTGCCTTCTTGCGCGGGCAGGTGCGCATGGAAGATAAAGTAGAGCTGAATTTTGAAGAACCTCCTGCTGCAGAAGTGCATTCCACGCCAGAGGAAGGGGAGGAAAAGAAACCCTTGAAGAGCAGGCAGGTGGCGGATCGATGAACCCGGTAGACATGAAGTTTTGGTTGGGATACCTCAGCGAATGGCTCGGAGTGATCGCCGTGGTCATGATCGCGGGCACCAGTCCGATGATCAAAAAAATCAGGCGAATCGAATTCCGTTTTCCGCGCCGTGAAGCTACTTTTAGCCTCATCCTGTTTGCATTAATCTTTTTCTTTGCTTTTCAGTTTTTCTCAAACCCGATTTTTGAATTTCTAAGAACCTTCGCCGCGGCCCTGCAGGGTGGTGAAATTGCGCAACGCATGCTTCTGGCTTTGTTCAGCCTGATTCCGGTCATACTGCTGATGGTGGTGCGCGGGCAGCCGCTCAAGAGCGCCGGTTGGAGCAAGGAGAATACACGTGCCGGCTTGACGCTTGGGGTGGTATTGCTGATTCTGGTGGTTTTTTTGCGCGGTAAATTTCTCCCTCTGCTTCAGGGGATTTCAAACGAGAAAGGCAGCCTTCTTTTTGTCATTCTGGTTTGGGTAGCGGCAGAGGAAACCATTTTCCGCGGATACATTCAGCTGCGTTTAATGTCTTACCTGGGCGATAACTGGGGCTGGCTGGCAACTTCCTTGTTGTATGTCCTCTGGCAACTCCCCGGGAATGATTTGCTGACTCAATTTTCCACCCAGTGGCCGCTGTTGGTGCTCGCTCTGGTGCAGGGATTGCTGCTCGGGTGGATCATGCGCAAGACGCACCATGTGTCCGCCCCTATTCTTTTGCGGGTGGCTTCCACCTGGTTGTTACTACTCTAACTCAACAAGGTACATCCGATGCGTTTGTCTCACCTGTTTAGCCAGACCCTTAGAGAAATCCCCACCGACGCAGACGTTGCCAGTCATCAGTTGCTGGTGCGCGGGGGGTTCATTCGCCCCCTGGGAACAGGAATTTTTACCTATTTGCCACTCGCAAACCGGGTGATTCACAAGATTATGATCCTCATGCGTGAGGAAATGAACGCCATCGGTGGTCAGGAAATTTTGATGCCGGTGGTACATCCTGCTGACCTCTGGCAGGAAACTGGTCGCTACGACCAGATTGGCAGCGAGATGGGGCGCTTCAAAGACCGGAACGGGCATGATATGGTGCTGGCGATGACCCATGAAGAAGTGGTTGCCGATCTCGTCCGCGGAATTATCCGTTCCTACCGCCAGCTTCCCGCCCTGGTCTATCATCTGCAGACCAAATGGCGGGATGACCCTCGTCCGCGGGCGGGACTGATCCGGGTGCGTGAATTTATGATGCTCGATTCCTACAGCCTGGATAGGGATTGGGAAGGTCTGAACCGCCAGTATCAGGCGCATTACGAAGCTTATTTTCGTATCTTTCGACGCTGTGGCTTGCCAGTTGTAGCTGTGCGATCGGATACTGGCATGATGGGTGGCAGAGAGGCACATGAATTTATGTATCTGACACCAATAGGCGAGGACAGCCTGTTGTTTTGCGATGCCTGCGGCTATTCCGCAAATCGACAGGTGGCAACGGTGCGAAAACCCTCACCAATCGTCGAGGAATCCCTTCCGCTCGAGAAAGTTCCCACCCCCGGAGCCAAGACCATCGAAGAACTGGCAGCCTTTTTGGGAATTCCCTCCTCCAGAACAGCCAAGGCTGTTTTTTACATGGCGCCGCTAAAAACCCCAGCCGGCGAGATCAAAGATCAATTGATCTTCGCAGTGGTACGCGGGGATATGGAAGTTAATGAGACCAAGATCGCCAACCTGCACCGCACCGGTGATTTGCGTCCCGCGACCGAGGATGAAATCCGTGCCAGTGGGGCTGTTCCGGGTTATGCCTCACCCATTGGCATTCATCAAGCGCAGGTCATTGTGGATGATTTGGTGGCGGATTCGGCGAACCTGGTTGCTGGTGCCAATGAGGATGGCTATCATTTGCGCAACGTAAATTTTGGTCGCGATTATCAGGCAACGATGGTGGAGGATATCACCGCTGCGCGTGGTGGCGATGGCTGCCCTGAATGTGGTACCCCACTGCGCCTCACCCGCGGCGTGGAAGTGGGTAATATTTTCAAGCTGGGAACACGCTACTCCGATGCTTTGCATTGCACGTTTCTGGATGAAAACGGGTGCTCTCAATCAGTGATTATGGGGTCTTATGGAATCGGTCTCGGGCGGCTGTTGGCTTGTGTGGCGGAAGAGCATCATGATGAACACGGGTTAATCTGGCCGGCAGCCATCGCACCCTATCCGGTGCATCTCGTCCTCCTGCCAGGAAGGGAAGTGGATACCTCGGCTCTGGCTGCGACCCTTGAACAGGATTTGATTGCAGCCGGTTTTGAACCCCTTTTTGATGACCGTGAGGAATCCGCCGGGGTAAAATTCAATGATGCTGATCTTATCGGTTTGCCCCTTCGGCTGACGGTAAGCGAACGAGCGTTCAAACAGGGGGGCGTCGAACTCAAAGACCGCGCTACAGGCATAACCGAGATCCTCCCCGTGGGAGAGGTGGTTCCGGCGGTAAGAGCAAGGCTCAAACTGGCTGCTGTATGAAGGACGGCAAGAATCTATCAGGAAAAGAGTTTATCAGTCGTATGAAACCGATCACACCTATTGTTCCCATGTCCCTTCCAGATTTGACCGATGCCGAGCGGCAAGCCGTTCTGGCTGTCTTGAACACGCCTCATCTGAGCATGGGACCGTTTATTGATGAGTTTGAGCATGGACTGGCGGATTATATTGGGGCAAAGGAAGCCGTTGGCGTGAATTCTGGAACCGCAGGCTTGCACTTGTGCATACGGGCTGCGCAATTACAACCCGGTGAGATAGTGCTCACGACACCCTTCTCCTTCGTCTCGTCGACCAATGTGATCCTGTTCGAGCACGGAACCCCTGTTTTTGTGGATGTGGACCCACGCACTGGGAATATGGACCCGGAGTTGGCGGCACAAGCCATTGACGATTTGAGCCGTGGCGGCAAATGGGCGCAGCGCTGGCTGCCACGCAAAGGGGCGAATGATGTTGGGAAATTAAAAGCCATGTTGGTGATTGATGTCTTTGGTCAGCCGGCGGATTACGATTTGTTGCGACCGCTTGCAATGCAGCACCACTTGAAATTGATTGAAGATAGCTGCGAAGCTTTTGGCGCTGAATACAAAGGTAAAAAAGTTGGTTTGGAAGGGGATTATGGCGTGTTCGCTTTTTACCCCAACAAGCAGATGACCACCGGCGAAGGCGGGATGATTGTGACAGATGATAGCGAGGCTGCACAGTATATGCGCGCGCTGCGCAACCAGGGGCGCGCCCCAGGTGACACCTGGCTACAGCATACATTCTTGGGCTACAACTATCGGCTGGATGAAATGAGCGCCGCGCTTGGCGTAGCCCAGTTGAGACGTATTGAGGAACTGCTGCAAAAGCGCCAGCGGGTCGCGGATTGGTATGCCGACCGCCTGGGTAGGATCCCGGGGGTCGAAGCGCCGTTTACCCCACCTCAAACGACTCGAGCTTCCTGGTTCGTATATGTGGTTCGTTTTGACCCACATCTGGATCGGGATGTTCTTGCCACCCGGTTGACGGCACGCGGGATTCCGGTAAGACCCTATTTTTTGCCCATTCACCTGCAGCCATATATGGTTGAAAAATTCGGTTACCAGCCCGGTGATTTTCCCGTCACCGAGGATCTTGGACGGCGCGGTCTGGCATTACCATTTTCGGGCATGATGACCGAGGACCAGGTGGATCTGATCTGCCGGATACTGGCAGAAACGATACAGGAATAGTTCCTTACCCGGGATATGGAACAAAAACAGGTCTTTTCACCTCCCCGCAGAACCGGCATTTTCGTTCATATCCTGCTGCTGGTTCTTCTGGCGGGGGGTGTCACCGTGCTGATGATTGTGGGGTTTTCGCAGCCAGCGGATTGGACGCTAGTCCTTTACCTGATCGGCGCTGTGCTGCTCTTTGCGCTGATGCCGGTCATCGCTTACCGCGGTTATGCTCTGTTCCATGCTTCATACACGCTTGAACGGGATGGTCTGCATGTGCGCTGGGGGTTGCGCTCGGAAGATCTTCCCGTGACGGAAGTGATTTGGGTCAGACCAGCATCCGACCTGGTCAAGCCATTGCGACTGCCGCCGTTTTCCGTACCCGGAGCCATTTTGGGCGACTCTTTCCATGAAGAGCTGGGGAAAGTGGAATTCATCGCCAGCAGCGCGGCTCACCTCGTTATCATTTCAGCCATCAATAAGACGCTGGTCCTGTCGCCACAAGACCCGGAGCAATTCTGCAACCGATTTCAACGCATTATTGAGATGGGAAGCCTTGCCCCCATTGAACCTTCTTCTGCGGCTCCGGCAGGATTCTTCAGAAATGCATTCAAAGATCCATTCGCCAGAACATTGATCCTCACTAACCTGGCACTTCTGTTGTTGCTTCTGATCGGTACATCTATTCTGATTCCTTTCAGGCAAACAATCCCTGCGGGGTTGGGAGCAGCTCGCGCGTTGCTAGACCCGGTTCCCGCCAGCCGGCTGATCCTGCAGCCAATCCTTGCCTTGATGTTCACCCTGATGGATTTGATTGCCGGATTCTATGCCTTTCGCCGTCCGGAGGGCAGAATTTTAGCCTGTTTTCTTTGGTCAGCCGGAATTCTTACAACCGTGCTGCTCACAGTTTCCGTGCTGCTGCTTTTTCTGGCTGGAAGTTAGGAGAAGCGATTGAATCTTCTCCAAATTGGTCTCGGGGTGATCCTTGCAGCAGTGGCGGCGGTTACCGCCTTTCGGCTGAAGATGCTCAATCATTCCGGAGCAGTGGGTGCTTTTCTGCTGGGGGTTGTGGTGTTTGGCACGGGAGGGGTACGCTGGGCGGCAGTATTGCTGGTATTTTTCATCAGTTCCAGTGGCTTATCCCGGCTTTTTCCAAGACGTAAGCATCCAGTGGAAGAGAAATATGCCAAAGGCGCCCGGCGGGATGCGGGGCAGGTGGCGGCGAACGGTGCCGTGGCGGGGGTAATGGCATTGCTGGGGGGATTGCTGCCGGGAAACCCACTGCCATGGCTGCTCTTCTGCGCTGCCTTCGCCGCCGCCAACGCTGATACCTGGGCAACGGAATTGGGGGTGCTCAACCCGGGCTGGCCGGTGAGTGCACGAACCTTAAAAAAGGTTCCACCGGGCACGTCCGGGGGTGTCAGCCTGATCGGAACGCTGGCGGCTGGAGCGGGCTCTCTGTTGGTAGCGATCACGGGGTTCTTGCTGTGGCCGGTTGAGGTCGGGACGGAAAGAAAACTGGCGGGATTGCTGGTGATTACGGTAGCGGGTCTGGCAGGAAGTTTTATTGATTCTCTGCTCGGTGCCACGGTTCAGGCGATCTACTGGTGCCCGGAATGCCGCAAGGAAACTGAACAGTCACCGGTGCACAGCTGCGGAACTTCTACCGAGTTAATGAGGGGCTACCGGTGGATGACCAATGACGTAGTCAACGCCATTTGCACGCTTGGGGCGGTAGTCATTACGGCGATTGGATGGTTATTGATTGCAGAATAACCATAAAAAACTAAAAAATTACACTTTACAAATTTGCAATAAACTATTCAGAGCCAATTCTTCAGCGTATAATATGGATGGATTATTGGTCGTTCTATTCCGCCAGGCGGAGAGTGGTTTAAATACTCAGGTTAATAAAAATGGAAAGAAAGATGGTTTCAACACGATTCAGGGAACGATTTCAAGAAAAAGGGCAGGGGATGGTCGAATTTGCGTTGACTTTTCCGATCTTCCTGATGCTGGTTTACGGCATATTTGAAGTCGGTCGCATGATTTTTATGTACAGTGCGGTGCTGAATGCCAGCCGTGACGCGGCAAGGTATGCGGCAGCTGCAGATGCTGTGATGGCAAATGATACTTCCTACACGGAGTACTACATTGATTGCGAGGGTATCCGTACCCGTGCAAAAAACGTTAGCGCGATTGTGGATTTGAGTGCGAGTGATTCCATCTCGATCAGTTATGATAGCGGTCCTGGGACAGAACCAATTGCCGAATCATGTGAGGCGCTTCGAACAAGCGGGACTGCTCTTGAATTAGGAGATCGTATTATCGTAACTGTTTCAACGACCTTTCATCCAGTTGTTCCTCTCTTAAACTTCAACGATATCCCAATCAGTTCAACCACAGAGCGCAGTCTTGTCACAGGTATGAATATTTGGGAGCCATAAATAATTTGTCATATTTCTTGACCAATGGTAGAGAATGATCACATGAAAGTGATTCGTAAGCTATCCAACCCTAAAAATGAAGAAGGTCAAAGCCTGGTTGAACTGGCGATTGGGATGACCATTATTGTGTTATTGCTCTCCGGCATTTTTGATGTCGGTCGGGCAATTTTTACCCAGTTCGCGTTGCAGGATGCCGCAGAAGAAGGGCTTGTTTACGGTATTGCATACCCAAATGAATGTGACAATATTGAGTCTCGCGTGATGGAGAACCTGGAAAATAGTGTTTTTCCCGTAACACCGTCAGTTGCAGTGACGATTGGGAATGATCACCATGTTTGTGAGGGAGCAGCGCTGGAATACGGAAAACGAATGGATATTACCGTGAGTGCTGCTTTTGAAATATCCATGCCGTTCCTTACCGGTCAGACGATAAACATGGCTGGTACCGCGAACGGTACAATCCTGCGACCACCACCTAAATAATATGGGGAGGATGTCAAAATGAAAGTAAAGAATTCTGAAAAAGGTCAAATTATCGTCATCCTGGCTTTATCAATGGTTGCGATTATTGCGATCACCGCTTTAGCGATTGACGGCTCCTTGATTTATAACGTGCGCAGGCAAGACCAGAACACCGCGGATTCTGCAGCACTGGCGGGAGCAGGGGCTGCCGCCAACTATCTTAAGAATATAACTTCTGGAACTTTAATTTGCGGAACACAGGTCGGGACTGACGTCACTCTATTAGCGGTTAATGCCGTACAAAATGCAGTTGCTGCGGACGGAATTTCAGCTGCGGATATGCCAAAATTAACCAATGATACAGCACTCGCGGCAGCCGAGCAGGGTTTCACGGTTACCTGTAAATGGTACGAAACCCTGGGGACCCAGTATCTTGATGTTCACGTAAAAATTTCTTCTGAAATGGAAACAAATTTTGGCGGTGTGATTAACCAGGATACTTTGAGCACTTCTGTTGAATCCACGGCGCGAGTTTATCCGAGACAGCCATTTGCTTATGGAAACGGCTTGGTTTCTCTAAACGACACTACCTGTGGTAATGGCAAAGGTGGGATCTATTTCCTGGGTGGCGGTCAACTAGGAAAGAAAGGAACCTATATCACCAATGGCGGTGTGTTTTCCAACTCTTGTATCAGCGCGCAAAGCGGGATCGTCCAGGTAACCGGTGGAGCCATCCAGTATAATAAAGATTTCCAGTGCACAGGCTGTGCAGCCAACCCCAAAGTACAACCGGAACCGATCCCTGCAACTACCAAGTTGCCTAAAAATATGTACCCGGCTCCTACTTGTCCAGACAAGAAGGCAGGCAATACCCACAGCAGCAATTCGTATAATGGCACGATTTATCCTGGATGGTATACCAAAGGAATCAGTACCCCCAACGGTGCAGCACTCAAACTGGAAGCGGGATTGTACTGTATTGAAGGCGGCATGACTAATAATTCCAAATCCAGCATTACTGGAAATGGTGTGACTCTGTACTTTAAATCGGGAGATGTTAAATTGAACCAAAATAATGCCGGAGACATTATCTTAACCTCTTGCACTGAAAAAACCTGTGGAAGAGAAGTAGACATTCAAAACGGTTGGTCTTCCGTTCAGGGAATGCTGATGTACTTCGATAACTATGCGGCGGATGTCCAGTTTAATGGCAGTTCGACCAACATTTTCAAAGGCACAGTTTTTGGACCCCTTGCGAATTTCACTTTAAACGGGAATACCGACACCTTAAGTGATGAGATTTATAACTTCAGCACACAAATCATTGGAAATTCGATTCTCGTCAATGGCAATGCCATGCTGGTGATGAACCTTAACAGCAGCGATTTTTCTTCCATGGACCCATCACTGTCATTGGTAAAGTAGATTGCTTGATGCCAAGGATAAAAAAATTATCCCGGTTTCAACTCGAGACCGGGATTTTTTCTTTTATTCCTTCTTTTTTACCCTGGAACGGAGTGGTTTTTCAACATCCAACCGGTAGCCAACCCCGCGCACAGTCTTGATGTACTTGGGGTGGCGGGGGGTTTCCTCTATTGCCTGACGCAGCCAGCTCATGTGTACGTCCAGTGAACGAGTATCCGCGGTGTAATCGGTTTCCCAGGCTTCACGAAACATCGCTTCCCGCTCCACCACTTCGCCGGCATGCTCCATCAGAATGCGCAACAGAACCGCCAGACGCGGGGTGAGCTGGATTTGTCTTTCGGCAATCACCGCGCGTTTTTCTTTAACATCCAGCATGATGGGTCCGGCTTTGAGATCACAGTCATTTTGAATCGGGAGCAACTGGCGAATGCGATTGATCAGCTTTTGCATGGTGAAGGGGAGGGACAAAAGCGTATCCGCCCCGTAATTGTCGTTAGGGTCACTGTTTTGATCAATGACCAGGATGAGCGGCAAAGAAGGCTGTTTTTGATGCAATGCCTGACAGATCCGTTTGCCGCTGGTGCGCATCGAGGAGGCATCCACAACCACAAGGTTTGGCACAACCTGGTCCAATTGGGCAAGGGCTGCCGCGCCACTGGGCACACTTTCCACCAGGTAACCTTTTTTAGTCAACCCGGCTGCAAAGGAGGGGTGATCGGTGCGTTTGCCTTCGATTAGAAGAATACGTGGTTTGGTCAACTCTACGCAGCCTCATCCTTTTTTCTTGAAATAGCCTGGAGTGAATCATTAAAATAGCAGGAACACTTTGTAACACAATTGAACGGTGCAATGAATCAAAGAAAGGCAGGTCGTTATTCGATTTTTTTGTTAATATTCCCGCTAAAAGTAAAAGTATTATACACTAAACTTAAAAAAAGTTAGTTCACAATCCGGTTAACCTTAAGAAAATATGCCGGTAGTGTGTTTCCGTTGCACTCGGTTTTCTGGCGTGTTAGAATAATTCCATAACTGATTTAATCTTTCCGGGAGGCTAAAGGTGACGCAAATGGTGGAAGTCGTAATCGACAGTATTCGGGTCAGTTTGACCAACCAGCAACGTATCGTTTTGCTGCGCGAGGTTAACAGTGACCGCTACCTGCCGATCTGGATCGGTCCTTTTGAGGCTGAAGCCATCACCATCTCCTTGCAGGAAATTGAAGTCGCGCGCCCACAAACCCACGACCTCTTGATTCAGGCGCTTTCTGCATTGGGCGCCCGCCTGATCCGGGTGGAAGTGGTTGCATTGAAAGGGGATGTTTTTTACGGTAACCTGGTCATTGAACAAAATGACCGTCTCTTCGATGTGGATGCCCGTCCATCGGATTCTATTGCTCTTGCCGTCCGGGCACACGTCCCGATTCTGGTGAATGTAGAGATTCTACGCGATGCTTCAATCCGTCCGGAAACGGATATTCGAGAGGATCTGCTGCATGCAGCGGGAAGTTCAAGTCAAACCGGTGAGACTGCTGCAGGAGAAGACGAATCTTCACAGCGCCTCTCATTGTTTGAAGATTTTTTGGAGCATATCGACCTGGACGATTTGGGGAAAGATGAAGATAAACCCGGACCCCAACCACCAGATGATTCTGATCTTCCTGCGTAGGAAGAAATCCGCTTTTCTTAAAGAAACCTAAAAAAGGGCGTGCCATGGGTAATTTTCCGCCATATGATGAAGACGCAACGACCACCATTCAGTCTCAACCCAACAGCCGGGAAGCAGAAGAAGCCGTACTGGGGTCTGTGCTGATCAATCCTGACTCATACTTCGAAATTTCTCAGATCATCAAGGCGGATGATTTCTATATCATTCGCAATCAATGGATCTGGGATTCTTACGTCCGCTTGCATGAAAAGCGTATTCCCATTGATATTTTGACTGTGAGCGAAGATCTGGAAGAACATGCTCAACTTTCAGAAATTGGCGGGCAGGCATACCTGGTGGCGTTGGTGAATCAAACCCCCACTTCCCTTCATGCGGAGGCTTACGCCCAAATCGTGGAGCAGACCTCCATCCGCCGCAAAATGTTAGCCGCAGCCAACGAAATGGCTCGCCTTGCCTACGACGAGGGGAAGGAAGTACGCACCATTCTTGACGAGGCGGAGAAATCAGTTTTTGGCTTGAGTTCCCGCCGCGTGCGCCATGACCTGGAACCGATTCATGATGTGGTCGGTGAATATTATGATCACCTGGACGAGCTTTCCAAACGTGATGATGAGATTGTCGGGGTGCCAACGGGATTGGCTGATCTGGATCACCTGTTAGGTGGGCTGCAGAAATCCGATTTGATCATCGTCGCTGGAAGACCCGGTTCGGGAAAAACCGGGTTTCTCCTTTCGGTGGCGAAGAATGCGGCTCAAAAAGAGCACAAGAATGTAGCGATGTTTTCGATGGAAATGTCAAACCAGCAGCTTGTGCAGCGTCTCATTGCCCAGGAAACAAACATTGATTCGCACCGGCTCAGGATGGGCAAACTCCGGGACGATGAATGGAACGTTTTTGTGCAGGCGATGGGAGTCCTTGGGGATACCAAGATATGGCTGGATGATACTCCGGCAATTACACCGCTCGCGCTGCGCACCAAATGCCGCCGGCTGCACATGGAATATAATCTGGATCTCATCCTGGTGGATTACCTGCAATTAATGGGCAGTGATTCGCGGAATGAGAATCGCGTTCAGGAAGTATCCTACATTTCCCGAAGTCTCAAAGTGCTTGCGCGTGAGCTGGATGTACCCGTGCTGGCAGCAGCGCAGCTTTCCCGCGCGGTGGAACACCGGGAGGATAAAAGACCAATGTTGTCAGACTTGCGCGAATCCGGCAGTTTGGAGCAGGATGCGGACATTGTCATGTTCATTCACCGTCCAGACAAAGATAATAAAGAAAGTCCCCGTCACAATGTCGCTGAATTGATCGTTTCCAAACACCGCAACGGTCCTACTGGCTCAATTGAGACAATTTTCCTTGAAAATTTGGCAAAATTTGAAAATGCCGCGCCAATGGTAGATTTGACCAAAACAAAGAAAAGGTAGAGTCTGAAATGGTTGTGTTTAAAGGGTTTGAAAACAGCTCCAATGAATCCATTCCCATACCAGGTGCATTTTTTAACGATTTATTACCGGTCATCGAAGATATTGATGAATTACGCCTCACTCTGTATGCCTTTTGGTACCTTCAAGGGCAGCCCACGGAACCCCGTTTTATGCGCCACAGTGACTTGCTTAAAGATACCCGTCTGATGCAGATGTTTGGGAAGGATCCCGCGGAACAGGAACGCCGCCTTCAACGGGCTCTGGATTTGATGGTAGAGCGCGGCAGCCTTTTGCGGGCAATCTTCAAGGGTGAAGGCATCTTTTTTCTTCATACCGAAAGAGGCGCGGCTGCGCACAACGGCTTGATGCAAGGTGCCTGGAATCCGGACCTGGTGGATCGGATGCCGATTCAGCTGCAACCGGAGCGTCCCAATATCTATGCGCTCTATGAACAGAACATTGGTCCGCTCACTCCGTTGATCGCAGAAACTCTCCTTGACGCGGAAAATACCTACCCGCTCGAATGGATTGAAGATGCCGTCCGTATGGCAGTAATCAAGAATGTACGCAATTGGAAATATATTGAAGCGATCCTTGCTTCATGGAAAGAGAAAGGTCGTAATGGAACCGATAAAAGATCCGCTGAAGAAAATCGCCCGCGGGATAGCGAGGGAAAATTTGCCGACTACATCAACCGCTGACGCATCCGCTGCGCAGGATGTCTGCCCTATTTGCGGCGGAGTTGGGTTCCTGCGCCGTGATCTTCCTATAAGCGATCCAGAATTTGGCAGACTTGTTCCCTGCATCTGCCAGCAGAACAAATCCAATCAGACTGCCAAACGGCGGCTCTATGAAATGAGCAATCTCGAAGCCTTCAAGACCATGACTTTTAGCGATTTCTCTGTGCAGGGGCGGTTGGGGTTGGCGGATGAACAAATCCGCTCGCTGCAGTATGCTCTCAGCCAGGCGCAACAATTTACCGGCAATCCCCGCGGCTGGCTGCTGCTGATGGGAACCTACGGCTGCGGAAAAACACACCTGGCGGCAGCCATTGCCAACAGTTGCGTGGAATTTGGCATGAAGACCATCTTTCTGACTGTGCCGGATCTACTGGATTGGTTGCGCTATGCTTACGATGCGACGGATGAAACGTTTGAGCAGCGTTTTGAGGAGCTGCGCAATGTCAATCTGCTCATTCTGGATGATCTAGGCGCACAAAATGCCACTGGTTGGGCAAAAGAGAAGTTGTTCCAGATTATTGATTATCGTTATATCCGCAAACTCCCCACTGTGGTCACCACCAACACTGATCTTGAGGACCTGGATGATCGCATTCGCTCCCGTCTGCAGGATCCCGATCTGGTGGTGAATGTGCGCATCACCGCACCCGATTACCGTTCCCCGGTGAGAGATTTGCACGACCCGCTGCTCTACCAACTGCAAATGCTTTCAGACCGCTCGTTTGGCAATTTCAGCCTGCGGGAGCCCGAAAATCTCACTCCCGAAGTCCGGTTAAATCTTGAAAAGGTATTCCGCGCCGCTCAGGAATTCGCAGAACAACCACGGGGCTGGCTGGTGATGACCGGAACTTATGGATGCGGGAAAACCCATCTCGCTGCCGCCATTGGGAACTTTCGCAAAGGGATGGGTGACAAGCCGGTATTTGTGGTGGTTCCAGATCTGTTGGATCATTTGCGTGCCACTTTCAGCCCTTCGAGCAACACTTCCTATGATGAGTTGTTCAACCGGGTAAAATCTGCACAGATCTTGATCCTGGATGATCTGGGAACCCAAAGCGCTACCCCATGGGCGCGCGAAAAACTTTACCAGATCTTCAATGAACGCTATAACGCCAAATTACCCACTGTCATTACCATGTCCTGCAATCTCGAGGATCTTGATGCGCGCATTCGCAGCCGCATGCTGGACACCCGCATTTGCAAAATCTATGAAATCCTCGCACCCTCCTACCGCAGTGGCAATATGCGACCCGAAACCAGCCGCCGTAAGCGAAGTTCATGAAAGTCAAAGAAACGCACTCCCGGAGCTGCAGCCCCGGGAGATTTTCTTAATAAGGAGGCTATACTGGATCCACTTCAGAGGTGCAGTGAGGGCAGCGGTGGGCTTTGCGGGGAATTTGGGAAAGGCAATGAGGACATTCTCGGGTGGTAATTTCAGCTGGT
>Ga0116192_1002062_pt1 | contig 13658 bp, 9 predicted proteins | sample AD_UKC113_MetaG_FD_89876 | JGI IMG/M metagenome (GOLD analysis project Ga0116192, IMG submission 89876) | Active sludge microbial communities of municipal wastewater-treating anaerobic digesters from Hong Kong - AD_UKC113_MetaG | ecosystem: Engineered > Bioreactor > Anaerobic > Digestate | place... | reverse complement strand
GTTTTTTCGGTGATTTGGCAAAATCAACTATACTAAATTTGGAGCTGCCATTCTATGAAAATCTCTGTTTTTTCAATATATTATTCCATGGCGCCACCCCTCAAAGGGTGTGCGAAACTTCAGCTGGAGAAATCTCAGGAGCTTCACCTGGAGCTTCTGGCTCATTTCTCCGATTTCGTCCAGAAAGGCCGTTCCCTGGTGGGCCAGTTCGAAGCGGCCCCTTCTTTCCTTGATGGCGCCGGTGAAGGCTCCCTTTTCATGGCCGAACAGCTCGCTCTCGAGGAGTTCCTCGGGGATCGCCCCGCAATTGATGGGCACCAGGGGCTTGTCTCTTCGATCGCTGTTGAAATGAATGGCGTTGGCAATGAGTTCCTTGCCCGTGCCGCTTTCGCCCATCAGGAGCACCGTCGAGTCCGCCTTGGCCACCCGCTGGATGGTTCGGTAGAGGGCCTGCATGGGCGCGCTTTGGCCGATGATGCGATCGTAGCGGTACCGATCCTGGAGCTGGGAGCGCAGGAGCACGTTTTCCGTTCTCAGAGCTTTGAGCTCCGCGGCCCGTTGGATCAACAGGACGATTTCGTCCAGCTTGGCGGGCTTGGTGAGATAGTCGTAAGCACCCTTCTTCACTGCCTGGACGGCGGTCTCGATAGTGCCGTATCCCGTGAGCAGAATGACACTGGTGTCGGGGAAGTTGCCGGCAAAGTGATCCAGGACCTTCATGCCGTCCATGCCGGGCATGACCAGGTCCGTGATGACGATATCGTAGCTCGCTTGTCGAGACTTCTCGATGGCCTCGGCCCCGCTGGAGGCCAAATCCACGTTGAGTCCCTCTTCCTGCAAGCCCTCCACAATCAGTTGGAGAGTCACCGGCTCGTCATCAACCACCAGGATAGTGGGGGAATATTTCATAGACCCCTGTTCTTCGAAATTCCATAATGAATCTCACCCCGCCCGAGCGCCCGAAAGCACCCATGATGTATGGCGGAAAATCTATCATACTCGAAGATTAATTCAAGAATGCATTCGCCCGGATACTTGTGGGGTCAAGCCCGCTTGGGCCTTAACCCGAAGCAGCCCGGGACTCGAGTGGAAATAGAGATGGACCGATTGAACCCCCCGACGAATGAAGTACGCCTCCATTTCGTCAAAGAGGACCGGGCGGGAGGGCCAGGTGTACTCTTTTTCCCGGGTCAGGAACCCCTTCCAGATTTCTTCCGTCTCCCCGTGCCTTGCGAAGACTTCCTTCTTGGCACTCTCACACAGGAACATGGCGCAGGACAGGGGCCGGATCTTCCAGAGGCAGCCTTCGGGGCCCAGGTAGACGCAACGGTTCGTCCGATTGGGACGCTCCAGGGGGGCAAGCACCCGGGACCCTTCCTCCACCCCCGTCACGAGAAAATGAACCACGTGATCGGCAAAGAAGGTGAAAATGCTCTCGAAGCCGCAACAGGCGCTGAGCCGGGTTTCGAAGCAAGCATCCCGGCATCGTTTGGCGAAATAGCGGGCCTGGAACTCCTCCAATTCCTCCCGGAACAGGAGGTAGGGCTGAATCCGGGCCTCGAGCCGCCGGATTTCCTCCGGCGGCAATTGACTGAGGATCGTTCGTATGCCCTGGATGGTGTTCCACTGGTCCCGGTTGTATTCTCCGGAAACGGGAAAGCTCATGAGCTCCTCGTATTTCCAGGTCCCGGGAGGACTACCCGAACCTGTTTTTTCTTGGTTGTCAAACCCGGCAGGTTCCTGCAAGAATCCGGGGACTCCTCCGGCCGGGCAGGGACCTGCGCCCGGGGGAGACTTCCATCCTCAAGATTCAAGTTGCGTCCCCCCAGAGAAAAGGAGGTCCCCTTGACCGGTGTGTCCGTTGTCTTCGTTACCGTGGGAAATGCCGAAGAGGGAACTCGGATCGCCCAGACCCTCGTGGAAGAAAGGCTCATCGCCTGTGCCAACATCCTCCCCAACGTTCTTTCCGTCTACCGGTGGAAAGGGGAGATCTACCGGGAGGAGGAACGGCTTCTCATCCTCAAGACCTCGTCCGCCCGGTTCCCGGCCCTTATGAAACGCATCCGGGAGCTGCACAGCTACGAAGTGCCCGAGATCGTGAGTTTTCCCCTGACCGACGGCCTGCCCGAATACCTGCAGTGGGTCCTGGACAACAGCCGGAACGAGGGAGACGGATAACCCGAACGACCGGGGACTTTCGAGGAGGGGTATCGGCTCTCGGGCTATTCCGGCTTCGAAGCCGTTCGCCGGGGATCCCACCGGAAGACCTCTCGAGGGGACCGGCTACCGAGGGTCTTCCAGCCGGATGCGCACCGACGCCGCGTGAGCGTGGAGCCCCTCGAGCTCCGCAAGGCGCACGACGGCTTCGGCGTCCCGTTCCAGGGCCTTTCTCGAATAGGAAATCACGCTGGTTCGCTTCAAGAAAGCCTCGACCCCCAGGGCGGAGGCAAAACGCGCCGTTCCCGCCGTGGGAAGGACGTGGTTGGGACCCGCAAAATAGTCCCCCACCGCCTCGGGGGTGTTTTCACCCAGGAAGACGGCCCCGGCGTGCTCGATTTTTCCCACCAAAGACCAGGGGTCCCGAACCTGAAGCTCCAGGTGTTCCGGTGCGATTCTTCCCGCAAGACTTGCCGCCGTATCGAGGTCTTCCACCAGGAAAACGGCTCCATAACGATCCAGGGATTCACGGGCGATGGTCTTTCGGGGCAGCCGGTTCAGCTGCCTTTCGAGGCACTGAACGGTTTGTTCGGCCACCTTCCTGCTCGGGGTGATGAGGACTCCGCTGGCCATGGGATCGTGTTCGGCCTGGCTGAGGAGGTCGGCGGCCAGGTAGTCCGGGTTGGCGTTTTCATCGGCGATGATCAGGATCTCGCTGGGACCGGCCAGCAGATCGATCCCCACCTCGCCGGACACCATCTTCTTGGCAAGGGTCACGTATGCGTTTCCCGGCCCCACCACCACATCCACCCGGGGAACGGATTCCGTTCCGTAGGCCAGGGCCGCAACGGCCCAGGCACTGCCCATCCGGTGAATGCGGGTCACCCCCACCTCTTCGGCAGCCGCCAGCAGATGAGGATCGATGCTGCCGTCCCTCCGAGGAGGCGTCGCCAGGGCGATGTCCTTCACCCCCGCCAGGCGTGCGGGAACCCCGTTCATCAGCACCGAGGAAATGAGGGGGGTTTCCCCGCCTTTTCCTCCGGGGATGTAGAGACCCGCGGCCGAAACCGGCGAAATTCTCTGCCCCAGAAAGGTCCCGTCGGGCTTGGTCATGAAGTAGGAGGATCGAAGCTGCTCCCGGTGGAACCCCTCGATATTGGAGACGGCCCGCCGGAGAATGTCCAGAAAGCCCGCATCCACCGCCCGGCATGCCTCCCGGATTTCTTCCCGGCTCACGGTCAGGTGCGATGCATCCAGGTCCGGTGCGTCGAAGGTCCGGGTGTAGCGAACCAGGGCCTTGTCCCCGTCTTTGCGAACCGCGTGAAGGATTTCCAGCACCTGTTGTTCCAACCGGGGATCCACCCCCGGTCTTCGGGAGGCGATCCCCTGGAGGAGCCCCTCCGCGTCCGGGGAGGGATAGGAAGTGATGGTCAGCATGTCATTTCTCCTCCGTTGCTACCACGAATGCGTCCGGGAACCCCCGGCCCCGGAGCTGTTGCAACTCCTGCTGGGCCACTACGAGGTCGTTGAAAGCACCCACCTGCACGCGGAAGAAATTCTGTCCCCGGTTGCAGAAGGTGGACACCTCGACTTGATTGTAGGCCTTGGCCATTCGCGTTTTCAGACGAGCGGCATTGTCCGGGTCCTTGAACGACCCGATCTGGACGGCAAAGGACCCGTAGCGGAACGACGGCAACGGATCGACCCGCCAGTAGAGGTTCTGCCCCACGTATTGCTCCCGGGCCACCTGGACGGCCTCGACCCGCACCCGGGCCACTCCCTTCCGAGCCGTGCCCAGCTCCTGGGCCGCACCCCGGGACAGGTCGATGATCCTGCCCGCCACGAACGGACCCCGGTCGTTCACCCGCAGGATCACGGACCGGTTCGTCTCCAGGTCGGTCACTTTCACGTAAGTCCCCAGGGGCAGGGTCTTGTGGGCCGCCGTCATGCCGTTCATGTCGTAGGGTTCCCCGCTGGCGGTGGGGTTCCCGTGGCACTCCTTGCCGTACCAGCTGGCAACTCCTTCCTCCACGTAACCTTCCGCGGTGGGAAGGGGGTAGTACCAGATCCCGCGGATCTGGTAGGGCTTCTGGCTGCGCAGGCCCGGGGGGGGAGGTATGGTGGGAGAAGGGGGCGGCGGTTTGGCGCAGCTTTCGAGGAGAACGAGGACAAGGAAGCCGAATCCCACAGCCAACCTCAGGCCGGACCTTCCCTGAAACCCTATGGCGCGGACACCCTGGGAACAGCTGGCGGTCTTCAAAGGACCCGACCCTCCTTGAGACTTAGAAGGCGTCCCCGTCGGCTTCCATCTTGGCAAGGTCTTCAAAGCGCATGTCCATGCCCAAGATCCCCACAATCTCCTCCACTTCGTTCCGGATGGGAGCGGAAACGGTGATACACAGGGCCCCCGTGTACCGGGACGTATAGAAATCCGTCAGGTGGACCCGGCCGTTTTTCATGGGTTCGATAAACCAGGGCCGGTCGGAGAGGTCTTCTCCCACCCGGGCGCTTTCGTACTTGGCCTTGTCCACGATGTGGGTGATGTTCCGGGTGATCTTGATCCCCTGGGCATCGGTAATGTAAATGTACTGGATGAAGGGGTTGAGGTCCAGCAGGGTCTGGAGAACGGCTTCCTGGCGCCCGGAATCCATGCTCCGGACGGCCTCGGATTCCACCACTTCCTCCACCATGTGGGCGGCCAAAGCATAAGCCTTCTGCTTGAGCTGGTCGAACTCGCTGACGAAGTACTCGGAGAGGTAACGTCGAGCCCATCGCTCGAGTTCCTCGTTGGAAATGGACGTGTTCCTTCCCTGTTCGTACTCCTTCATCACCCGCTTGTGGATCTTGAGCACCCCCGGGTGGCGTTTATCGAGCCTGCGATCCCCTTCGAGTTTGAGGCGGTTGTTGACCCAGTAGGCCACCCCGGCCACCCCGGACTTGTCGGTGATGATGACGCTGATGGGTCTTTTGAGGAGCTTGCCGGTGTCGAAGATGTTGTAGATCTCCTCGTGCTTCACCAGGCCGTCGGCGTGGATCCCCGCACTTGTGGCGTTGAATTCCTCGCCCACAAAGGGATAGTTGGGGGGGATTCGGTAGCCCAGCTCTTCCTTGAAATACTCGACGGCGTCGGTGACGGCCGTGGTGTCGATGCCGTGCACGCTCCCCTTGATCCCGATGTATTCCATGATCAACCCTTCAATGGGGGCGTTTCCCGTCCGCTCCCCGAAGCCCAAGAGCGTGCCGTTGGCCCCGCTGCAGCCGTAGAGCCAGGCGGTGGCGGTGTTGACCAGGACCTTGTGGAAATCGTTGTGCCCGTGCCATTCCAGAAGGTGCCCGGGCACCCCGGCATCGTCGATGAAGGCGCGCACCAGCTTGGGTACGCTTCTGGGGAGCGCCGAGCCGGGGTAGGTGACCCCAAAACCCAGGGTGTCGCAGAGGCGCATTTTGATGTCGATGCCGCTTTCTTCCCGCAGCTTCATGAGCTCGATGGCGAAGGGCACGCAAAAACCGTACACGTCGGCCCGGGTAACGTCCTCGAAGTGGCAGCGGGGAACGATGCCCTTGTCCAGGGCGGCTCGAACGATGCTCAGGTACTTGGCCATCACCCCTTTGCGGTCCGCCTTCAGCTTGAGGAAGATATGATAATCCGAAACGGAAGTCAGGATGCCGGTCTCGGGAAGGCCCGCCTCGGCAACCAACCGCAGGTCCGACTCCACCGCCCGGATCCAGCCCGTGATTTCGGGGTACCGGTACCCTTTGGATCGGCAGAGGTCCAGGGCCTTTCGGTCCTTGTCGGTGTAGAGAAAGAACTCGCTCTGGCGGATGACCCCGTTGGGCCCCGACAGCCGGTGCAGGAAGTCGAAGATGGCGCCGATCTGCTTGACCGTGTACGGGGGTCGGGCCTGCTGACCGTCCCGGAACGTGGTGTCGGTGATGAACATGTCTTCGGCCGGGTCGATGGGGAGCAGTTTGTGGTCGAAATCGATGCGGGGGACTTCCTCGTAAGGGAAGATCTCCCGCATGAGGTTGGGCTCGTCCACCTCCATGAGACTGTGGCGCCAAAACCTCGAATGCTCGTGATCCAGGACCTTCTTCTTGGAATTCCACCGAGCCATGAGACTAACTCCTCCGCTCTTTTTCAACCTTGACGCACAGCTCCAGGAGCTGGCGCACGTCGGGTTCGGAAGGCGCCCCACTCATGAGGCACGTGGCCTTCTGGGTCTTGGGGAAAGCGATCACGTCCCGGATGGACCCGGAACCCGTGAGGAGCATGATGAGGCGGTCGAGACCGAAAGCGATCCCGCCGTGGGGGGGAGCCCCGTAATGAAGCGCTTCCAAGAGAAATCCGAACTTCTCCTCCACTTCCCGATCCGTCAAACCCAGGGCGCGGAAAATCCGTTCCTGGATGTCCCGGCGATGATTTCGGATGCTGCCTCCGCCGATTTCAATCCCGTTCAGCACCAGGTCGTAGGCCCGGCTCCTCACTCGTTCCGGCGCCGTCTCGAGAAGATCCAGGTCTTCCTCCAGGGGAGCCGTGAACGGATGATGCACCGACGTGTACCTCTTCTCGTCCTGGTCCCATTCAAACATGGGGAAATGGGTGACCCACACGAACCGGTATTCCCGGGGATCCACCATCCCGGCTTGCTGCCCCAGGCGCACCCTCAGGTTTCCCAACGCGTCGTGAACCACCTTCCGCTGGTCCGCCACAAAAAAGAGAATGTCTCCCGTCTCGGCCCCGAGACGTCGGGCGATCCCCGTACGAACCTCCTCGCTCAGGAACTTGGTGACGGGCGACTGCCATCCGTCGGGTTGAATCTTGACCCAGGCCATCCCCTGGGCGCCGAAGACCTTGACGAAGTCGATGAGATCGTCCAGTTCCTTGCGGGAGAGGCCGCTTCCCCCGGGCAGGCGGACGACCTTGACCAGTCCTCCCCGTTCCACGGCCTGGCGAAAGACCCGAAATTCCGACGCCGAAGCCAGATCGGTGATGTCGCCTAACTGTAACCCAAACCTCAGGTCCGGGCGATCCGTCCCGTATCGATCCACGGCATCCGCATACGTCATGCGGGGAAAGGGAATCGGCAGATTCAGCTCCAAGAGCTCCCCGAAGATCCGAACGATCCAGCCCTCGATGAGGTCATAGACCGTCTGCTCCCGCAGGAAGGACATTTCCATGTCCACCTGGGTGAATTCCGGCTGGCGGTCCGCACGCAGGTCCTCGTCTCGAAAACACTTGACGATCTGGAAGTATCGATCGAATCCCGCCACCATGAGAAGCTGCTTGAAGAGCTGGGGGGACTGGGGGAGGGCGTAGAACTTTCCGGGGTTCACCCGGCTGGGGACCAGGTAATCCCGAGCACCCTCGGGGGTGCTCTTGGTGAGAACCGGGGTCTCCACTTCCAGGAACCCCCGTTCGGACAGGTAATTGCGGGTCAGTTGCGCGGCCCGGTGACGGAAGAGCAGGTTCCCGTACAGGCGCGGGCGCCTCAAATCCAGGTAGCGGTACCGGAGCCGAATGTTTTCTCCCACGTCCAGGTCGTCTTCGATCTGAAAGGGGGGGGTCCGGGAAGGGTTCAGGATCTTTAGCCGGGAAATCACGACCTCGATCTCCCCCGTGACCAGCTTGGGGTTGGTCATCCCCTCGGGGCGCGGCCGTACCGTCCCCTCAACGGCAATCACGAACTCATTGCGCAGAACATGGGCCCGGGCATGAGCCTCGACGTCGTGCTGCGGATCGAAGACCACCTGGGTGACCCCTTCCCGGTCCCGCAAGTCCACGAAGATGAGTCCCCCGTGGTCCCGTCTTCGGTGTACCCAGCCCATGAGGACGACGACTTTCCCCACGTCCCCCGGACCCAAAACATTACAGGAATGGGATCGCTCCCAGTCCTCCAACGAATCCGGTTTCAACTCTCGGCCGGCTTCCACCGAGGCCGCCGACCGGGAATCCTCCCGCGCTGTTTCGAGCTGATCCACTCGTGATCCTCCTGGTGACCCAAATGGGAATGATCCACCCGGGTCCTGAATAAGACGCCCGGTCCCGAGAGGGTCCGGCAATGCGTCCGCCGTCACCCCGTCGGCAGAGTCCGGGCGTGCCGCACCGCCTCGCCCAAAGGCACAATCCTCTGGTTCTTCTCCCTCATGTCCCGCAACTGGATTTCCCCCCGTCCCAGCTCATCTTCCCCCAGGATGAACACAAACCGGGCCCCCAGCTTGTCCGCCCGCCGCATTTGACTCTTCAGGCTCCGCCCTTCGTAATCGAGCTCGGCCCCGATCCCGGCGCTCCTGAGCCTCTGGACCAGCAGAAACCCCTCCTCCCTGGCCGCGGATCCCAGGGTGGCCACAAAGAACCGGGCATTCCTCCGGGGCATCCCGCCCTGTTGTTGAAGGAGAAGTACCAGCCGTTCCATGCCCACGGCAAACCCGATCCCCGGCAGGTCCGGGCCTCCCAGGTCCCGGATCAGCCCGTTGTAGCGACCGCCGCCCCCCACGGCGCTTTGAGCCCCCAGGCGGTCCGTAACCACCTCGAAGGTGGTTCGCATGTAGTAGTCCAGCCCCCGGACCATGCGGGGATCGACGGCAAAAGGGGTGTCAAGCCTGGAAAGGTAGTCCTGCACCCGGGAAAAATGATCCCTGCAGGGGTCGCAGAGGGTCTCCAGCAGCACGGGCGCCGTCTCGAGGACGGTCTTGCAACGTTCCACCTTGCAGTCCAGGACCCGCAGGGGATTCACTTCACGGCGGCGCAGGCAATCGGGGCACAAGCCTTCCGCTTGGGAGGCCAGAAACACCCGAAGGCTTTCCCGGTAGGACTTTCGGCAATCCCGGCAACCCAGGGAATTGATGTGGAGTCCCACTCCCGCCAGTCCGACCTTTTGGAGAAAAAGCCGGAGCATGAACATGATTTCCGCGTCCAGCATCGGGTCGTCGATTCCAAAGGCTTCCACATCCACCTGGTGAAACTGGCGGTACCGTCCTTTCTGAGGACGTTCGTGGCGAAACATGGGCCCCATGGAGTAAAACTTCCGGGCCAGGGGATCGGCATACAGGTCGTTCTGGATGAAAGAGCGAGCGATGGATGCCGTGGCTTCGGGCCTCAAGGCAAGCCATTCCCCTTTTCGATCGGGGAAAGCATACATCTCCTTTTCCACAATGTCGGTGTTTTCCCCGATACTCCGGGTGAAGAGCTCCAGTTTCTCCAACACGGGAGTTCGAATTTCCACGTATCCAAAATCCTGGAAAATCCGGCGGGCCGCCTCCTCTACCTGCTGCCACCAGCCGATTTCCCCAGGCAAGATGTCGTTCATGCCTCGAACGGCCTGTATCCGTTCCATGAAGAATCCTCGACCCAAATCCGCGGGAGTGCCGCCCCCAAAGCCCCCAGACTCCCTCTGCAGGGATCTCTCCCCAGCCGGAACGGCAGCCCCTCGAAAAAATTCCCAAAAACGAAACCGGGACCTCCCCGGTAGGCGACTTTTCCTTAAGAAACGCCTTGTGAAAAGTCAAGGGAAACCTCGGAACCGCTCCCCACCCGCTCACTCCAGCGCCCGAGAGCAGGATTCCCGATTTCCCCCGACCGCCCGGCCCTTACCACGGGCACCCGCCCATCCATCGGTTCTCCGCCCGTTGCCGCTACCCCGAGTGGTATCGTTTCCCCAAATAAAATGAGCGGCTCCAGGAACCGCTCACCTCGTGCAACAAGGGTTCTAGAATCTAGTCAGATCTTCTTTTCGGCCACCAGTCGGGCGAAATGCTCGAAAGAGCGGTCGTAGGTTCTTTCGGCCTTTTCCGGGAAACAGCATCCCGGGAGCTGTCGGCTTTTGAGATGGTAACGCAGGCAATCACAGCAGGTCCCCTTCCGGGCGCAGGGATCGTAGCTGCAGTTGCAATTCTTCAGGTTCTGTTCCTGCTTGCATTCCATGCCTCAAATCCTCAATGGGCCGCTGCCCGCTTGTCCCCCTTGGAAATCACGAGGCTCAAGAGAAACAGCAGAACGATTTCCCACACCACGACCCCCGTCCAGTTCTCGAACAGGTGGAAGAACAGCCCTCCACCGATGATGGCAGGAACAATTGCCAAAATGACCATTCCGGCACGCCAAGCCCAATTTGACATATCCTTCCCTCCCCTTGGAATTTGTTAGCGACCCTCGCGCCTTTCCTAACACAAGGTCTCGCCGGTTTCAACGGGAACTTTCCTCGACAGCTCTGCGCCCCTTGCCCGGCGCCGTGCCTTCGAGACGACTTTTCTCGACTCGTCTTCCACATCTGGCCACATTCTTGCATAAAGAAGGGTCAGATTCCACCAACACATGCCCCACTTCCAAGCGACGGAGAGCCAGGCGACTTACCCAGCCGGCTCTCTTTCTTTTTGTGGCCCGGAGGTTCCGTGAACACTTCCCTCGAGTCCCTTTCGCAAGAGAGTCCCTCCTTCGGCTCCCGGCCTGCCCGGGGCCGGCGTCTCGAGTCCCGCCGCCCTTCCCGCGAAAGCCCCCTCCGGGTCTCATCCCGTCTTCCGGACGATCGGATATGGCCCGGAAGACCTCGACCCGGCCCCGGGATTCCGGTCCGGCGATCTTCGGGAAAATCTCTCCACAGGTTCTCATTTTGATGATATTTCATCATCTTCACGAGGGTTCCCCCGACCCGGGACCGCCAAAGCCCGACCGCCTCCGAAAAAGGCCGACCGCCGGCCCGGGTTGTGGAATGCACATCCAATATTGTAGAAAGGACTCTTCAATGAAAGGGCCGGTGGGTTTCCCGGTCCCCACCCGGGACGCCTTGGGCCCGCTCCCCGCAGGCGAGCCTAGAATCATGAGGGATGCCATGTTTCAGACATTGCCCCGGAAGCTGCGACAAGTGGCGGAGGACGATCCCCGGAAAGTTGCCGTTGTCTACAGGGACCGGGAAGAACGCATCGAGATCCCGTACGGCGATCTGCTCGAATCTTCCCTGGGCGTCGCATCCTGGCTCCAGGCCCGGGGGGTGGCCCGGGGAGACCGCGTCGCCTTGATTCTCGAAAACCGCCCCGAATGGCCCATGAGCTATTTCGGAATTCTCTTTTCCGGAGCCGTCGCCGTCCCCATCGATCCCCAGTCCAAACCCGACATCGTCTCCTATATTCTCGAAACAACCAGGGCGACCTTCGTTTTCACGTCTTCGGGGCTCTCCTGGAAGAACACGGTCCTTCCCTCGTCCCTCAAGGGGTTCGTCTCCGTAGGCGGACCAAACCCATCCCTTCCCCATGCCGTGTCCTTTTCCGAAATTCCCCGAGTTGTATCCACCTCGGCGGATTTCCCCGAGGCCGGCCTCGAGGACCTTGCCTCCATTATTTTCACCTCCGGCACCACCGGCCTTCCTAAAGGCGTGATGCTCACCCACAAGAACTTCTATGCCAACTACCTGGGCGTGGTGCGGTTGGACGCCGTGACCTCCCAAGACAACTTTCTGTCGGTACTCCCCCTTCATCACGCCTTCCCTTTCATGGCCAACCTGCTCACCCCCCTCTTTTACGGGGCTCGGATCACCTATGTGAGCACCCTCAGGGCGGAAGTCATCTTTCAATGCTTGAAGGAGGAGAACGTGACCGTCCTCGCTCTTACCCCCCAGGTGCTCCAATTCTTTTACCACGGCATCCAACAGCGGATTCGAGGAATGCCTTTGGGCTCGGGGAGACTCCTTTTCCGGTTGCTGGATTTCACCTGGAAACGATCCCGGCGCACCGGGAAAAACCTTGCCGAACCCATCCTTTCCCGGATTCGCGCCGGGTTTGGTTCTCGATTTCGCTTCTTCGTCTCGGGAGGAGCGAAACTGGACGAGGATCTCGCCCGGAGCTTCTTCAAGCTGGGACTGATGGTCCTGGAAGGCTACGGCCTTACGGAAACCTCTCCCGTGGTGAGCATCAACCCGCCCCAAGCCCCACGGATCGGGTCCGTGGGAAAGCCCCTGTGGGGGGTCGAGGTGAGGATTTTCCAACCCGACGCCGACGGGGTAGGAGAGATCCTCCTTCGGGGCGCAAACGTGATGAAGGGATACTACCGCAACGAGGAGGCCACCCGGGAGGCCGTCCGGGACGGTTGGTTTCACAGCGGGGACCTGGGTTGCCTGGATGCCGACGGATACCTCTACGTTCGCGGCCGTATCAAGGACCTCATTGTGCTCAGTTCGGGCAAGAACGTCTCTTCCGAAGAAGTCGCCGCCCACTACGCCCAGGCACCTTCCATTAAGGAGATCTTCGTCATGGCCGCTCCCACCCAGGACCGCCTGGTGGCCCTGGTGGTTCCGGATTTCCAATATTTTCGGGAATCGGGGGAAACGGACCTCTACGGAAAGATCAAGTGGGACCTCGAATACTACTCGCAGAAGATCGAATCCTACAAGCGAATTCGCGGGTTTGTGCTCCATCACAAGGAGCTGCCCAAGACTCGTCTGGGAAAGATTGAACGCTACAGGGTGGAAGAAATCTACCGGGAAAAGATCCGGGAAACCCGGGGAAAGACCCAGCCACCCCCCGAAGAAAGCCTGTCCCCTACGGCCCGAAGAGTCCTGGGCGTTTTGGAGGCCCGGACGGAAATCCGAGAGATCTCCCCCGACGATCATCTCGAGCTGACCCTGGGGCTGGACTCCCTGGGTCGGGTGGAATTGCTGACCTCCATGGAGAAGGAGTTCGGGGTCCGCATCGAGGAGAGCCGGTTTCACGAGGTCTTCACGGTGGATGAGCTCGTCCGGCTGGTGGAATCCCTGGAAAAGCAAGGAGGAGCCGAGGTTCGGGAATCGGCCCGAAGCTGGCTGGAAGTCCTGCAGGCAAGACCGCCGGAGTCCCTTCTTCGCAAAGTCGGGATCGTTCCGAGCTGGTCGGCCCGGGCAGTGACTCTTTTCATGGCTGTGATTCTGGATCCCCTGTTTTCAATCCTCTTCCGCCTCCGAGTGCACGGAAGAGAGCACCTGCCGCATCCGCCTTACATTCTCAGTCCCAACCATGCCAGCTACATGGACGGTTTTCTCGTCTTCAGCTCCGTTCCTTTCTCCCAAAGGCTGCGGCTCTATTTTCAGGGCTACCGGATCATTTTTGAAAACCCCGTGGTCCGCAGACTTCTAAAGCTCATCCGGGTAATTCCCGTGGATTCGGCCCGAAGCCTGACGGAAGCCATGCAGGCATCGGCCCATGTGCTGCGTCACGGCAAGGTCCTGTGCGTTTTTCCGGAAGGCGCACGAACGGTGGGAGGCGAGATGCAGCCGTTCAAGAAGGGAGCGGCCATCCTGGCAAAGGAGCTGAACGTCCCCGTGGTCCCCACCCGCATCGTGGGTTCCTATGAGGCTTGGAGCCCGACCCGGACCTTCCCCCGGCCCTCACCCATCGGGGTTTTCTTCGGCAGGCCCCGGTCGTGGCAGGAGTTGCGCCACAGGGGCTGGGAACACGATCCGAACTTGGGCGAATACGACGCCATCACCCGGGGCCTTCGGGAAGAGGTCCTCCGACTCGGCCCGGAACCCACCTCGGAG
>Ga0116192_1002059_pt1 | contig 13666 bp, 12 predicted proteins | sample AD_UKC113_MetaG_FD_89876 | JGI IMG/M metagenome (GOLD analysis project Ga0116192, IMG submission 89876) | Active sludge microbial communities of municipal wastewater-treating anaerobic digesters from Hong Kong - AD_UKC113_MetaG | ecosystem: Engineered > Bioreactor > Anaerobic > Digestate... | reverse complement strand
CGGCCGCAAGGATCAATGTGGCCTTCCTGACTCACGATGCAGGTCGTGGGGCCCGGACCGCCCAGGTGTCCCTGTGCATGGAACCGGCCCGCGGCGCCGCCGTTTCCCTCGATCTCACCGCCGCCCGGGGAGAACGGGGTCTCACTCGGATGCCGTCGGAGGTCGCCCTGGTCACGGTGTTTCCCTACGGTCAGAGGCCGGATATTCCGGGGGCGTTGATGAGATTCCTTGCCCGGGAGGGGATCGAGCCCGCGGGTTTTGCCGGGTCTCCCTCCTCCCTCTGCATCTTGGTGCCCGCCGGGCAAAGTGAACGATTCCTCCGAGGCCTGTTTGATCTCTTCGAATTCACTGCTTACCCCTCTCTTGACGACTGGCGTGCGGCATTCCCGGACAAGAACCCTGCGGCCAAAGAAATTGCCTGTTCTTACGAGGAACAGATCATCAGTACCTACAATGCCGTTCGGTACCGGGACCTCGACCTCTGGAGGCTTGAGGTCCCCTCCTCTCGCCTGGCCGGGTTGGGAAACGCCCTGGCCGATATGCAGGTCCATGGCCTGAGCATGCCTTTCTTCACGGGTCAGCCCGGCCCGCAGGAGATGCTCCACTTTGCCCTCTGCCTTGACGGCAACCGGCGAGATCAGGTGGGTCGCGTTCTCTCCCGGGATCTTTCACGGGTCCAGGCCGTCTGCCACGAGGATGTGTCGGCCTTTGTCCTCCACGGTCCTCATTTCGGCGACCGCTACGGGGTGGTGGGGGCTCTCCTCACCAGCCTGCACAGGTCCGGCATCCAGCCCTTGGCCCTGAGTTGTGCCGTGTCTTCCATGACGGTTGTGGTTGCGGGTCGGGACCTCGACCGGGCCTTGATCGCTCTGGGGAGTCACTTCTTGGTTCCACCCTCTCCCTGAGTTCCTCGGGCGAGGGGTTGATCGCGACAGTGTTTGAGCACCTCGATGTGGAGAAAGAAAATGGTCTATCAGCGAACCTTGACGGTTTCCACCAGCGGACACGGCGACATGCACGACCTCACGGACAGGGTGGCCCAAGTGGTTGCCGCCTCGGGGATTCGAACGGGAATCGCCCATGTCTTCAACGTCGGAAGTACGGGCGCCCTGGGAGTGATCGAGTTTGAGCCGGGTCTTCAAAGGGACCTACCCGAGCTCCTGGATCGCTTGATCCCGCCCAGCCGCAACTACGGCCATGAACAGGCCTGGCACGACGGAAACGGGCACTCTCATCTTCAAGCGACCCTTTTGGGACCCGGGTTGACCGTGCCCTTGAGCGACGGGAAGCTCGTCCTGGGGACCTGGCAGCAGATCTTCCACCTCGAATGCGACATCAAGGGCAGGCAAAGGAAGGTGGTCGTGACCCTGGTCGGGGAATGATGCCCGGGTGTCCCGGACGGGAGGTGGGATCGTTGATGCAGCAACATTGCCCCCGGCCCCCCGTCCGCCCAGGGGAGAAAGCTCCATCCCCCGGTGGGGGAGAAGGGGAACTCTCCTTTGGGAACAGGTCCCGGCACTGTTCCTTCCCCCGCCGGGCAGGAGCTTCCCGACTCTACGGCCATTCCTCGAGGGGGACCCGCAGACCCAGGACGGGAGCGTGCTGCTGGGCGCCGTAGACATCGGCGTCTCCCGGGGTTCCGGAAACCATCGGGCGAACCAGGGTACACTTCACCGCCGAGGCCGGGTCGAAGTACACCAGGTTGAGTACCTGCTCCACACCCACCCCGTAGAGTCGGGCAAAAAGCTCCTCGGTGAAAAAGTGGATTTCCTTCAAATACCGGTAATGCCGGGCGTTCTTGAAAAGGATGTCGATGGTCAGTTCGTAGGGCCCGGCGTTCTTGCTGCGGATGACCGCAGCGAGTTCCGTAAGGGGCACCGTCTTCATGGTTTCACCTCGCGCACGCAGATGGGAAAGAGGGATTCCGGGTCGTCCACTTCCATGAGGTGATACAGGCTGAACTCGTAGACCTCGCCGCAGGCAATGTCCGAAGGGCTGTAGAGCAGGGCCAGGTTTCCCGCCGTCGAGATGCGGCCCGGGTAGCCGAAATGCAGGAGGGTGCTGCGAAGGTAGGAACATACGGCGTTCGCCTGCTCCTGATCGGGGGCGATGACTTCCATGACCAATCCCAGCTCGTGGGACCCTCGATCCTTTTCAGGTTCCATGGCCCCCATGACCCCGTTCTTCCCGTATTGGTGGAAGAGCAGGGGGCCCGTAAAGTCCAGGTCCTTTCGGACTTCCTCCTTGACGGCCTCGAGGACGGTATCGATCCGACCCACGAGAATGGGGTCCCTGATTCCCGCGATGCAGATGGATCGATATCCCGTGCGCTTCACCCCTTCCAGCTTGACCGTGTAAGGGTCCGCGGGGACGAACCGGGTTCCCGAAACACGCACCCGGCCTCCATCGAGGGCCTCGAAACGGGTTGCCTCGAGATCGAGGGTTCCGCCGGGGCCGGGCAGATGATAGGGGTCGGATTTCTCGTAGAGGGTGTGCGCCGCCGTGGAAACACGGGTGAACCGCCGTTGGGGATTGAGGGATTCCAGTTCGAAACCGTCCCGGTACAGGGTGCCCATCACGCAGTCGCAGCCGCTGCCGGGAGTGGCCGCAATGGCTGCGCATTCCAGGACCTTTCCCATGTGAACGGCAAGGCCGGGATCGAATCCCGCCCGGACGGCCGGGGCGGCAAACGGGATGGGGTCGTAGCAGCGACCGCAGAGAATCACCCGGCAGTCCGTGTCCAGGGCCCGCAAGACCGGTTCCGCTCCCATTTGAGCCACGATCCGCACGCAGTGTCGCACGTCCTCGACGGTGATTTCGGGTGCGGGAGGAAGGGGGCGAACCCGCTGCCGCTCCATGGCCTCCAAGACCGTCTCCTTGCTCACATCCGCATGGATGACGGCCATGGGAAAGGTGTAGCCTTTCTGCCCGGCGATCTCCCGGATGATGGATTCCGTCCACTCGACGTGTTCCCGGGCGCCGCAGCCCCCGGCGGTTCCGATGATGCACGGCACCGAACGTTCCACGGCGGCGGCCAGGATGAACTCGAGGTCCCGCTTGACCGCCGAACGGCTGGTGAAGGATTTGCCTGCGCCCAGGTAGTAGGGCCCCGGGTCGGTGCTTCCCGCATCGACTCCAATGAGGTCCGGCCTTTTCTCCATGCCCCTCTCGAAGGATTCCCGGGGGAACCCGTAGCCGAGAATTGCCGTGGGAGAAAGCACCCTGAATTCGGTCTGCGCCATGAGAACGCCTCCAATTCTTCCGATCCTGGAAAATCCGCATTTCCTGCCGCGGTTTCGATCCGTGAACCGCGATCCGTGAGCCGAGAGATCAAACCACTACATTGAGGATCGCCGGAAGGAAATCAAGCCGTAATTTGAGTGATTCGGAAAGCATCAGCCCGTCATGCCCGCGAAGGCGGACATCCGGAGGGTAGGAATGCTCTTCCCGGATTCCCGCATACCCGGGAATGACGAAACGGGATTCGTACCAGCCGAATCGCTCGGTCTAAGCAAGCAGTCATCGCAGAAAGGACGAAAAAGTCGCGGGGCGGATTTCCCCGGCAGAAGTCTCCGCCATTGACGGCACAAGAAGTTGGGTGCATTAATCGGGTTGGCCCGGGGGGACAATTCACTACTTCGAGCGGCAAATCTATTTCAAGGAGTGAAATTCATGATCACCCACGAAGTGCTGGTGGTGGGAGGGGGCTTGGCGGGCCTCATGGCCGCCCTTGCCGTCGAGGACGGGGTCGATGTGGCCGTCCTGAGCAAGATCTACCCGACCCGCTCCCATAGCGGGGCGGCACAGGGGGGATTCAACGCGGTTCTCAGCCAAGAGGACAGCATCGATGCCCACATTTTCGACACGGTAAAGGGAAGCGATTACCTGGGAGACCAGGACGCCATCGAGGTCCTTTGTTCCGACGGACCCTCGGTGATCCGAGAACTCGAGAAGATGGGCGTGCCTTGGACTCGCAGGGCCGACGGCCGGATTGCCCAGCGTTCCCTGGGGGGAGCGGGCTTTCCCCGGGCGTGTTTCGTGGCGGATTTTTCAGGGCACGTGGTCCTGCACGCCCTGTATGAACACATCTTGAAGCGGGGCGTAAAGATCTACCCCGAATGGCACCTCCTGGAGCTCCTGGTGGAAGAAGGGCAGGTTGCGGGGGCCCTTGCCTACGATCTTGCCAATGCCCGCCTCGAGATCTTTCGCTCGAAACAGGTCGTCCTGGCAACGGGCGGGTACGGCCGTGCCTTTTCCAAGACGACCAACGCCCACGCCAACACGGGGGACGGCATGGCCGTCGCCTACCGGGCCGGGGCCGTGCTCTCGGACATGGAATTTGTCCAGTTTCATCCCACAACCCTCTATGGAACCAACGTTCTCATTTCCGAGGCGGCCCGGGGTGAAGGAGGCCATCTTCGCAACAACACGGGCGAGAGGTTCATGGCCCGTTACGCCCCCGAGAAGATGGAACTGGCTCCCCGGGACGTGGTGGCCCGGGCCATTTTCAACGAGATTCGAGAAGGCCGGGGATTCGAGGACCATTCCGTTCAGCTGGATCTCACCCACCTGGGGGAGGCCCTGGTGGCAAAACGGCTGCCCCAGGTGAGGGACCTTGCCATTCGATATGCCGGGGTCGACCCGGCGACGGTGCCCATACCCATCGAGCCGGCCCAGCACTACAGCATGGGAGGCGTGAGAACGGACCTGTGGGGCCTGACCACCCTGCCGGGGCTTCTCGCGGCCGGAGAGACGGCCAATGTCAGCGTACACGGCGCCAATCGGCTGGGGGGCAACTCCCTTCTCGAAACCGTCGTGTTCGGAAGGCGGGCGGGGAAGAAAGCCGCGGAGTCGGCCCGCAACGCCCCCTGGCCCGCTCTTTCCCGGGAGACGGTTTCCCGATCCCTGGAACCCTGGACCTCCCTGCTTTCCACGCCCCCTCCGGCATCTTCGAAACAGGACGATCTCTTCGCCGTTCGCCGGGAAATGGCGACCCTCATGACCAACCAGGTGGGGGTCTTCCGTACCGGGGTCGAACTCGAGGACGCGGTCGAGAAGCTCCGCCAACTCAAAGAGCGCTATGAAAGCATCTCTCCCCGGGGCGGAATCCAGCCCTTCAATTACGCCCTGATGGATTACCTCGAGGTGGGCCACCTCCTCGAGCTCTCAACCCTCATCGCCCGCGGGGCGCTGGCGCGAACCGAAAGCCGGGGAGCGCATTTTCGCGTGGACTATCCCCGGAGGGATGACGAGAACTGGCTGCATCACACCTTCGTGAGGCGAAAAGACGCGGAGCCCGAGTTCTTTCGGGGCCCGGTTGCCGTCACCCGCCACGAACCTCAGAAAAGGGGCTACTGAAATGAGAGTGACGCTCGAAATCTGTCGGTTCACTCCCGAAAGGGACCCGGGTCCTCGTTTCGAGGCCTTCACGGTGAGTGTGAACGGAACCCGGACGGTGCTGGATGCTCTGCTGTCGGCATGGCAGCAGGACCCCGGCCTTTCCTTTCGCCGTTCCTGCCGGAGCGCCATCTGCGGCTCGTGCGCAATGCTCATAAACGGTCGGCCCGCCCTGGCATGTCAAACCCTGGTTCGAAATGCCGTCTCCGGGGGAAATTCCGTAACCCTCGAGCCCCTTCCCCACTTCCGCCCGCTAAAAGACCTGGTGGTGGACCTGGAGCCCCTCTTCGAGTCCTTGAAGGCCGTTGTCCCGTGGCTGGTTTTGAGGGGGGACTACGACGGAAGAATGGACCCCGAAACCGCCGCAAAGCTCGAGGAATCCGCCGCCTGCATCCTTTGCGGGATCTGTCGCGGGGACTTGGGGGAGACCGCGAAGGGGAAGCCCGAGGGGGTGGTGAAAGCCTTGCGCCTGGCCCAGGATCCCCGGGACGCCCTGGGGGAGCATCGTCTTCGGCTCCTCGAGCTTTCCCCCGAGGTGTTGAAGCTGTTTGTCGATCGGTTGCCCCGACATTGTCCCAAGGGGATCAAGATATCCGAAGACATCGTGCAGGCCGCACGCAAGCTTTGAGGACGGGAGAAGATGGCTTCCACGTTGAGCGAAAAACTGGCTGATTTCATTGATTCGGTCCGCTACGAGGATCTTCCCGGGGAAACGGTGAGGTCGGCGCGGCTGGCCTTCCTGGACTGGCTGGGATCCGCCGCCCGCGGCGGTCTCGAGGCTCCCGCCAAGATGGCTGCGGCCGTCCTGCGAAACCAGGGAGGTGCCCCCCAGTCCACGCTTCTTCCTTATCCGGAGAAAACCTCGTGCCTGAACGCAGCCCTGGCAAACGGCATTGCGTCTCACATCGTCGAACTGGACGACGTCCACCGGGGCTCCATCCTCCACGCTGGGGCGGCGATCCTCCCGGCGGCCTTTGCGGCGGCGGAAATGGTGCATGCGGACGGACGGAGGCTCATCGAGGCCGTGGTGGCGGGCTATGAGGTTGCCGTCCGGTTGGGAGAGGCCGTGAGCCCTTCCCACTACTTCTTCTGGCACAACACGGGCACCTGCGGGACCTTCGGTTCCTGCGCCGCAGCCGGAAAACTGCTGGGATTGGACCGCCGGCAAAAGGTGTGGGCCCTGGGCAACGCAGGCACCCAGGCTGCCGGGCTCTGGGAATTCCTAAGGGACGGGGCCATGTCCAAGCACCTGCATCCGGGAAAAGCGGCCTACAACGGGTTGCTTGCGGCCCTGTTGGCCAAAGAGGGGTTCACGGGGGCCGAGGCCGTCATCGAGGGGGAAAAGGGATTTTGCCGGGCCATGGCCCCGGCTTTCGATCTGTCGAAGATCACCGAAGGCCTGGGAGCGCCCCCGTACAAGATCCAGGAGAATTCCTTCAAGATCCATGCTTCGTGTCGCCACACTCACCCGGCCGTGGACCTGGTCCTGGATCTTTCCGCAAAGCACGGAATCGACTCCCGGGAGGTCCTCTCCGTTACCGTCCGAACCTACCGCACGGCCCTGAACATCATCCGGAATCCCGCCCCCCGGACGGTCTTCGACGCCCGGTTCAGTCTGCCCTTCTGTGTGGCTCTTGCCTTGAAGCGCGGGCGCTGCGGCCTGAGTGATTTTACCCGGGAGAACCTCCTGGATTCCGAAATTCGAACCCTCATGAGCCGGGTGCATCTGGAACCGGATGAGGAACTCGACGCTCTTCATCCCGCCCGGTGGGGCGCCGTCGTCGAGATCAAAACCCGGTCGGTCGGGCCCTTTTCGGCAAGGACCGATTTCCCCCGGGGGGATCCCGAAAACCCCGTGGACGAGGAAACGCTCGTGTCCAAGTTCCGGCTGCTGGCCCTGCCGGCTTGGGGGCAGGACAAGGTGAACGCGCTGAGCCGGACCGTCCTGGATCTCGAAGACCTCGAGGACACGGCCCTCCTGTTTGACCCGGCATCGGACCGAGGTCCAACTCGAGGGTTTCCGGCGCAATCGGATCGTGCCCGGCGAGGAAGTACGGAAACAGACGCCCGGCCGGAGCCGAAGTCCTCGACTCCGAATTGAACGAGCTCCCCGCGGCATCGAGGGCGGTGGGGACGACGACCGTCTTCGGACACCGTACGATGCCCCAAGACCTGCCCCCCCGGAGGCCGCCGGGGTTCGGGCGTGTCGCTCTCGGATCGTCGCCCCCGAACGGTTTATGGAGAACCCCCCGGGCCTTTTCCCATTGCCCTCGAGGATTTCGTGTGCCCGGTGAGCAAGTTCTCCGGCACCACGGTTACCCGCGGCACCTTCTTGAGGGGATTCTCGTCCACTAGGAGAACACAGCCATAGGCTCTCTCCAGGGTTTCAAAAACAAGCACTTCGGCAGGGGTCCCCAGGCTCACGACCCGGCCCTCCTTCAAAAGCAGAAGGCGATCCGCGTACAAGGCGGCAAGGTTCAGATCGTGGGAAACCATGACGACGGTGATCCCCTCTTCCCTCCGGAGCCCTTCCATGAGATCCATGATATGGACCTGGTGGGCCGGATCGAGGGATGCGGTGGGCTCGTCGAGAACGATGATTCGGGGCTGCTGGCAGACGGCACGGGCAAGGAGGGCCCGCTGTCGTTCCCCGGCGCTGAGTTCGTCCAGCTTCCGTTCGGCCAGGTGCTCGACGTGGGTGAACGACATGGCCTGGCGGGCAATGTCTCGATCCCTGCGTCTCTCCAGCCCCAGCAGGCCCAGGTGAGGCGAACGCCCCATGAGCACCACTTCGGCCACCGTGAAAGGAATGTCCGGGGGCGCCGACTGGGGCACCACCGCAATGGTTCGGGCCAGGGCCCTTCCCGAGTAGGTTCGGAGCGGATGTCCCAGGATTTCCACAAGCCCTTTTTGCGCCCGGACGGCTCCCGAGGCGGCCTTGATCAGCGTCGTTTTGCCCGATCCGTTCGGCCCGAGGACGATGAAAAACTCCCCCTGATCGACCGAAAAGGAGACCCGGTCCAGGATGTGCCTTTGTCCGTAAGAATGATCCAGGTCTTGCACAACCAGGGCCGGTTTCATGGCTTGGACCTCTGCAGCAGAAAGATGAAAAGAGGCGCTCCGATCATGGCCGTGATCACCCCCACCGGCATTTCTCCCTGGGCGGGAAGCGATCTCGAGAGCAGGTCGCAGAGAACCAGGTAGGCCCCGCCGCCCAGAATACAAGCAGGGACCAGCAGCCGGTGGTCCGGCCCGAAAGAAAGCCTCAGCAGATGGGGCATGACCAACCCCACAAAGCCCAGAAGCCCCGAATGGCATACCGTAGCGCTCACCATGAAAGAAGTGACGACCAGGAGCACAATGGATATGAGGCGCACGTTCACTCCCAAGTTCGCGGCCGTGTCCTCGCCCATGAGGAGAAGATTCATGGGGCGGGCAAGCAGGAAGAGCAGAGCGAAGCAAGGAAAGAGCGTCAGAGCAAGCACGAGGACCTGGTTTGGGTCGGACAGGGAGAGATCGCCCATCAACCAGAAGAGGATGTTGTGGAGCCGGGAGTCCTGGGTCAGTGAGAGGAGAAACATGATGGCTGAAGAGCAGAAGGCATTGACCATGACTCCGGCCAGTACCAGTGCATCCTTCCTCATGGCCGCCCTGCCCGAGCCGACGGCGAGCACCGGGAAGAGGGTCAGCATGCTGCCTGCGAAGGCGAGGGAGGCGACACCCGGAAACCGCGACAATCCCAGGAGGATGCCCGTAATGGCCCCCACGGCAGATCCGCCCGAGATGCCCAGGATGTAAGGTTCGGCCAGTGAGTTGCGCAAAAGGGCCTGGAAGACAAGCCCCCCCAAGGAGAGGGTGGACCCCACCAGGGCGGCCAGGAAGACCCGCGGCAGGCGAATGCGCCAAAGGATGTTCGCCGTGGTGGGGTCCCGTTCTCCATGGCCGAAGAGCACGGCAAGCACCTGCTTCATATTCTGTCCCGCAGATCCGATGGAAAGCCCGAGAAAGGCGCTGATCATGAGAAGCAGCGCAAGCAACAGGCAAACAGCCAACATCCGTTTGAGAAAGGAGATCGGCAGGGGCGTCGTATTCATTGGAACAGTTCCGGGTGAATGAGCCGGGCCAGGAGCTCGAGGCCTTCGATGAGCCTCGGGGTGGGACGGTCCAACAGGTTCGATTCCACGATGAAGATGCGCTGATTTTGGACCGCCGGCAGACTGTCCCACCGGTTCCACTCGTCTCTGACCTGTTCGAAAGCCTGGCCTCTCGTCATGGAGGTGATGATGATCACCTCGGGTTGGAGCGCCAGGACCTGCTCCCGGCTGAAGCGGGGATACGGTGTGGGGCCTTCGGCCAGGTTTTTTCCTCCCGCCGTGGTGATGAGTTCGTGGATAAAGGTGTTGGTTCCCACGGAAACGATGGGAACGACCCCGATCTGAAAGAAGACCTTCGGGCGCCGTTTGGCGCAGGCCACACGCGATTTCACCCGTTCGATCCTGGTGCGCAGATCGCCTGCCAGTTCCTCTCCTCGGGGACCGGCATTCAAGAGACGGCCGATTTCCGTAATGGTGGCTACGACCGCATCGAGGTCTCTCGGGTTCACCACATAGACCGGGATTCCCAGGGCCTCAAGTCTTTCCAGAACGTCGGGCGGGTTGCCGTCCCGGGTGGCAATGCACAGGTCCGGCTTCAATGCCGCGATCCTTTCCATATCCGGATGCCTGTAAGAGCCCACCCTTGGCAAGGGTCCCGCCTCTGCGGGAAAATCGCAGTGCTGAGTACATCCTTTCAGGCGATCGCCTTTTCCCAGGGCAAAGACCATCTCCGTAATGCTGGGCGCCAGGCTCACCACGCGACAGGGATCGGCGGGAGCCAAAACTTTCCGCCCCGATGAACCCTCCACCGGTCCCGCTTCACAACTCGCGGCAACCATCAGGCCAAGCACTAAAACAGACAATCGGATCATGGGGTCAAAGGGTTCCTTTCCAAAGCAGGGAGCGAGCTCCTGAGGGAACGGCACAGGACGGCCAAGCCGACGGGTGTGTGCCGCCCCCGAGGGTGAAATCAATTGCGGTCGGGCCCCTTCAGTACGAAGTGAACGGGCAGCTCAGCCCTGCAGGCCACCGGTCTTCCGTTCCTCCTCGCCGGGGTGAAGGTCGAGCATTGGACGGCCCGCAGGGCTTCCTCGTCGAATCCCGACCCGGCACGTTTGGACACTCGAACATCGACGAGACGTCCGTGCTCGTCTATGGTGACCAGGAGCAGCACAAGCGCTTCCTTTCCGAGTTCTCTGGCGAGCCGGGGGTACTTCGGCAGGACCTTGTTGAGGAACCGGGGACCGTCTTGGGAACCGAAGGATACCGTGTACGGTCCCCGGTCGCCACCGGTGCCGGCCATGGTGCCCGAGCCTGTTCCTTCTCCGGAGTGGCCCGGTCCTGTGCCCTCGGCATCTCCCGTTCCGTGACGTCCCCCATGGGTGGAAGGAGTGCCGTCGGGGGCGCCCGGACCCTCACTGTTCGTTCTCGGAGCAGTGGGCCCGGCATGGGCCGCATGGGGAACGGTCTGCGGTTTCTTTGGGAGCCCGGACACGGCCCTCGGCCTTGGTTTGGGCTTCTCCAAAGGCTTCTGGACCTTTTGAGGGAGCGTAACGGAAGACACGGTTTCCTTCACGGCTTCGGTGGATTCCACCGCGTGGGTCGCTTCCGGTTCGGGTCTCATTGCGGTTCCCGGGCCCGCCACACCCTTCATCTCCCGGGGTCCTGGTCTCATGGCGCCCTCTTCGCCTTCCATCGCCCCACCTCCGAGGCCCTCCCGGCTGAGGAGAACCACCGTGCAAAGCGTTGGATCGATCTTTCGAGAAGGCATCAGCCGCAAAATGCCCAATGTGAACAGGAAGACCACCCCGTGGACAAGAACGGACAGAGCCATCCCTTTCCCAATGCCGTCCTCGAACAGGCCTTTCCTCCTGTAATCCCGAGCCTCCATTCCGTTGCCCTTCGATGCCTTTCCGTGTGTGCTCCGTTCACGCTTTCATGACCCGCTCGATTGAGCGGCCTGATGGCTCACCTGTGTGACGCTGGGTGCTTGGTCCATCCCCCCAGGGGTTCCATCACCATGGAGATCTGTTCGATTCCCGCTTCCCGGATGCTTCCCATGACCTGGGCCACCAGTCCGTACTCGACCTTCCGGTCCGCTCGCAAGACGACTCCCTGCTTTTCGCCGCAGCCTTTCCGGAGGGCGGAGAGCTCGGCGCCCAGCGTTTCAAGCTCGATTTCGTCTTGGTTGACGCGGATCTTCCCGTCTGAGGTGATGCTCACCACGAGCCTTTCCGTCTCGGTGGGAATGGGACGGGAAGAAGCAACGGGAAGATTCACATCGATGCCCTGGATCATCATGGGTGCCGCGACCATGAAGATGATGAGCAAAACGAGCATGACGTCCACAAAGGGAGTCACATTGATTTCAGAGAGCATTCGCCCGCGGGAGCGGGCCCCGTCCGTCCGCATAGCCATCGGAAGCACTCCTCATCGTATCTGCGCGGGGTCCACTTCCATGCGGCCGCAGATGCCTCGTCGCTCCCCGGCGATCTCCACGGGTTCGGACGCCTCCTCCCCCCGGCCGGGGCGAAACAGCAAGTCGGTCTTGAGCATGTTGACGAAATCGGAGGTGAACTGGAGCATGTCCTCTTCCATCACCTGGATCCTGTTCGAGAAGTGGTTATAGGCCACCACTGCCGGAATGGCAGCCGCAAGCCCCATGGCCGTGGCCACCAGGGCTTCGGAGATGCCCGGGGCCACCACCGCCAGGTTGGCCGAGCCCTTCATGCCGATGTCCCGGAAGCTGGTCATGATGCCCCACACGGTGCCGAAAAGACCGATGAAGGGGGCCGTGCTGCCCGTGGTAGCCAGAAAAGGCAGCAGGCGCTGCAACCGCTTCCGTTTCGAGATGATGCCGCCCTGAATGGCCCGATCCACATTCTCGAGAAGCAGGTCTGCATGCTTTCCGGGGTCCTCGATGCCTCTGCCCGCAAGCAATGCGCTCACGCGGTGCAGTTCCGCGCAGCCGACCCGGAAGATATGGGCGAGGTGGCCGTCTTTGAACCGCTCACACTCCTCGTAGAGCAGGTCGATGCTCTTGATCTTCATGAAAAGGTCCGCAAAGTTCTCCGATTCGCGGTTTACCTTTCGAAGCCGGCTGCTCTTGGCCATGATGATGCCCCAGCTGATCAGAGACAAACAGAGCAGGCCCGCCATGACGGTCCGGACCATGGGCCCCGCGTGGAGCACCATGTCGACCAGGCCGAATCCGCCCGAACCGGAAAGGGCACCTGCCGGTTCCGCGGTCACGTGGGCCATTGCCGTCAACGTAGTCGGAATCAATGCTTCACCTCCTTCACCCTTTGGGAAAGGCCGTTCAGCACGGCGTTGAAAGACACCCTGACGATCACGGGGATGTCCTCCTTCGTTACGAGCTCTTTCCATTCCGGAAGGGGCCCTCCGGCAATTTCTTCCGCAACGGATCGCGCCCACATCTCGAAGAGGTCCAGCTCCCCGATTTGCCCCCTTTCCCGGGCATCGCTCAGCGCGAGGGCCGATTCCATGAAAGCGGCGTAACGCGGCTCAAGCAAAATCTCCTCGACCATTCCCACGGTAAGGCTCCCCTTTGACTCACTCATGCTCTCGAGACACGGGCATTGGCGCACGAGGTCGGAGGGGCTGAGGTTCCTTTCCTGCAATCGTCGAAGCACATTGCGCGGCGTAGTGATCCCGTTCTGACGAAAGACCGCATCCTTGACCCCTTCGTAGACCGCTCGGGCGAAGAGCTCCCCCAGCTTGCAATGGCCTCCCGCGTTATCCAGGCGTGCACCCGTCCCTTCCACCACAATCATTTCGTCGGTGCCCGTACCGGTTGCCTGCCACCTGAGCGGGTTCCCGCCGCTGCGGATGTCCATGTCCTGCAGGGCTGCGGTTTTGGCCTCCGTGGCGCTGATGACGGCCCTGGCCCTGGCCCGTGATGTGAGCCTCCTGTTGGCCATGAGGATGATGTTGATGGTGCCCGGCTCATAATAAAGACCTTCATCGCAGGACATGCGAAGGGCGTTGCCCCGGACTCCGGCCGTTACCAGGGCATAGACGGCCAGGTCTTTGAACCGGGCCTTGCGGACCACGAGGTTTTCCATGCCGGCACCGGTCATGAGGAGGCTGCTGCGCCGGCGGGATATCCCGACGGCCCTGCAGATGCGGTTCCTCCCGGCCTCGAGGCCAAGCCT
>Ga0116192_1002057_pt1 | contig 13673 bp, 10 predicted proteins | sample AD_UKC113_MetaG_FD_89876 | JGI IMG/M metagenome (GOLD analysis project Ga0116192, IMG submission 89876) | Active sludge microbial communities of municipal wastewater-treating anaerobic digesters from Hong Kong - AD_UKC113_MetaG | ecosystem: Engineered > Bioreactor > Anaerobic > Digestate... | reverse complement strand
GCTCCGGGTGCCGCCCCGAGAAGGCACAGGGTTCGCCCTTCCCGCAAATCGACGATCCCCTTCGATAGGGGCAAGGTTTGTCCCGCCCCCCGGGAATCGTGCTTTTTCCCGCCTCATGGCTGAAATTGTTCCGTTTGGGCTATGGTCAGAGGCCAGGTATGGATTCGGACAATCAAGGACACCGACGGCGACTGCGGGAAAGGTTTTTGGACAGCGGCCTGGACGGCTTCCATGACCACGAGGTCCTGGAATTCCTTCTATCCTTTGCCATCCCCCGGAAGGACCTGAAGCCCATCGCCAAAGGCCTGCTCGAGAAGTACAAAACCCTCTCGGCGGTGCTGGACGCTTCCTCCGAGCGCCTCGAGAAGGAGGACGGCATGGGACCGTACTCGGCCGTTTTCCTCTCCCTCATGCCCCGGCTCGTGGAACGCTACCAGCAGGACCGGTGGAAGGCCAAGCCTGTCCTTTGCTCCACCCGGGACGCGGTGGCCTACCTGACTTCCCTCCTGGGGACGGAACGCAATGAAGTGTTTTACGTCCTGGCCCTGGACAGCAAGAACTCGGTCCTTGCCGGAGAGGGCGTTCAGCGGGGCAGTGTGAACCGCACCGCCGTGTTTCCCCGGCAGGTGGTGGAGGTGGTGATCCGGCACCGGGCAACGGCGGTGATCCTGGCCCACAATCACCCGGGGGGAGACCCGACTCCCTCGGCTTCCGACCGCCAATTGACCCGGAAGCTAAAGAGAATCCTCAACGACTTGGATATCCACGTCCACGATCACATCATCATCGCGGGTCCCAAGTATTTTTCCTTCGCCGAAAAAGGAGAGCTCGAATGACCGGGGAAATGGAAGCGGTCCTGGTAAAGGAAACGGGCGCCAAAGGAGACTGGAACGTCCTGGAGATCGGCAGGATTGCCCTTCCCGCCCTCCGCTCGGAGGAGGTCCTGGTTCGAGTGGAAGCGTGCTCGGTCAACCGGGCGGACCTGCTCCAGCGCAGGGGTTTGTATCCTCCGCCTCCGGGCGCATCCTCCGTCCTGGGCCTGGATTTTGCCGGAATCGTCTGGGAAACGGGAACCAAGGCCACGGCGTGGAAGAGGGGCGACCGGGTCTTCGGGATCACGGCGGGGGGCGGATATGCCCGTTATGCGGCCGTGCACAGGGACCACCTGGTGCCCATCCCCGAAAACCTGGGCTTCGTGGAGGCGGCGGCGGCAGCCGAAGTCTTTTTCACGGCCCATCTCAATGTCTTCCTGGAAGCGGGACTGAAGCAGGGGGAGACCCTGCTCCTGCACGGAGGCGGGAGCGGCGTGGGCACGGCAGCCACCCAGCTCGCCTCCCTGGCCGCTGCCCGGGTCCTCGTCACTGCCGGAAGCCGGGATCGGGTTCAGCGCTGCCTGGACCTGGGAGCGTCTTTCGTCATCAACTACAAGGAAGAGGACTTTGCCGCCCGGGCCATGGAACTCACCCGGGGGGAGGGAGTGGACGTGATCCTGGATTGGATCGGGGCCCCCTACCTCCAGAAGCACGTGCGCATTTTGAAGCCCCGGGGACGACTGGTCCTCATCGGCCTCATGGGCGGGAATACCGGCGACATCCACCTGGCTCCGCTGCTGACCAAGCGCCTCCGGATTATCGGGTCCGTGCTCCGGAGTCAATCCGTCCGGGAGAAGGCGGCCCTGACGGCGTCTTTCAAAGAAAAGGTCCTGCCGCTCCTGGCCTCCGGTGCGGTGCGTCCCGTCCTCCACCGGGTCTACCCCATGGAAGCCGTGGAAGAGGCCCACCAGCTCATGAAATCGGGGGCACACTTCGGGAAACTGGTCCTGTCCTGGGAAAAACCCGGGGAAGCACAAGGGCCGTGACTCCCGCGAAGGGGGGGCCGGGCGGACAACGGAGATTACGATGCCGCCCATGGGGACGTGACTCCCGCGAAGGGGGGGCCGGGCGAGGAAGCTTGGCCGTCCCAGGGACGGTTTTTATCCAGCCGAAGGTCGATGGAAGAATCCCCGGGAACGACAATTTGAGGAAATCCCCATGGAGAACGAGTGGATATCGTTGGAGCAGGTCACCTTTGTTCGAAATCGGCGGACCATCTTGGACGGGATCGACTGGAGGGTTCAACCGGGAGATCACTGGGTTGTGCTGGGGGCCAACGGTTCGGGGAAAACGACCCTTCTGCAGCTCCTGGCCGGATATCTCTGGCCCACCCAGGGCAGCGTCGTCGTTTTGGGAGAACGTTTCGGCCACACGGACCTGAGGGAATTGCGCAAACGGATCGGATGGGTGGGTTCCTTTCTCGAAATGCAGGTCCCGTCCACCACAAAACCCCTAGACCTCATCGTCAGCGGGAAATACGCATCCATCGGCATCTTCGAGGTCCCCACCCAGGAAGATTATCGTGAGGCCCAAGACCTTGCGTCCCGGCTGGGGTGCGAACGAATCCTCGACTCCCCTTACGGAGTTCTCTCCCAGGGGGAAAAGCAGCGGCTCCTCATCGCCCGGGCCCTCATTCACCGCCCTCCCCTTCTCATCCTGGACGAGCCGTGCGCGGGCCTGGACCTGGCCGCCCGGGAGCAGCTCCTCCGGACCCTCGACGACATGGGACGCGGCAACCCCGGCCTCACCATGATCCTGGTGACCCATCACCTGGAGGAGATCACCCCGGTGTTCTCCGGCGTGCTGCTCCTCAAGGAAGGCCGCTGCACGGCCCAAGGGCAAAAGGAGGAGATCCTTTCCCCGGACCGGTTGAACCATGTGTTCGGCATCCCCATCGAGGTCCACCGAAAACAAGGCCGCTACTGGGCCGCCATGCGGTTCGAAGACGACGCCCAGGACCTGTTCGGGAACAAGACTCCCCCTTCCCCCACCAACCTCGGGGGAGGAAGGCGGACGGGCATTAGAAGTGAACGATGAGGGAGGTGAAGAGGGTGTGCTCGCAGACGTCCTGGGAAAACCTCTGAGGTCGAACGATGGAGCTGCCCACATCCGTTCCCAGGCGAACCTGGTAGGCAATGTCCCAGACGGTCCTTCCCACGCCGATCCCCGAGCCCAGGCTAAAGCCGTAGTAAGGGTCGTGCCCCCCCTCGGCCGGGGCCGGGTCATAGAATCCCCCTGCGCGAAGGGGCACCACGAAGCCGGGCCGGATGAAAAGACGCTCGAAGCCGGCTCGAACCTGGGTCGTGGCCTCGATCCTCGATTTTCCCAGAGGCAGGCCGCTCACCGGGGAAAACTCTCTGCCCCGGGCGCTTCGATAGACGAAGTCCTCCCACTGGGTCCGGGAAACATCCAGGGCCGCCGTCAGCTTGTCGGAAAAGCGATACCCCAGCCCCACCCCGTAGGACATGGGCATGTCCAGTTCTTCGTCCAGGAAATTGACCTGACGATAGGCCGGATACGGAAGATACCGGATGACCGACGTGGTTCGATGAGCCAGTTCCGCGGTGAAGGGGCTCTTGAACACCAGGCCCAGGCTCAGGTGTTCGGTGAGGTTCCAAAGGGCGCCCACATTCACATTCCAGCCGCTGAAATCGTAACGATTTCGAACGTAGTGATTCACCCTGTGGAGATCGCCCAGGATGTCCCTGACACGGTTGCGGGTTCGAATGACCTGTTCCCACCCGTTGCGATACAGCAGATCTTCCCACAAATTCAGGGTACAGCCCACTGCAAGTCGAGGTGATACTTGAACCCCCAGGGCAATTCCCAAGGCGTACAGCCCTCCGCCCTGGTCCACTTTCCATGCCTGCTTCAACCCCTCCGAGTGGAGCCGGGTGTTCCATTCCCGGGTAAAATCGTAGAGGTGCTGATAGTTGAGGGACGCCACCACGTTGGTGTCGGCCACCACAAGGGGGCAAGCGGCGCTCAGGTAGTTGAGTCCCCCCCGGGAGACGGTCTGTTTCTCCGAAGCCTCCGAGTGATCCGGAAAAAGGTTGTCCTCGGACCGGAGAACGGCGGTGCCCACGGCGGAAATTTCGGGGCACTCCAACTGGGTAAGCCCCCCCGGATTCCAGGAAGCCGCAGTGGCGTCGTCCGCAACCCCGATGAACGCGCCTCCCATCCCCAGGGCCCGCGCACCGGAGCCCACGGGATTGGGAGAAGAGGCAATTTCGGCGCTTTGCAGGCTCTGGGCCCACCCCGTTGCCCCCAGGACGAGAACGGTCGACAGAAAAAATACGGCTGCCGGAAAGAGGGTCCACAAGGGCCGGGGCTTTTTCTTGCCTGGAAAGAGAGACATGGGGTCTTGTCCGCGAAACTCAGGCCGGGGCCATGGACACATTCCTGGTCTTGGTGACCCCGGAAAGGAGGGTGATCTTTCCCGCATAACGCTTGTAGCCGCTCTTTCTTGCAACCAGGGTATGGTTTCCGGCCGCCCCCGCCAGCAGGTACTGGCCCCGGGGGCCGCTCGAGACCGAAACCGCCTCGTCGTCGATGGTGAGGGTCACTCCCTCGAGGGGAGCCCCGCTGAGGGCATCCGTCACAATCCCGGTGACAAAGCCCGTGGATGAAGGCATAAAAAGTCTCCTTTCCTTGCAGGTGCGTTCGCCCGTCCCTTTCCGGGGAAGGGGCGGGCCGTGGCGGGAAGCTCACTCGAATGCCGGATCCGGCTCTATTGGGTGAGGACCTTCTGGAGGGGCTCGAAGCTCCGGGGTCCGTTCCCCGCCGGGGCTTCCACCTCGGACATCTGCTCCCCGACGGCCCGGACGAGCCCCCACCCCAGCACTTCCATGTCGGCCCCCAGGAAGACGCCCGATAGCGGATGTCGGACGGGTTCCCCTTCCCGGAAAACGATGACTCTCATCCCTCGTTTCAGACGGCTCTCTTTGCCCAAATCCACCGTCAGTCGGTTGTCTTGGACCCGAACGACGGTTCCTTCCAGGAGGGGCACCTCGTCGCAGAGCTTCAAGACCAGGCCCCGGCTGAGCTCGTGCAGGGACGGCAGGTCCCGTTCCTCGCCATAAACATCCACGGCGGCGATCACCAGGGAGGTTTCCGTATCCACCAGGCGAAGGTAGATTTCGAGGGTCGGCCCCTTTTCCCGGACAGTTCCCATGAGCATGCCCCCCGCAGCCAGGATCTTTCCGATCCGGACCGCCGTATCCGCATCGGCCAGCCCCCCGGCTCCCAGTCTTTGTTCCCGAAGGATCTCCTCGAGACGGCGCCGCTCCACCAGGGCGAACCGCCCCTGCCGGACCAGGTCCCCCAGGATGAGCTCCTCCAGGGCATCCGCCGCGGATCCTCCGCCGTCCGGACGTCCATCGAGGGGAAGAAGCGCCACGGGCAAACGGGAACCGATGTCCCGGACCTTCTGGAGACGACGCTCGAAGCGCACGGTCTTTTCAGCCTTGTTCCCGTGCAGGTCCCGGGCCTCGATCACAAAATCGTTTGCCCCTTCCTCGAGGGAAGCCAGGTGAGCCAGGTGAACCCTCTTGCCTGCGCTGCGCGGCAAGGGGCGACCGTTGAGCCGGACCTCGGCCACCCCGCTTTCGTCTCGAACGCAGGCTTCCAGGTACACCTGGTCGAGAAACACCTGCTGCTGCGCCGACCAGTTGCGCAGTTCGATCAGGGGAGGAAAGACATCTCCGCCCCTTTGATCCCCTTCGTCCGGGGACGGGGAAACCGGGGTCCGGGACGCCGTCAGGGTCCTTCTCTCCCGGGAAAGGCTCTCCAGGGGGATTTCCGCCCGAGTTGCGTTTCCCACCCGGTCCCGGGCTTCCACAAGGACCCGGTCCGACCCCGGAGCCGGGAAGACCGGCAAATCCAGGCGAAGTTCCTTTCCCGAAGGAATCGGAACGACCCGGCCGTTCACGACGACCTCCTCGAGTCCGGCATCGTCGTGAACGATTCCCCGGATTCTGAACCCCGGGGATTTCCTTCCCGATTCCCGGAAAACCCCCTCGATGCCGATGGTGGGACCCTGGGAATCCAGGACGACCCATCGTTCCAGCCGGGAGATTCGTCCTTCCAGGTTGGCCGCTTCCACCACGACGGGATTGGACCCGCCCCGAAGCTTCACCTGCCGGTGGAACGGGACCTCCCGGGCCGCAAGGTCCAGGCGGACGGGCTCCCCGTTGACGGTGACCCGTTTGACGAAACCCGGGTCCCGAACGAGGCCCTCCACCCGGGCCACAGGGGTTCGCACCCAGGTGTCGGGATCGGGGGAAGACAGGAGGATCTCGGGAACGGACGCCGGGGTCTTTTCCTCTCGAATCTTCTCTTTGCGGACCAGGTCCAGGTAATATTCCGCCTTGGCGGACTTCTCGGAACCCAGGGACTCCTCGATCTCCCGGGTCGCCTCCTCGAAACGTCCCCGCCGAAAATAGACGATCCCCAGTTCCCGGTGGGGAAAGTAATCCGTGAAGTGCATTCCGTAGGTCCGGGCTCGCCTTTGATCTTTCCCCCTGAGCTTCAGCGCATGCTTCAGGTCCGCCTCGGCCTCCTGCCAGGCCCCGGCTTCCGCGCGGGAAATTCCCCGGTGGTAGTAGTGCCACCAACGACCCCGAAAGGTCCCTTTCATGAGTCCCCCGGTCCTCTCCGGGGGAGCCCCTATCTTGATGAGGTCCCCGGTCTCGCAGGCCCAAAGACCCAGGAGAAGGAGCACGGAAAGAACGGCCGAAAAGACCCCCGCCATCCTCATCCTCCCCGTGCCCCGGGAATTTCCTCGACCCGCCACCCCGGCTGCAGCCGAGCCTGGGGAGAGACGAGTACGGCCGTAGACGACCCGTCGGACACGTCCAGGACCACCAGTTCCGCTCCCTTCCCTTCGGGTTCCATGACCCGCAGGCGCATATCGGTTGCGATTCCGCAAAGGCTCCCGGCATTGAGAGTCAACTGGGAACCCAGGACTTCCCGGATGCGGCACCGGACGGGATAGGCCTCCGTGAGGCGTTCCCGGAACTGCCGGGAGGTTTTCCTCACGGCAGCCACGGGATCTTCCCCGCCGGGAACCAGGGCGCTCGAATGGGCCATCACCCGAGTGGTCTCCGTATCCACGGCCTTGAGGTTCAGTTGGACCCGGCCCTGATGGCGCAGAATCGAGCCCGTGCAGAGGACTCGGGCCGAAAGAATCTTCCCCAGGCGAAGAGCGGTCTGGGGCTCCGCCAGCTGGGAGCTGCTCAGTCGCAATTCCTCGAGGAGCCGATCCAGCAGTGCCCGTTCCACCACCTGAATACGAGGGCATTCCGCCAGTTCCCCCGCGATGAGCTGGGAGAAAAACGCGTCCTCCCCCTCCCGGGGAGACGGTGCCCCACGAGGCTCGAGATCGAGGAAGAACAGGGAAAGGGGCCGGGAAGTCCATGGGTCCGCCCCCGAGAGCGACCGGGGTCCCTCCCCGTAGGCCTGCACCAGTTGGGCCACCAGGTCGTCGATCCGCTTCTTTTGTTCTTCGTTCCTGCGTGCTTCCTTCTCCTGCCGACTTCGCCGGTACAATCCAAAATTGACCACATCGTCGCAGTTGACCGAGGCACCCTTCTCGTAGGAATCCACGGCACCCTCCAGCCGGCCCAGCCGTTCCAGGGTTAGGCCCCTGGCCGTGTAGACCGGGAGAAACGCGGGATCTGCCTGCAGCGCCCGGTCGAATTCTTCCAGGGCTTCGTTCAACGAGCCCCGCATCAGCTCGATCCGCCCCAGGTCCAGGTGGATCTCCGCCCGCTGCCATGGCTGCAGTTTCTCCTCGTTTGCGATCTTGCGGAAGGAGAGCCGTGCCTCGTCCGTGTTGCCCGAGGCCAGGGCGAACCGTGCGGCCAGAACGTCCAGGTAGGGATCGTCCGGCTCTCGGGATCGAGCCGATTTCCACGCTTCTCGGGCTTCTTCCACGTTTCCCTTTGCCAGGGCCAGGGCCGAAAGTCCCTGGTAGTAGACGGCGTTCTTGTCCGTCATGGACTGAAGGAGGCCCTCGGCCCGGGAGATCTGACCCGTATGAAGGAGATGGAAGGCTTCCTCGCCGGGCCTCCGGAGGGCATTCGGCCCGGGGCTTTCCCTCCGGATGCCCAGGACAAAGAGGCCGAGGATTAGGACCAGGGCCGAAACCAGGGAGAGAACAGGCCACCGCCGGACCTTATTCCTCCAGAACCGGGAGAGAAAAGAAAACGCCCCGGCGGGGGCGACGCCCCGGTCCGGAAACGTCTCCAAAGGATCCCCGTGGAGCACATAGGAGGCCCAGGTAAGGGTCTCCTTGCCGTAGTGTTCAATGGACCGCTGACGGGCATAGCGCAGGGCCTCCCCCACGGGACTCCCTTCCAGGAGGCGCGTATAGAATTCGCGGGCAAAGGCGGAGCTCGATCGGTCGAAAACATCGAGCCTCGACCCGATGTAATGGCGAACCCCCGACTGGAGGAAACCGCCGGCCAGCCCGTGGAGCCGCTCCCCGGAAGATCCGCCCGGGTCGCGGACCGATCGGCACGCGTTGGCAAAAACCAGCCGGGGAAGCCTCTTCCTCCGGGCCAGCCCCAGGAGCCGTCCCGTTTCAAACTTGCCGTCGGACAGGAGGAATCCGCTGAGGGAGGGATCCGCCCCGTCGAAGTCCCAATGGCCCGCATAATGAAAGAGGTCGTACTGGGGCAGTTGATCCTCGAGGAAGGCGCAGGTGGCCTCCCGACTGCTGAGGTACACCCGCAGACCGGGAATGTCTTTTCGGGTGAAAACCCTTCGCACGGAGATCCCTTCGGCCCGGGCGGCCGTCAGGTCTCCCCGGGGGTCCGCCACGATCAGCACTCCCACCCCGGCCGGGCGGGACTTTCCTCGAGGAAGATCCGTCGACGGAGAGGAAAGGACCATCCTTCCCATGCTGTACTTGAGACAGAAGAAGCTTTCCCCGTCGTGCAGCAATTCCCAGGGAATGTGCACCAGGGCCGGGTCGATCCCGCACAGGACGGAGTCGGGTCGCCGGTCGAGGACCTCCTTGGCCAGGTCTCGAGGGACCAGGATCTCGTAGAGGTTTGTGCCGAGGTTTTCCAGTCGTCGGACCTGTTCCTTGGAAACCCTTCCCCTAGAATCCGTTCCCAAGAGACACTCGTCGATTTCTTCCACCAACTCCCGGACCTCCCGTTCTTGAAACGGAACCCTGAGGGACCTCGGTACTCCGTCCTCTCTTTTCCCCCAGGAGGCGTCGATTCGCAGGATGTCGTCTTCCATTTGGAAGGTCAGCCGGCAGGAGGCCCCGCCCGATTCCGGCCCCTCCCGCCCCGGGGGGAGCGTCCGCTTGAGGTCCGCCTCCTGGAAGGGGTCCCACAGGATCCGATAGACGTCCACGGGCAGGGTTTTCCCTTTGAGGGTTTTGGCCCCTACGTATTCGTGGGCGATTTCCGGAGCATCCCGGACGGCATCCACCAGGGACCGGGAAACAAGGATGTCCCCTTTCTTGGCCAGGGAACACAGTCGAGCCGCCGTGTTGGGGACGTCTCCGTGGATGTCCGTTTCTTCGACGATCGCCAGCCCCCAGTGCATGCCGATCCTCACCCGGATCTGTTCGAGGGGCTCCCGGCCCTTATTCTCGGAGGCCAGTCTGCGCTGGATTTCCGCCGCAGCGAGGGCCGCCCGGACGGGGTCCCGGAAGGAGACCATCAAACCGTCCCCCAGGGTCTTGGTGACGGTGCCGCCATGAGCCTCGATGACGGGCCGCAGGAGGTCATGGTGCCGCTGAAGCATGAGCCTGCCCTCCAGGTCCCCCAGCTTTTCGAAGTAGTCCGTGGACGCCACGATGTCGGTAAAGGCAACGGCAACGGGGCGCTGAAACCGATCCCGTATGCTCCGGTCAAGGTCCTCTCTCCTGCGCAGGAATTCTTCGATGGAGGAGACGGGGCTTCCGGGGTCATCGTCCTTGGGGAGATCATGGAGAGTCATGGGAATTCCTCTTCATCACCCTTTCCCGAAGGGGCAACGGTTTTGGCTCGAGTGCAGCTTCATCCCGGCGAGTTCCCACATGCAGCTCCCTCGAGACGGTCGAAACCCCGGTCCTCGTCGGGGTGACGCCCGGCCAACGGGATTGTCCGAAAGGGGAACCCGCCCTGCATCGACCTTTTCCCCCGGGGAACGGATGCGGTCATCCTTCAGCCCCTGGATGGATTCGATGGGCCCCTCCTCGAAAACAGGGACGACAAGCATTGGATTTGTGGGGTATGAATGTGCCGCCCGTTTCCGGACGCATGGGAGAACGGGCGAAATGCCCCGGCCTTTCCCCTTGTTACCCGGTTTTGCGAATTCGGGAGCCTGCAATTTCCCGAGGAATCAAGTCGTTACGATGAATAGAGCTATTAACGGAACGATACACTTGAATTGGGACGATTATTAGCAGAGTCAGCGGCCGCAATCAAGGACCGAAATGACGGGGAAGGACCCGGGGGGCGTTGGGTGGAAGGAAAGGCCGCCGAAGGCCGGGCGAACGACTAACACCTCCCGGAATCGCCGCTCTTGCGGCGAGCGTACTGTTCCTGGACAAAGCGGAGGGATTCCGGAGTGTCCACACCGCAGACCTCCTCTTCGGGGGCCGTCACCCACCCGACGGAAAGGCCGTCCCGGCTCATCCATTCCACCAGGTCCGTGAGAAAGAACTCTTCGATGGTGACCCATTCCGTCCCCCGCTGCTTTTGAACCCGGTGGGGGCGCGTGGCCAGGATGCTCATGTAGTCCAGAAGCACCGGGCGACGGACCGCGTAGACCCCGGCATTGCAGTATCGAAGGGCCGCCTGTCGATCTGGGGGGAAGGCATGCCAGTATTTCCATTCGACGATGCCCGTCACCCGATCCTCTTCCATCTCGAGCATGCCGTATTGGGCCCTGTCCCGGGGCTCGAAGGCCAAAATCATCATCTCGTGCCGGTCCAGTCGGGTCAGAAGCTCCCCGTAGGTCCGGGACCGAATCAACGGCACATCTCCCATGGTGATGAGCACCGAGTCCTCCCGGACCTTCTCGAGAAAGGGGCGGGCCGAAAGCAGGGCACCTCCCGTGCCGTTGGTGCTGGGCTGGAACAGGTATACGGCCCCCTGTCCCGCCGTTGCCTCCTTCACCTGCCGGGCGCAGTGGTGGACCACGATTCCCTTGGGACCGGGCGGCAGGTTGGAGAGGACTTCGAGGAGCAGGGGACGCTCGCCGTTGTAGGGAGAGCCTCCGGGAATCAGCGGCAGCAGGGTCTTGTTTCCCTGGTACCCCACCATGCGGGTTCCTTTGCCTGCGGCAAAGACCACGGCGGCGGCGGCGGAATCGCCGGAAAACCGCCGGGCGGGACGGGGGGACTGAGGGGATCGAGTGGGATTCATGGGCTTCGTTTCTTCCGGTCAGGTTCCTTGTTGGGTCCGGTGGCGGGTTTGGAGTCCCCCGGCACGCTTTCTTGTTCCGAAGGCGTCTTTGCCCGAGACTCCGGGCCGTCTTGTTTCCGGGATTCCTTCAACTTCCTCAGGTAGCGGGAGACGGCTTCGTTGTGTTCCCCCAGGGTGGTGGAAAAATGGTGGGTGCCGTCCTGGTTGCTCACAAAATAGAGGTGATCGACCTTTTCGGGGTACAGCACCGCCTTGATGGACTTGGAGCCCGGGCTGCAAATGGGCCCCGGGGGAAGACCGACGTTCACATAGGTGTTGTACGGGCTGGCCCGTTTAAGGTGGGCCGACGTGATGGGACCCGTGAAGCCGTCCAGGTCGTACACGGCCGTGGGATCGCTCTGGAGCGGCATGCCCAGCTTGAGACGGTTGAAGAACACCGCAGCAATCACGGGTCGTTCCGCATCCACCACGGCCTCCTTTTCCACCATGGAAGCCAGGATGACCACCTCACGGACGCTCAGCCCCGACTGGGAAACCCGGTCTTTCCATTCCTCGGGAAAGCGGGTCCGGAACTGCTGGACCATGGCTTTGAGGATGGAAGAAGCCGTCGAGGACCGGGGCAAAAGGTAGGTATCCGGATAGAGATAGCCCTCGAGGCTGGGGGAATCGAGGCCCAGGCTGCGCACGAAATCCGGGTCCGCAGAAAGCCGCAAGACCTCGTCGGGGGAAGCCAGGTGCTTCTCTCCGATGATCCTGGCCGTATCTCGGAGGGTGGATCCCTCGGGAATGGTGAGGCGGTGCAGGAAGACCCGGCCGTGGACCAGGTGATCCAGGACCTGCTCGGGCGTGAGAAGAGTTGAAAAGGCATATTCCCCGGCCTTGAGCTTCTGGTCGCCTTTTCGAATCCAACACAGGACCCTGAACTGTACGGCGTCCGCAACCACGCCGTTTTCCCGCAGAAGACGGGCGATCCCCATGGCTCCCATGCCCGGCCGGACCTCCACCCACCGGACGCCGGGCTGCACGCTGGGGGGAAGCCTCAGGAAAAGCCAGAACCGGAAGCAGACCAACCCGGCGGCAACGGCGGAGAGTCCGATCAAGGAAACCAGGCAAAAACAGCCCCACAGAACGTAGCGACGACCTCGACCCATTCCCACCTCCTGCCGCATGGATTTGTACCACGAAAGAACTTCGGGGACAACGAAGGCCTTTCCTCCACTCTCGTCCTCGGAGAAATGGAAGCGAGGGATTCAAAAAGCCGACCCGGGATCCTTCAAGAATGTTTGGCAGACGTTCGATCCATGTTATAGTTTACGTGCTTGACGACAAAAGACCGAGCGCAAGGAGGGGAACGCGCCTTATGGGAGCAAAGTTTTATCGGGAATCCGGGGTGGACCTGGATAAGGCCAATGAATTGGTCAAGCGAATTCAGCCTTTGGTGCGAACCACCTTTCACGGAGGGGTCATCAAGGACATCGGCGGCTTCGGCGCAATGTACTCCCTGAACTGTTCCGAACTGAAGAACCCCGTACTGGTGTCTTCCACGGACGGGGTGGGCACCAAGCTCCGGGTGGCCGCCTGGGCCGACCGTCACAACACCGTGGGGATCGACCTGGTGGCCATGAGCGTGAACGACATCATCGTGCAGGGGGCTCGTCCTCTCTTCTTCCTGGACTACCTGGCCATGGGCAGATTGAACCTGGACGTGGTGGAACAGATCGTCGGCGGGGTGGTGGCGGGCTGCAAGGAAGCCAACTGCCCGCTCATCGGGGGCGAAACCGCGGAGATGCCCGGCTTCTACGGAGAAAAGGAATACGACCTGGCGGGATTCGCCGTGGGACTGGTGGAAAACAGCGACATCATCGACGGATCGAGCATTCACGTGGGAGAGGTCATCATCGGCCTTGCGTCCACGGGCCTTCATTCCAACGGCTACAGCCTGGTTCGGCGCATCCTCCTGGACCGAATGGGACTCAAACCGGACAGCTTTCTCGAGGAATGCAACCGCAGCGCGGCCGAGGAGCTCCTGGCGCCCACTCGCATCTATGTAGAACCCGTTCTAAAGGTTTTGAAGCAGTTTCGGATCTCCGGAATGGCCCACATCACGGGAGGGGGATTCTACGACAACATCCCCCGCATTCTTCCCCGAGCCTGCCGGGCCCTCATTCGGAAGGGTTCCTGGGAGGTCCCCCCCATTTTCCGCATCCTGCAGGAAAAGGGGGAAATTCCCGAGGAGGAAATGTATCACGTCTTCAACAACGGGATCGGGTACATCCTGGTGGCGGAACCCGAGGAAACCGACGACCTCCTGGGGCTCTTCAGAGCCATGGGAGAGAAGGCCTACACCATCGGAGAGATCGTGCCCCGGGAGGAAAACGGACCCCCGGTGCAGATCCTGCCCTGACCCGGTCAACATCCCGCAAAGGAG
>Ga0116192_1002052_pt1 | contig 13682 bp, 15 predicted proteins | sample AD_UKC113_MetaG_FD_89876 | JGI IMG/M metagenome (GOLD analysis project Ga0116192, IMG submission 89876) | Active sludge microbial communities of municipal wastewater-treating anaerobic digesters from Hong Kong - AD_UKC113_MetaG | ecosystem: Engineered > Bioreactor > Anaerobic > Digestate... | reverse complement strand
CGTAGAAGTCCCCCCCGACCTCGAGAGCCGACCGGTAGAGGGCATGAAACCGATATCCTTCCAGCTGGGGAACCCCCGGGGGCAGGAAGCTCCGCTGAATGCTCGTGGCAAAGGCCAGGTCGCTCTCGATCTGCTGCTTGCGCAACAGGGCCCGGTGTATTCGAGCGTTCTCGACGGCCACGGCCGCATGGGCGCACAAAAGGGAGAGGAGTTCGGCGTCTTCCGGGAGAAACGCGGTCCCGTCCACCTTGTTGATCACCTGGGAAACCCCGATCACCCGGTCCTTGATCTTCAGAGGTACACAAAGGATGGATTGGGTCCGATACCCCGTCTTCCGATCGAAATCGGGATGGAACCGCTCGTCCCGGTAGGCGTCCACAATGATGAGGGGCTCCCCCGTCTGGAACACGTGACCGGCGATTCCCTCGCCCTTCTTCAAACGCAAACCGGTCTTCAGCTTGTGCGCCACCGGCCCCTGGGCTACCTCGAAGACCAATTCCTCGGTCGATTCGTCCACCAGCAGAAGGCTGCAGGCGTCAGCCCCCAGAACCTCCCGGGAGGCGGTCATGATATGCTCCAGGACCTCCTCCAGTTCCAGGGTAGAGTTGATCAGACCGGAGACTCGAAAGCACTCCTTCAGGTTTCTCACGCGCGCTCGGCATCGCGAGAGCTCGGAAAGATCGGAATCTTCCAGGCGGTTCTTGGCCGTTTCCATGAATTCGGGCTTGATCTCCTGGCGGCTGGGTACACCCGGGACCTGAGAAAATGGCGGCCCAGGGACGAGCGCCATCGAACCCACACCCAGGATTGAAACGGAAATCGGGTCCCACGAGCAGAGAAGTCAGAGAACCATTTCTCCGGGTTTTCGTCAATATTCTTTTTGTCCGCTTTCCCTTGGGGTCTATGTCCGAATTGACACATCCTGTCGGCTGAGATACCCTTGGCTTCCGAACCCAAGGGGGTCCCCCCTCTTCACCCGGGACCGTTCCCGGAGGAGGGAGGCTCTTTTGGACCCGGCATCCAAACCCATCATAAACCTTTCACAGGAGGGGCACGATGTTACGATTTTTGCTTGTTTTGCTCACGGGCGTCTTTTTAATTCCGGTACCCTGCATGCACGCAAACGCGGCCGATCCCCCAACCCCCAAGGTCAAGGACCTGATCCTTGCCACCACCACCTCCACCGTGGATTCGGGTCTTTTGGACGTGCTGATTCCCGTCTTCGAGAAAAAGACCGGCCATCGAGTCAAGACCATCGCCGTGGGAACGGGACAGGCCCTGGCCATGGGGGAAAAGGGGGAAGCCGACGTTCTTCTGACCCACGCCCCCGAAGCCGAGAAGAAGCTCGTGGACTCGGGTACGGTCCTGAATTACCTGCTGGTCATGCACAACGATTTCATCGTGGTGGGTCCTCCCGAAGACACCGCCAAGATCAAGGGCAAATCCAGCGTGGATGCGTTCAAGGCCATTTCCCAGGCCCAGGCCGTCTTCATTTCCCGGGGAGACGATTCAGGGACCCACAAGAGGGAACTGTCCGTCTGGAAGAAAGCCGAAGTCAGCCTCACCGGAGCCAAGTGGTACCAGCAGTCCGGGCAGGGGATGGGGGCCACTTTGCTCATGGCTTCGGAAAAGCAGGGGTACACCCTGACGGATCGAGCCACCTACCTGAGTCAGAAAAAGAACCTCAAACTGGATATCCTCTCCGAGGGAGACAAGGCCCTCCTGAACATCTATCACGTGATGCAGGTCAACCCGGAGAAATTTCCCAAGGTGAACGGGGAAGGAGCCAAGGCGTTCGCGGAATTCATGGTGGCCCCTGAAACCCAGAAAATGATCGGGGAATTCGGCAAGGACAAGTTCGGCCAGTCCCTTTTCTTCCCCGATGCGGGAAAGACCCTGTAGCAACCCGGCGGACCGATCCCCGGGAACGAGTTCGCTCCGCAAAACCATGCACCCAAGGTCTTTCCATCCGGGGGTTGCCCCTGCAGATCGAGGGCGACCCCCCGGCCGCCGATTGTAGGCTTTCCAGGGGGAGGGCGGGCGGTGCCCCCCTTCGAGCCCGCCTCCTCACATCTTTCCGGGAGACTCCCGGCCTGCACTCCGGGCATACTCTCGTCCCCAACCCTACAATGGAAAGGGCCCTCCCAGGGCGCCGTTGCGCCGACTTGGGCAAAAACTCCGGACTGGGAAATTGGGGGCGACTCCGCTACGATGGGCCGGCGGTCGCTCAAGGGGCTTGTTTTGTCTGCGGCCCTGCGAAACGATGGGGACAAGAAACCACTTGGGAGGCAGTTCTCCCATTCCGTCGAACACCCAAACGTTCCGGAGCGGGGTTCCACCATGAAGATGTTTGTTTGGCGTCACAGCAAGAAGCTCTCGAGTTGGTCCATGTTCGATGAGCCTCATATCTACCGGGACAACTATCTCAGGGCCGAAGTCTCCGTTCTGGCCGATTCCCTGGAGGAAGCCCTGCAGTGGCTCGAATCTTCCGGGGAATGGAATATCGAGGAACTGAGAAGAATCGAGCCGCGGGTCGTCGCTGCGGATCAGCCGGGGATCGTCTGGAAATCCATTGATTTTGGGTAGACGAGGCGGGTTTCTCAGGATCGGACGGGGTCTTCCATGGACGTCATGAGTTCACCCGAAGTGGTGCGATCCATGCCCGGAGGGATCCCGGGGTCCGAACTTGCCGTCATTCCCCGGGCGGGGCATGGTTCGAACCTCGAGAATTTCGACGAGTTCACCCGGAAGAAGACGGAATTTCCAGAGAAGCTCGAATGAAAGCACCCGTGGAAGCCCTCTTTTCACGCTTTGCCGGAGGGGGAAGCTCTCGATTACGGATAACCCGGATTTTCTGAGACATCCTCACTCTGCCTCCGAGGGAACAACCGCTTCCGGAGCGGGCTGCGACCGCTTCTCGGACCAAAAAGAGTTGCTTTTTGCGATTCATTCTTCATAATGAGCGAGGGTCTTTTCAGGGCCTTGAGCTTTTTGACCGATGTATCCGGATGACTACCATCCGCATCCCCCGGTTTTGTTTCATGACCGTCACTCTTCAAAAGGAGGTAGCCGCAGTGAAAAAGCGACCCGGTTTTCAAGACTGGTCACGGGTTCGGAGCTTCGTGTTTTTCTTATGCCTGACGGCGGCCCTGCTGCCGGCCCCGGCAACCCGGGCCGCCGACGGGCAAAGACCCTCGATGGCTCCCGAAAATCCGGCTTTCCAACAGTACATCGAGGACGTCGAGTTCGGCCGGTTGGAACCGCTCATGGTCGGAGATTTTCCCTCGGGGATCGTGCCTCCGCCCGTGAAGTTTCCCCGGAAGGCCATCGAGTCCGTGGAGCCCATGAGGGCCATTCCGTCCGCTTACGACCTGCGCAAGAAGGGCCGGGTCACTTCGGTCAAGGACCAGGGAAGCTGCGGATCCTGCTGGGCCTTCGGGACCTACGGTTCCCTGGAATCCCGCCTGATGCCCGACAAGGCGTGGAACTTTTCCGAGGAGAACCTCATCGAAAACCACGGTTTTGACAAGGGCCCCTGCGACGGCGGCAATTATGAAATGTCCACGGCCTACCTTGCCCGTTGGAGCGGTCCCATCAAGGAATCCGACGATCCTTACAACCATGGGGGAGGAGTGGGCGTGTCGGCCGCATACAAGCCGGTCAAGCACGTGGCCGATATCGTGTTCCTGCCGGAGCGGGCGACTCCCAAGGACAACACTGCGGTAAAGCAGACGATCATGAAATACGGGGCCGTGGCCGGCTACATTTACTACAGCAATTCCTACTATGACTCGACCAACTACACCTACTACTACGGGGGATCGAGCAGCGTCAACCACGGGGTGGCCATTGTAGGTTGGGACGATTCGTTTAGCCGCAGCAAGTTTAAAGCCTACGGCGGAAAGTTGCCCGCGGGCAACGGCGCCTTCATTGTGAAAAACAGCTACGGGACGACGTACGGGCAGAAGGGGTACTTTTACGTTTCCTATTACGACACCAGCATCGAGCCGTCCATGGCTTTCAACCTCGTGGACTCCCCCACCAAGTATAATCAGATCTTCCAGTACGACCCCCTGGGGGCCATCACCGGGGTCGGGTATTCCTCGACTACGGCGTGGGGTGCCAACATCTTCAAAAGCAGCACCACCTTCACGTTGAAAGCCGTGGGCTTTCACACCCTGGTGCCCGGCACTTCCTACACCGCCTACGTGTATAAGGGGGTCACGGCGGGACAGCCCCGGAGCGGGACCCAGGTGGCCAAGGTGAGCGGCAAGTTCCCCATGGCGGGATATCACACGGTTCCCATCGGGTCCGTGGGAATCCAGTCGGGGCAGAGGTTCTCCGTGGTGGTTTGCTTCAACACTCCCTCCTACACCTACCCCGTTCCCGTTGAGGCACGTATAGCCGGGTACAGCAGCAAGGCCACGTCCACCACGGGACAGGGTTTCATTAGTTCCGCCGGAAGCACCTGGCAGGATATCTACAACTCCTTTGCCAACAGCAGCGTCTGTATCAAGGCGATGGGGGTGAAATAGCCTGGGAGAAAACGGACGGGCCGGGAGACCGCGTCTACCCGGCCCAGCCCGGAACATGGGCCCGTGCGGTCCGCATGGCGCGGTCCAGGTCCCGGTATGCGGGTTCGAACCTTGCCACCAGATTCCAGTACCGGGGGGAATGGTTCGGGTGGACCGTGTGGCAAAGCTCGTGGATCAAAATATATCGAACCAGTTCGGGGGGGAGAAAGAGGAGCTTGTAATTGAGGCTGATGGTTCCCCTGGATGAACAGCTGCCCCAGCGGCTCTTCTGGCCCCTCACTTGAAGGGTCCGAAAGCCCAGGCCCGTTTCGCGGCCGATCCTCCCGAGCCAGGGGGCAAGGTGGGCCGTGCCCACCCGCTTGAGCCAGGGCCGCATGACCCTCCCCAGGTGACGGGCGTCTCGGACCTCTCCCCTCACCCGCCAGTCCACTTTCCCGTTGAGGACCAGTTGAAATCCCGGTTCGTCGTCTCCGGCGGGTTCCACGACGTAGCGCTCGTCCACGGCCCGGAGCCAAATGGAATCGGGCAGGGCAAACGGCTCTTGCCCCGAGTCGTTCCGTCCCGAAAACCGCTGGAGGGTCTCGTGGATCCAGTCCTTTTTCTCGATCAGGATGCCGGGGATTCTTCGTCCGTCGAACCCCCGGGGAACCACGACCTCGAGTCCCTTTTCGGGGGAAATCTTCAAAATCACCCTTCGCGCCCGGGGGTCTTCCCGAACGGAATAGGAAATGCCGTCTCCGAGACCCTCCTTGGCGGGCCCTCTCTTCTTAGAATCCCAGGTCTTCATTGATCAGGATTACCTTGATCCGCCCTTTGGGAAACGATTTCTCCACGATGGACCAGGCGTTGCAAATTCGGTCCGGGCTCTTGCAGTCTTCGCATTCCCCGGTCTTGACGCAGGGGACCTTCTTGTCCAGGCGCATGGCGTTCACGGGAGCCGCATACAGCTTGACGCGAATCATGGCGTCGTTGAGGTCGGCCACGATCTTGTTGCGCCCCACCAGGATGACGACATTTCGAGGGCCGAACACGATGGCGGACACGCGATTCCCGATCATGTCGAGATTGACCAGTTCGCCGCTTTCGGTGACGGCGTTGGTTCCCGTGATGAACAGGTCGGCCAGGAGCGCTTGTCTGCGGCGCTCGAACATGGCTTCGGGGGCGATGGACTTATCGTACGTGTCGACGACCTCCAACCCCGGCACGGCCTTCATCTTCTCGTACAGGCCCGTTCCGATGAAGGTGAGGGAGCCTCCCCAGGAGACGCTCTTGGCACCCGTTTTGGGGACAATCTCCTCGATAAGGAGTCTCCGAGCTTCCTCGACATTGTCGGCCACAAAGGCTTCAAAGTTGTGTTCTTCGAGTGTCTTTTTCACCTGGTTCAACCGGATTTGCCAAAAGTGATCGATCGGCCTTTCCATGGGACCCTCCCTGGTTGATGGGCAAACGGTCAAAACCCTTCGGGCCGAAGTCCGATCCTCCGGCCCCCGGGTGAATGGGGAAAACGGCCCTGCGGGCTTGTCAGTTCCGCATGCAATGCCGTAATATACACGAGCGAAGCCACCATGATGCAAATTGGGCCGGACATCAAGTGTTATCGTCCGGTCAAATCCCGAACCCCAGGAAGAACCGCGGACGTCTTTCCGGCCCCCGAAGGCCGGAAGCGCCCTTTCCGTTTCCCCAATGACTTTCCCTTTGACTTCCCGAGGAGTCTCCCATGGCACGATTCCGCCCCGTTTTCATCGAAGGAAGAGATCTGGACGACACGTGGTTTCAGCTGCTGGCGCAACTCTACGAGCACGGAAGGCGATACGAGATCACCGCCGGGTCCTACGAGGGGTCCCAGCGGGTTGCATACGACTTTGTTTCCGGGTTCATCCACTATCCCCATTCGAGACCCCTGGCCCCTCGGGTTCCCGAAAACAGCCCTCTGCCTCCCCCCACCACGGACGAGGAAATCGACAAGTACTTCGTCAACTACCTGATGTGCTCGGATGCCGCAGTCCATGAAGACTATCGCTACGCCACGTGGGTCGTGGGGGGAGACTATGAGCTTCCCCGGTTCCAGAAACCGGGACTGGCTCCCGTGGACAAGGAGACGGTCCGGGTTCCCAACCAGTTGGAGTGGATTGTCCGCCATTTCAGGGAGAAAGGACACGGAAACGAGCACTGCTTTCTTACGGTGGGATACCCGGAATCGAACTTCGCTTACGATCTACCCTACAGCAATCCCAACGAGCGGAAAACCAGCCCGTGCCTCCGAGGGCTGGACTTCCGCATCGTAGAAGGTCAACTGCTCACCCATGTCATCTACCGTTCCTGGGACCTGGCCTCGGGATGGGCCACCAACATGGGAGGGTTCACGCTGCTCAACGAGTACATGGCCGCGGAGATCGGGGTCGAACCCGGACCCCTGTCCTTCTCGTGCAAGTCCCTGCACTGCTACGAGCATGCATTCGAATACCTGAAACTGCGACTGGGAAAGGCGTGAGGTCCTTCGTGCCCCATCATCATCGAGGCTCAGTCAATCCGGGGGACCGGCGGCCCTTACCCTATTGCCGACATTCCCCCGCCTTCTCCTTGGCCTTGCACTCGTCGCACAAGTCCGAGTTGGGCTTGGTGCTCCGTGTCTCGACGTTGTAGCTGGTCGGATAGTTGGAACAATTCTCACACCAGTGCCATTTGTTGCTTTTCTTGTCTTTCACATACATGATCATGGCCGCTCTCCTTGAGGATCCGTGGGGGCAACATGCGAGGCACAACGGAACCCGTCGGGGTTCCATTTTCCAACATTCCGAGAATACGGCAAAGTTCTGTTTTGTCAAAACGGAAATCCGGGGGAAAGCCCGTGTCTTTGCCCGAGGATCCGCTCCGTCCCTTCAATTCCTGCGAGAGGTGATCAGGATGAACAATCCCGTTGGTGCCGATTATGTATTGCTGGACAGCCCGGCAATTCTCTCACGTCTGTTCTACCCCCGAGAAGACTGGAGGCCGGGGGACTGGGAGCCCCCGGGGGAGGAAGTCGCCATCCCGGTGGAAGAGGGCGTCGAGGTGGGAGGAAGATTTCACCTTAGCGATCCCCACGGCTGCAACCTCCTGTTTTTTCACGGTAACGGGGAAATTGTGGCCGACTATGACGACATTGCCCCCATTTTCGGCCGCATGGGAATCAACTTCCTCCCCGTAGATTACCGCGGATACGGACGCTCCGGCGGATCCCCTTCGGCATCCTCCATGATGAGAGACTCCCATGAGATCTTTCGTTATGTGCGGAAATGGCTCGACGAGAACAAGCATTCCGGTCCCCTGATGGTCATGGGTCGGTCTTTGGGGAGTGCCTCGGCCCTTGAACTGGCCTTCCATTACCCGGAACAACTGGATGCCGTCATTGTGGAGAGCGGTTTTGCATACACGATGGCCCTGCTGCGGTTTCTGGGAGTGGACGTGGAGGGGATGGGTTTGGGGGAGGCGGACGGGTTTGGAAATATCGAGAAGATTCGCTCCTTTGGCAAGCCGACCCTCCTCATTCACGCGGAACTCGATTCCATCATCCCGTTTTCCGACGCCCAGGCCCTCTTCGATGCCTGCGGCGCCCGGGACAAGACCCTGGTGAAGATCGAGGGAGCCGATCACAACAATCTTTTCCTCGTGGGGCTCCCCACGTACCTTTCTTCCCTCAAGACCCTGGCGGACAAGGTAAAGGCCGGCACCTGATCGGCGGCGGGGTCAGGACCACCGAAGGAGGATCTTTTTTCCTCCGGGGCCAAAGGCATGCCGGAAGGCTGTTTCAAACTCGGCGGAAGGGTAGATGCCGTCAATCAAAGGGGTCACGTCCAGGAGGCGACGCTTGAGGTAGGAGAGGGCCAGTCGGAGGTCTCCGCATCGGGACCCCGCGATCTTGATTTCGTCCACGACGATCCGGGCCGAGTTCACGGAGGATGGAACCCGGGACGTGGTCTTTAGAACCAGGGTCCCCCGGGGTCGCAGGAAGGCCAGGGCTTCTTGGATTCCCAGGTCGCTCCCGGTAGCCTCCACCACCACGTCGAAGGAACCCGGCGGGGACGGGGCCGAGGGGTCGTCTTGGGGAGTAGAAACGTTGAAGACTTCGATCCCCTGTTTTCTTGCCGTCTCGAGCTTTTCCGAATGCCTTCCCAGCAGGACGAGATGAGGGGTGAGGGTTCGAAGGCAGAGGGCAATGAGGAGCCCCAGCTTGCCGTCTCCCATCACCAGCACCCGGTCCGAGCTTCGGATATGGACCTGCTGGGAAACGTCCAGAGCCGCCGCTAGGGGCTCCGCGAATACCGCCTCCTCGTCCCGGATGCCGGCTTCCACGAGATGAACGTTGGCTTCGGGAACCTTGAGATACTGGGCGAATGCGCCGTCCCATCCCTGAATGCCCACGGCCCTTCGGGACAGGCAGTGCTTGGGAACATCGGCCCGGCACCAGGAACACTCACCGCACCCGATATTGATGTCCGCCACCACTCTGCTGCCCTCGATTTCTTTTCGCCCGGGAGCCCTTTCCACCCGGCCCACAAACTCATGGCCCGGCACTCCCCGGAAGCCGTAGTAGCCCTCGAACAGTTCGCGATCCGTGCGGCAGATCCCCGTCAGGAGGGTCCGTATGAGGACCTCCCCGGGCAGAGGTTCCGGTATGGGCACTTCCACCAGCCGAATGGAACCTTCATCAAAAACCACGGCATTCATGCACGAAGAAACAGACATTTGTCCTTCAGTCGTTCGGAGTTCTAGGGAGGAGGATACGCTGCAAGTGAATCTTACGATTGGTTTTCTGTCAACACAAATTTCCGGCATGACTCCCGACCCCGGCCATGGGCGTCCGCTGCCCTATGGAACAGGGGCTTCCTGGTAAGCGGGAGAGGGGACGAGGACCCGGAGGCCTTGAACCCTTTTTCTTTGACATGTGGATTGGAGACCGGTTATATGACCCGCAAGACAAAATGAATAAGGGTCGTGGGTCCAAGAGATAGTGGTGCTCTTGGAGGTTAAGGTTCAGAGGATAGTCGGGCCGCTATTCACCCCCGGGGTATGGGTGGAGGGCGGCTTTTTCGTCGTGTTCGGGTTGCGGCCGTCAAGGAAAGCTCAGGTTGATCAGGCCGGTTCCCGAGTGCGGTCGATTTTTCGCAAGAGCAGGTAAATCCGGGACCGCCGTCCAATTCCCGTCACGGGAGCGGATGGCGGTTTTTTTGTGCTCGATTCGAAAGGACAAACCGCCGGAACAAGGGAACAGTACCAGGGGTCCGGAAGTGAAGGCCACTTTCGGAGGATAGACGCAGGGGATAGTCGGGCCGCTATCCGTCTCACCGAACACGGGTGGGGAGGAGAGCGATCCTTTCCCGGGGCTGATACCCCGTTGCCGCCTCCCGCCCACCGAAACACGGGAGGTGAACCCATGGATGCCGGCAATACTCCGTCCGCTGTTCGCAGGACAATCCCCATTCCAGAACCGCGTTTCTCCAACTCCCAAGGAGAAGACTATGTCCCGGCCCGAATGGACACAGTGCCTGAATGCGGATTCGGTGTGTCTGCCGCCGTCTCCGGGTCCAACTCCGCAACAACGGACCCCATCGGCTGCATCCTGGTCCCGGATCGCGGCCGGGAAGGCATTCACCCCATCCATCCACAGAAGGAATCAGTCGCGTGAAAAAGAATCTCCTGTTGTTAGGCCTGGCGGCAATCGCCATGGTTGTATGGCTTCCCTCGGTTCTCTCGGCCCAGACCCCGCCCGCCGGGCCTTCGGACATCCTGATCGCATCGGGAGTCGTCACCAACGCCCAGGGCAAGCCGGTCAAGGAAGTGCAAGTACATCCGCTGGTAAACGGCAAGAAGCTGGAGCTCAAGGAAGAAATCCTTACCTCCCAGGACGGAAGATACGTGTTGCGACTGGTTCTCCCTCCCGGGACCCTGCCTGAAGCGAAAATCTCCCTGGAGGCATGCAAGCCGGCCTACGCCAATTCCGGGGAAATCCGGCTGGATCGCGTGGTGAAGGAGGGAGAGGACCACCAGGGAAACCAGGTGTACCTGGCGAACCGGGACGTGAAGATGGCCCGTGCCGTCACCCCGGCCTTCTGGATCGCGAGCCTGGTCCTTGTAGGGGTGTATGTTCTCATTGCCCTCGAACTCATGCACCGGACCTTGGCGGCCTTTCTCGGGGCCTCCCTTTTGCTGGTCATTACCTACACCGCCGGGACTTTCAACCCGGACTACGTGATCCTCACCTACGAGGACGCCGTCCGGGCCATAGATATGAACGTCATTTTGCTCCTCATGGCCATGATGATCATCGTCGGGGTCCTCAAGAGGACGGGGGTGTTCCAATGGATGGCCTACAAATCCTTCCAGTTGGCCCGGGGGAACGTCTTCGCCCTTTCCGCCGTTCTCATGGTGGTCACGGCGGTGACTTCCGCCTTCCTGGACAACGTAACCACCATGCTCCTCATCATTCCCGTGACCATCGAGATCGCCCTCACCCTCAAGATCGATCCCGTCACCCTTCTCATGCCCGAGGTTTTCGCCTCCAACGTCGGGGGCACGGCCACCCTCATCGGGGACCCTCCCAACATCATGATCGGCTCATACGCCAAGCTTTCTTTCCTGGATTTCGTCCAGAACCTCACGTTCATTTGCGTCATCTGTCTCATCTTTACCGTCGTTTATTTTCTCTACTGGTACCGGAAGGAATACGCCCGGGCAAAGGTGGGGGACGTGCAGGCACTTCTCAAGCACCTGCGCGAGGAATATCGGATTACCGATAAGACGCTCCTCATCCAGGGAGGGCTCATCCTGGGGGTCACGGTCTTCCTGTTCATCATTCACGGAGCGCTCCACATGGAGCCCAGCATTGCCGCCATGATCGGGGCCGCCGTGCTGCTGGCGGTGAGCCGCACCAACATCGTGGAAATCCTCGAACACGAAATCGAATGGCCCACCCTGATCTTTTTCATGATGCTCTTCATCGTGGTGGCGGGAGCCGAAGAAACGGGGCTGATCCAAACCATCGCCGACTGGGTGAACGTGGTGTCCCAGGGGTCTCTGGTGGTGGCAATCCTGATGATTCTGTGGGTTTCGGCCGTCGCCTCGGCCATTGTCGACAACATCCCCTTCACGGCGACCATGCTTCCCATTTCGGCCTATCTCACCACCACCATCCCGGGGGCCGAAGGGGGCATCCTGTGGTGGGCCCTGGCTTTGGGTGCCTGCCTGGGCGGCAACGGAACCATGATCGGGGCCAGTGCCAACGTCGTCACGGTGGGGATGGCGGAACGGGCGGGGCATCCCATCTCGTTCCTGCACTACATGAAGGTGGCGGTCATCCCGACCATCGTCACCATTGTGCTGGCCTCTCTGTGGCTGCTTTTCGTGGAGATTTAGAAAAGGGAAGAGGAGACCTGGAATCCGGGACGATCTTGTGGTAGGAACGGGGAGGTCGCGACTCATTGCCGCCGAGAATTTCCATGATTCCCAAGGGTCGAGGTATCTCGCATGCCGGTGATTTCCAGGTCGTCCTTTTCTCCTCCCCGGTTTCTGAGAAACGCCCATGTGCAGACCGTCGTTCCCAATATGGTTCGAGCGGTGAAAGGCGTCTCCTACACCCGGGTGCGGATTGCCACTCCCGACGACGACTTCTTGGACCTGGATTTTTCCCCGGTGGGGTCCCCCCGGACCGCCATCGTGGTCCACGGACTCGAGGGAAACTCCCGCAGGCCCTATGTGCTGGGGATGATCCGGGCGTTGAACGCCCGTGGGTGGAACGGGGTCGGGATGAACCTTCGGGGCTGCAGCGGGGAACCCAACCGAAAGCTGAGATTTTACCACAGCGGGGATACCGGGGACCTGCAGACGGTGCTGGATTATGTCTGGGGCGGGAATTCGGGCGGGAAAACGGCCCTAATCGGTTTCAGCCTGGGGGGAAATATCGTTTTGAAGTACCTGGGGGAACGGGGAAGCAGCGCGGCGAATCTCATCTGCGCCGCCGCCGCTTTCTCCGTCCCGTGTCATCTTTCCTCGAGCTCCACCCGGATGGCCCTTCCTTCCAACCGTTTTTACACGGCGCGTTTTCTTCGCTCCCTCCGAGACAAGATTACGCAGAAGATGGAAAGGTTTCCCGGAAAGATCGATGATGAAGGCTACGAGGCCATTCGAACCTTTCACGAGTTCGACGACCGTTACGCCGCTCCCATCCACGGATTCAAGGATGCCGAAGATTACTACGCCCGGGCAAGCAGCAAACCCGTCCTTCGCCGCATCCGCGTGCCGACCCTCCTGGTGAACGCCCTGGACGACCCCTTTCTTGCTCCCCCGTGCTATCCTTACGAGGAAGCTCGAGACAATCCCTATCTGTTTCTGGAGACCCCGTCCTCGGGCGGTCACGTGGGGTTTTGGTCCTCGGGAATCCACGGCTCGAGCTGGGCGGAACGTCGGGCAGTGGAATTCCTCGAACCTTGGGGGAGACAAACCTCCTGAAAGGCTATTTTTCGGACGCGCATTCTTTTGCAGCAGCCAACGCCGCGTCGTAATCCGGCTCGTGGGTGACTTCCTTCACCAGTTCATAATGGCGTATGATTCCCTTGCGATCCACCACCAGGACCGCCCGGGCCAGAAGGCGGAGTTCCTTGATCAGCAGCCCGTAGGCCAATCCGAAAGCCGCGTCCCTGTGGTCGGACAGGGTGACGACCTGGGTCACTCCCGCCGCACCGCACCATCGTTTCTGGGCAAAGGGAAGATCCATGCTGACGGTCAATACGACCACGTCTTCCCCCAGCTTTCCCGCTTCCTGGTTGAAACGTCGGGTCTCGAGATCGCACACGGGGGTGTCCAGGGACGGGACCGAGGTGAGAATGACGACGTTTCCCCGGTACGATGAGAACGGGACGGGCGATAAGCCGTTGTCCAGCACTTCAAAGTCCGGGGCGACATTGCCGACTTTTTGCTCATTTCCGGTGAGGGTTAGGGGATTTCCCTGAAAGGTGACCGCGCCAAATCGTTCCGCCATAGAACCTCCTCGCGAGTTTTGGGTGAGTGTGGAACTTTTCTTGAAGGAGCCGGAAGTTGGTTTTACGCAACCGGGCAGCGCCGCACCGGCGGCCCCGGCCGTGGGGGACCCGGTGACTGTGCCGTCAAGTTAGG
>Ga0116192_1002050_pt1 | contig 13687 bp, 10 predicted proteins | sample AD_UKC113_MetaG_FD_89876 | JGI IMG/M metagenome (GOLD analysis project Ga0116192, IMG submission 89876) | Active sludge microbial communities of municipal wastewater-treating anaerobic digesters from Hong Kong - AD_UKC113_MetaG | ecosystem: Engineered > Bioreactor > Anaerobic > Digestate... | reverse complement strand
GACAACTGCTTCGTGATCGCTGCCGTCAGGGTCGTCTTCCCATGGTCAATGTGACCAATGGTCCCTACATTCACGTGCGGCTTCGTCCGCTCAAATTTCTTCTTCCCCATGGTAGTTCCTCCTTATCAAGGACTTCCCGAACCAGCGCCGGGCTGTTCCCGGGTTCCTCGTCCGGTTGCGGGCGTCGCACCCGCCGGACGGCACGACTGAGAGCCAATACGGCCGGGGGGGACGATCTCTCTTTTGGGGTACGCCCGGCCCGGGATCATGGAGATTCCCACGATCCGTTCGCCGGGTCCCTGGAAGGCCGTCTTACCAGCGGTAATGGGCGAAGGCTTTATTGGCCTCGGCCATTCGGTGAGTGTCTTCTCTTTTCTTCACGGAACCGCCGCGGCTCTGAGCTGCATCGAGCAATTCCCCCGCCAGTCGCTGGACCATGGTCTTCTCGGAACGCTGCTTGGCATAGGAAATCACCCATCGCATGGCCAGGGCATCCCTGCGTTCGTGGCGGACTTCCACGGGCACCTGGTATGTGGCTCCACCCACCCGCCTCGATTTGACCTCGATGATGGGTCTTACGTTGTCAAGGGCCTTGTGGAAGACTTCGAGGGGGTCCTGCTTGGACCGCTGCTCGATGAGCTCCAATGCCCCGTAAAAAACTCGTTCCGCCAGACTTTTCTTGCCGCGACGCATGATGTTGTTGATGAATTTCGCCGCCAGTCGGCTATTGTACTTGGGATCGGGCAAGACGTAACGTTTTGGAACTTCTCTTCTCCTAGGCATCCCTTTTCTCGACCTTCTTTTCGTGTCATTGAGGCAAAAAGGAGGCCATGACTAACAACGCCCGAGCCATGGCCCCATTGGTGACGATGTTCCGCGTTACTTGGGCTTCTTGGTGCCGTACTTGGAGCGGCCTTGCTTCCGGTTGGCAACTCCCAGGGCGTCCAGGGTGCCGCGGATAATATGATAACGCACTCCGGGCAGGTCCTTCACACGACCTCCGCGGATCAGCACCACCGAGTGCTCCTGAAGGTTGTGCCCGATTCCGGGGATATAGGAGGTGACCTCGATCCCGTTGGTCAGCCGGACACGCGCAATTTTTCGCAGCGCGGAGTTGGGCTTCTTAGGGGTTGTGGTATAGACCCGCACACAGACCCCTCGCTTCTGCGGACACTTCTGAAGGGCGGGGGTGCTGGACTTTTTCCGAATTTCCTCCCTGCCTTTTCTCACTAACTGATTGATGGTCGGCATTTCCCGTTTTTCTCCGTCCTATCGAAAATCCTGGCATTTTCTCAACATAGTCAAACCATCCGCGCTCGAAAATCCATTCTATTTACCGATCCGGATCTTCTTTGTCAAGGTCTTTTCTCCATGGGGCCCCTTCCCCGCGTCCCTTGGAGCTCGAGGCCCTCTGGGGAGGAAGCCTCGAGCTCCCGGGTTCATTTCCGGATCTCACGGTAGGTCTTCAGCCCCGAACCCGCAGGGATCAGGCGTCCCATGATGACGTTTTCCTTGAGTCCCAAAAGGTTGTCCACCTTCCCGGCGGTGGCGGCGTCCGTCAACACTTTGGTGGTCTCCTGGAAGGAAGCCGCCGAAATGAAGCTTTGGGTGCTCAGCGAAGCCTTGGTGATTCCCAGGAGCAAGGGTTCGGCCGCGGCGGGCCGCTTGTCTTCCTCTCGAAGCCTCTGGTTGGTGTCCTCGAAGATCGGCTTTTCCACGTGTTCCCCCACCAGGAACTCCGAATCCCCGGGATCCGTGATCCGAACCCGCTTCAACATCTGGCGCACGATCACTTCGATGTGCTTATCGTTGATTTTGACCCCCTGCAGACGGTACACCTGCTGGACTTCGTCCACCAGGTACTTGGCCACTTCCTTTTCCCCCAGAACGGTGAGGATGTCGTGGGGATTGGGAGATCCGTCCATGAGGGGCTCTCCGGCCCGCACATAGTCGCTTTCGTGCACGCTGATGTGCTTGCCTTTGGGAATGAGGTATTCTCGAGCGTCTCCCACGTCGGGGGTGACGATGACCTTTCGTTTTCCCTTGGTGTCCTTGCCGAAGCTGACGACCCCGTCAATCTCGGTGATGACCGCGTTTTCCTTGGGCTTTCGGACTTCAAAGAGCTCCGCCACCCGGGGAAGACCGCCGGTGATGTCCTTGGTCTTGGTGGTCTCTCGGGGGATCCTCGCCAAAACGTCTCCCGGATAGACCGCATCCCCTTCCGTCACCATGAGGATGGCCCCCACAGGCATGAAATAACGGGCAACTCCGCCTTCTCCCACCCGGGCCGTCCTCCCCTTTTCGTCCTTGATGGAGATCCTGGGCCGGACGTCGGCGTCCCGGTATTCCACCACTACCTTGCTGGACTTGCCCGTCACGGGATCCAGCTTCTCCTGCATGGTCTGTCCTTCGGCGATGTCTCCGAATTTGACCGTCCCCGGGACTTCCGTCAGGATGGGGGTCGTAAAGGGGTCCCATTCCGCCAGGAGGGTATCCGCCTCGACCGGTTGCCCGTCTTGGACTTTGAGCTTGGCCCCGTAAATGATCACATACCTTTCCCGCTCACGCCCGGACTCGGTAATGATGGAGATCTCTCCGTTGCGGTTCATGGCAACCAAGTCCCCCTCCCGGTTCCGGACGGTATTGAGGTTGAGGAAACGAACCACCCCCGGGAATCGATTGGTGACCGAAGTGCGTTCGATGCTCTTGCTGGCGGTGCCTCCGATATGGAAGGTGCGCATGGTGAGCTGGGTCCCCGGTTCTCCAATGGACTGGGCCGCAATGATGCCGATGGCCTCCCCGATCTGCACCAGCTTGCCCTGGGCCAGATCTCGACCATAACACATGGCGCAAACCCCTCGATGGCTTCGACAGGTCAAGACCGATCGGATGGGCACCCGTTCGATCCCCGCTTCCTCCACCAGTTCGACGCCCTTCTCGTCGATTTCCTCCCCCATGGGAATCAGGACGTCCCCCGTCACCGGGTCCACGATGTCCTCCTGGGTGATTCTCCCCAGGATGCGCTCGCTCAGGCGTTGGATGATTTCCCCCGCTTCCAGGAGCGCCTCCACCTCGATTCCGTCAATGGTGTTGCAGTCCCGCTCGGAGATGATGACGTCCTGGGACACGTCCACCAGTCGCCGGGTGAGGTATCCCGAATTGGCCGTCTTCAATGCGGTATCGGCCAAACCCTTCCGGGCGCCGTGAGTGGAAATGAAGTACTGGAGAACGGTGAGTCCCTCGCGGAAGTTGGCCGTGATGGGGGTTTCGATGATTTCCCCCGAGGGCTTGGCCATGAGGCCGCGCATTCCCGCCAACTGCCGCATCTGGTCTTTGCTCCCCCGGGCTCCCGAGTCCGCCATCATATAGATGGGATTGAAGGATTCGATCTTTTGCCTTTCCCCACTGCCTGCAGTCAGCTCCAGGTTGGCGATCTCCCTCATCATTTCCGCGGCGACATCCTCCGTAGCCTTGGCCCAGATGTCCACCGCCTTGTTGTACTTTTCCCCCTCGGTGATGAGTCCTTCATTGTACTGTCGCTCGATTTCCTTGACCGACTCGAAGGCCACATCCAGGATCTCGGATTTTCTCGAGGGGATGACCATGTCGCCGATGGATATGGAGATCCCGGACCGGGTGGCAAACTCGTAGCCCAGGTCCTTGAGCCGGTCGGCCAGGATCACCGTGGCTTTGACCCCCGCTTTGCGGTAGCACTGGTCGATGAGCTGAGCCAGGCTTTTCTTGTTCATGATTCGGTTGACAAGCCGGAAAGGGATCTCGGGGGGCAAAATCTCCGACAGCAGGATCCGTCCCACCGTGGTCCGGACCCTTTCGTTTCCCATGCGGACCTCGATTCGCGCATGAAGCTCCGCTTCCCCGGCATCATAGGCACACCGCACCTCTTCCCGCCCGGAGAAGATGCGGCCCTCTCCCCGGGCGAAGGGTTTTTCCCGGGTCATGTAATAGATGCCCAGAACGATGTCCTGGGAGGGCACGATGATGGGGTCTCCATGGGCGGGGCTCAGGATGTTGTTGGTGGACATCATCAGCACCCGGGCCTCGGCCTGGGCTTCGATGGACAAGGGTACATGGACGGCCATCTGGTCCCCGTCGAAGTCGGCGTTGAAGGCCGTACAAACCAGGGGGTGAAGCTGAATGGCCTTCCCCTCGATGAGGATGGGCTCGAAAGCCTGAATGCCCAGGCGATGGAGGGTCGGCGCCCGATTGAGCATGACCGGGAATTCCCTCACCACCTCGTCCAGGGTATCCCATACCTCCGGGGTTTCCCGTTCCACCATCTTCTTGGCGGCCTTGATGGTGGTGACGTAGCCCTTTTCCTCGAGTTTGTTGTAGATGAAGGGCTTGAACAGCTCCAAAGCCATCTTCTTGGGAAGGCCGCACTGGTGCAGTCGAAGGTTGGGACCGATGACGATCACCGTACGGCCCGAGTAGTCCACCCGTTTGCCCAGCAGGTTCTGCCGGAAACGGCCCTGTTTGCCTTTGAGCATGTCGCTCAACGACTTGAGGGGGCGTTTGCTGGCCCCGGTGATGGTCTTGCCCCGCCGGCCGTTGTCGAAAAGGACGTCCACGGCTTCCTGGAGCATTCGCTTTTCATTCCGAATGATGATGTCCGGGGCATTGAGCTCCTGAAGCCTCTTGAGCCGGTTGTTGCGGTTGATGACCCTTCGATAGAGGTCGTTGAGATCGCTGGTGGCGAAGCGCCCGCCGTCCAGGGGCACCAAGGGCCGCAAGTCGGGGGGCAGAACGGGAATCACATCCATGATCATCCATTCGGGTCGATTCTCCGACTCCCGAAAGGCATCGATGATCTTCAACCGCTTGGCCAGCTTCTTGCGCTTGGCCATGGAATTGGTCTTCATCATTTCTTCGCGAAGTTCCGCAGCCAGCTTCTCGAGATCCAGGTCCATGAGAAGCTGTTTGATGGCCTCGGCACCGATTCCCGCCACAAAACCCGTTCCGTATTCCTGGAGGGCCTGACGGTATTTTTCCTCGGTGAGCAGCTCTCCCTTGGTGAGAGGGGTTTCCCCCGGGTCCAGGACGATGTAGGAGTCGAAGTACAGGACCTTCTCCAGCTCCCGAAGGGTCAGGTCCAGAAGGTTGCCGATCTTGCTGGGAAGACTCCGGAGAAACCAGATGTGGGCCACCGAAGCCGCCAGCTCGATGTGTCCCATGCGCTCCCGCCGGACCTTGGACTGGATGACTTCCACCCCGCACTTCTCACACACCACGCCCCGATGCTTCATGCGTTTGTACTTGCCGCAGTTGCATTCATAATCCTTGATGGGGCCGAAGATTCTCGCACAGAACAGCCCGTCCCGCTCGGGTTTGAACGTGCGGTAGTTGATCGTCTCGGGCTTTTTCACTTCCCCGTAAGACCATTCCCGGATTCTCTCGGGGGAGGAAATCATGATCTTTACGGCATTGAAGTTCAGAGGATCTTTGGGCTTGGTGAAAAGACTGTAGAGCTCTTTCAAAGGGACCTCCTTTTCCTTACTCTTCTTCCAGCAATCGTACGTCCAGAGCAAGGGCCTGTAGCTCTTTTACCAAAACATTGAACGATTCGGGCAGACCGGCCTCGAGGGTGTTGTCCCCTTTGACGATCTTCTCGTACATCCGGGTCCTGCCTGCCACGTCGTCGGATTTGACGGTGAGAAACTCCTGCAGGGCGTACGCGGCCCCGTAGGCTTCCATGGTCCAGACTTCCATTTCTCCCAGTCGCTGGCCTCCAAACTGGGCCTTGCCTCCCAGCGGTTGCTGGGTCACCAGGGAGTAGGGGCCGATGGATCGGGCGTGAATCTTGTCGTCCACCAAGTGGTGAAGCTTCAGGATATACATGACGCCGACGGTTACGGTCTGGTCGAAGGGAAGACCGGTGCGCCCATCGTACAGGGTGGCCTGCCCGGATGCGGGAAGGCCCGCTTCCTGCAAGAAGGTCTTGATTTCCTCCTCGTCGGCTCCGTCAAAGACCGGAGACGCCACGTGAACCCCCTCGCGAAAGTCCGCCGCAAGGGCCTGGAGGTCTTCGTCCGAGGCTCCTTCAAAGTAACGGGTGTATTCCAGATCGTTGTAGATCCGACGCAGTTTCTCGTTGAGGGTCTCCCGTTCCTTGTGTTCCTCCAGCATTCGGGCCAGCTGCTGACCCAGCCCCTTGGCGGCCCAGCCCAGGTGAATTTCGAGCACCTGCCCGACGTTCATTCTCGAAGGGACTCCCAGGGGATTGAGCACGATATCGATGGGGGTCCCGTCGGCGAAGTACGGCATGTCTTCCACGGGCAGAATCCTGGATACGACGCCCTTGTTGCCGTGACGACCCGCCATCTTGTCCCCCACTTGGAGCTTGCGCTTCACCGCCACATAAACCTTCACCATCTTGATGACGCCGGGCGGCAGTTCGTCGCCGCGCTTGAGCTTGTTGATCTTCTCCTCGAAGACCGCCTTGACCATGGAGACCTGCTTGCGGTAGTTGTCCGCCATGGTCTCAATCTCCATGGACAGGGCCGGTTCCTTGGCAACGCTCAGGCTTTCCCAGAGCCCGCTGGGAATCTCCAGCAAGACCTGCTCCGTGAAGACGTCCCCTTTCTTGAGGTAGATCTTTTTGCCGTCCTTGAGGGCTCCTTCGCTCGTCTTGCCCTCCAACAGCCGGGCCAGGCGCTTCACCGTACTTTTTCGGATGATGTCCAGCTCGTCCCGCTGGTCCTTCATGAGCCGGGCGATTTCCATGTCCTCGATCATTCGGGTGCGGTCGTCCCTCTCCACCCCCTTTCGGGAGAAGACCTTGGCGTCGATGACGATCCCCTCCACTCCCGGCGGCACCCGCAGGGACGTGTCCTTGACGTCGCTGGCCTTTTCCCCGAAGATGGCCCGCAGCAGCTTCTCTTCGGGAGTCAGCTGGGATTCCCCCTTGGGGGTGACCTTTCCCACCAGAATGTCGTTGGGCTTGATGTAAGCGCCGATTCGGATGATTCCGCTGTCGTCCAGGTTCTTGAGGGCTTCATCCCCCACGTTGGGGATATCCCGGGTGATGTCTTCCTTGCCCAGCTTCGTATCCCGGGCCACCACCTCAAACTCTTCAATGTGAATGGAGGTGAAAACGTCCTCCTTGGCAATCCTTTCACTGACGAGAATCGAGTCCTCGAAGTTGTAGCCCCCCCAGCTCATGAAGGCGACCATGACGTTTCTGCCCAGGGCCAGCTCGCCGTGGTCCGTGGACGGGCCGTCGGCAATGATCTGTCCCTTGCGCACCACGTCCCCGTGATGCACCAGGGGCTTCTGGTTGATGCAGGTGTTCTGGTTGGACCTCTGAAACTTGATGAGCTTGTAGATGTCCACTCCGCTACCCGTCTCCGGTTCCTCGTCGGTAGCCCGAATGACGATCCGGGTGGCGTCCACGTACTCCACCACCCCGTCCCGCCGGGCCACGATGGTCACCCCGCTGTCCTTGGCCACGATGCGCTCGATCCCCGTTCCCACGAGAGGGGATCGAGTCTGAATGAGGGGGACGGCCTGCCGTTGCATGTTGGAGCCCATCAGGGCCCGGTTGGCGTCGTCGTGTTCGAGGAAGGGAATGAGGGAGGCCGAGACGCTCACCAGCTGGTTGGGGGACACGTCCATGTAGCGGATTTCCTCGGGGGGAACCATGACGAATTCCCCCGCCTTCCGGGCGGACACCTGCTCGTTGACGAAACGCCCCTTCTCTCCCACGGGAGCATTGGCCTGGGCGATGGGGTAATCCTTTTCGTCCATGGCGGTGAGGTAGCTCACATCCTTTTTGACCCGCCCGGACTCCACCCGCATGTAGGGGGTTTCGATGAAGCCGTAAGGGTTCACCCGGGCGTACGTGGACAAGGAGACGATGAGACCGATGTTGGGACCTTCCGGGGTTTCAATGGGGCAGATGCGACCGTAATGGGTGGGGTGGACGTCCCGAACTTCGAACCCGGCCCGCTCGCGGGTGAGACCGCCGGGTCCCAGAGCGCTCAACCTGCGCTTATGGGTGATTTCCGAAAGAGGATTGGTTTGGTCCATGAACTGGGAGAGCTGGCTGGTACCGAAGAACTCCTTGACCACCGCGGAAACGGGTTTGGCATTGATCAGATCGTGGGGCATCAAGGCTTCCACTTCCTGGAGGGTCATTCTCTCCTTAATGGCCCGCTCCATCCTCACCAGCCCGATGCGGTACTGGTTTTCGAGGAGTTCCCCCACGGCCCGGACTCGACGGTTTCCCAGGTTGTCGATGTCGTCCACGGGACCCTGGGAGTCTTTCAGACGGATGAGGTGCCGGACGGCAACCAGGATGTCTTCCTTGCGCAGGGTCCGGCAGTCCAGGGGGACATCGAGCTCCAGTTGCAGGTTGAGCTTCAGTCTTCCCACTTCCGAAAGATCGTAGTGGTCCGGATTAAAAAACAGGTTGTTGAAGAATTCCGTGGCCACCTCGAGGGTGGGAGGGTTGCTGGGGCGCAATCGTCGATAGATTTCAATGAGTGCGTCTTCCCGGGCGTTCACCTTGTCCATGAGGAGGGTGTTTCGGAAGGAAGGACTGACGTCCTGGCCTTCCAGGTGGAGCAGCTCGATCTTCCGGATGCCCCGCTCCAGGAACTCTCCCAGGACGGATTCGGTAACGCTGTCGTTGCATTCGGCGACGATTTCGCCCGTCTCGAAATCGATGACGTCCTGGGCAAGAACTTGGCCCACCAGCTCGGCGGTCTTCATGGGCAGGCGCCGAATCCCCACCTCCTGCAGCCGTCGGAGGCTTTGCTTCCCGAGCTTCCGGTTCTTCTTGATGAGAACCTCGCCGGTCTCCGGGTGGAGAATGTCCTCGGAAGCCCGACTTCCCACCAGGATCTCCGGGCTGAGTTCTTTTTCGGATTGCTTCTCGTTGCCCAGGTAGACCTTCTCACTGGGGTAAAAGTAGTTGAGAAGCTCCTCGGTGGTGTAACCCAGGGCCTTTAGGAGCACCGTCACGGGAAACTTGCGCCGACGGTCGATGCGAACGTACAAGATGTCCTTGGGGTCAAATTCCAGATCCAGCCAGGAACCCCTCAGAGGAATGATGCGGGCCGAATACAGGATCTTTCCGCTGGAATGGGTTTTGCCCCGATCATGGTCGAAGAAGATGCCCGGAGACCTGTGGAGCTGGCTCACCACCACTCGCTCCGTCCCGTTGACGATGAACGTTCCGTTGTCGGTCATCAGGGGCAGGGTCCCAAAGTAGATCTCCTGTTCCTTGATGTCGCGGATGGATCGGGTCCCCGCCTCTTTGTCCACGTCATAGACCACCAGGCGCACCACAATCTTGACGGGGGCCTCGTAGGTCATGCCCCGGGCCAGGCATTCCTCGACGTCGTACTTGACCTCTCCAAAACTGTACTGAACAAACTCCAGGGAAGCCGTACCGCTGAAGTCCTCGATGGGAAACACACTCTTGAAGACTTCCTGAAGCCCCCTGTCCCCTCTGGCTTCCGGTGGGACATCCCGTTGCAGAAATTGATTGTAGCTCTCCTTCTGCATTTCGATGAGATTGGGGATGTCGATGATTTTGTGGATTTTTGCAAAATTCTTTCGTACCCGGTATTCATGGGTTAAGGCCGTTGCCATGACGTCTCCTGCAACTCAAAGATGGGTGGAGGGCCGTAGGTCGCTCCTCAAACAGGGAAATCTCAGAGGGTTTACAAAATCAAAATCGGAAACCGAGCTGAAGGCTGTCCCACAGTCGGTTTCCGATGCACAGAGGATCGGGGAGTAGCTATTTGATCTCGACCGTGGCACCCGCTTCGGTCAACTGTTTGGCAATCGCTTCCGCCTCTTCCTTGGGAATCCCTTCCTTCACCGTCCCCGGCACCTTCTCCACCAGGTCCTTGGCCTCCTTGAGGCCCAAGTTGGTGATGGCCCGCACTTCCTTGATCACCTGGATCTTCTTGTCGCCCACTGCGGTGATCACCACGGAGAATTCCGTCTGTTCTTCCTCGGGGGCCGCTTCCGCCGCCGCCGCCCCCGGCATGACCGCCATGGCCATGGGAGCCGCGGCCGACACGCCGAACCGCTCTTCGAGTTCCTTGATCAGCTCGCTCAGTTCCAATACCGTCATGTTTTCAATGAATTGTATCAGGTCCGCCTTGGTGAAATTACACATCGTTTGCTTCCTCCATAAGTCCTTAAGCTTGTTCTTCTTTTTTCTGCTTGACGGCCGCCAGCACACCGATGAAAGACCGGATCACGCCGCTCAGGACGGTCACGAAACCGGTCGGCACCGCGTTCAAGGTGCCCAGAAGCTTTGCCAGGAGTTCCTCCCGGGGAGGCAACTCCGCCAGGGTCGACACCTGCTCCGGGCTAAGAAGCCGAGTTCCCAGGACCCCTGCCTTGATCTTGAGCTTTTCATTGGTCTTGTTGAATTTCTTGAGGATCTTGGCGGGAACGCTGGGGTCGCGGTAGCCGACGGCAATGGCGTTGGTCCCTTTCAAATGGGGTTCCAGCACGGCCATGCCGGTATCCCGACTTGCGAGCCGCATCAGGGTGTTCTTGACCACCTGGTAGTCCACCTCCTGCGCTGCAAGAGCTTCCCGCAGCTCGCTCATTTCGGCCACACTCATCCCTTTGAAATCGGTGAGGATCGCCGCACTGGCTCGCTGCAGCTTGTCGCGCAGTTCCGAAACCACTTGCTCCTTCTGGATTCGTTCCAAAGTCTGTCTTCCCTCCCTTCGTCTGCCGGCGTGCTTTCGTCTTACGGAGGTCTCACCCGGGGGAGCGGCCCGAAGCCTTGCGGCTTCCGAGGACCCCTCGAGCGAATTCACGATACATTCCGACTTCCGGATCTGCTCATGAGCCCGTGAGCCTGATTGGTTCCTTCAACCATCTCGGTAGGTCCCCCGGCTTTCGGAGGATTAAACATCTCTCGGATGTACCTAAGGTCTCAGATGTCTGAAAGCACCAAGCGGCAGCTAGTCTGTGCTCGCCGCGGGAATTCCGAGAAATCCCCGCGTATCTCTCCCCTAGGACAGGATCCCCTTCACCATCAGGGGATCGATCTGAATCCCGGGCCCCATGGTGGTGGATATGGCAATACCGCGCAGGTAGGTCCCTTTGGCCGCCGTAGGCTTCAATCGCAGAATGGTGTCCATGAAGGCCGAGATATTTTGGAGGAGCTTCTCCCCTCCAAAAGAGATCTTGCCCATCGGGGCATGAACGATCCCGGTCTTCTCCACGCGGAAATCCACCTTGCCCGCCTTGATTTCCTGGACCACCTTGGCAAGATCGAAGGTCACGGTGCCCAGTTTGGCGTTGGGCATGAGGCCCCGGGGTCCCAGGATCTTCCCGATCTTGCCCACGGTGCCCATCATGTCCGGAGTGGCCACGGTCTTGTCGAAATCCAGCCATCCTTCCTTGATCTTTTCCACCAATTCGTCCCCGCCGGCGTGATCCGCCCCTGCGTCCATGGCTTCCTTGACCTTCTCGCCCTTGGCGAAAGCCAGCACGCGGACCGTCTTGCCCAACCCGTTGGGGAGGACCACCGTTCCCCTCACCATCTGGTCTGCATGGCGGGGATCCACCCCCAGCCTCACAGCGATGTCCAAGGTCTCGTCAAAGCGGCAGAAGGCAATCTCCGCAGCCAGCTGAAGGGCTTCCTGAAAGCTGTATCGCCTGGCCGGATCCACCTTGCTGCGTGCCGCAGTATATTTTTTCCCGCTCTTTGCCATCTTCTAGTCTCCAAAAGTCACCCTCCCGTTTTCCTGGGAGGGGGGCTAGCCTTCGATCTCGATTCCCATGCTGCGTGCGGTTCCCTCGATGGTCCGGATCGCAGCGTCCAGGTCCCGGGCGTTGAGGTCCGGCAGCTTCAACTTGGCGATTTCCGTCACCTGGGCCTTGGTCACCTTGGCAACCTTGTTCCGGTTGGGTTCGCTGGAACCCTTGGCGACCTGGGCCGTCTTCTTCAGTAGGATGGAGGCCGGCGGAGTCTTGGTGATGAAGGTGAAAGATCGGTCCGCATAGACGGTGATGACCACCGGAATGATCATCCCTTCCTGACCCTGGGTCTTGGCGTTGAAGGACTTGCAGAACTCCATGATGTTGACGCCGTGCTGTCCCAAGGCCGGGCCGATGGGAGGGGAGGGATTCGCCGCTCCGGCCGACACCTGCAATTTGATGTTCGCTACAACCTTTTTAGCCATTCCTGCTTGAACTCCTTCAGAGAGTCTGCCCCGAGCCGGGGGATCAGATGCGGTTCACTTGCACAAAATCCAGTTCCACCGGTGTGGACCGGCCAAAGATGCTCACAAGGACCCGCACCTTCCCTTTTTCAGGCATCACTTCATCCACGATACCATTGAAGCTGGCGAACGGACCGTCCACAACCCGGACTTCGTCGCCCTTCTCGAACCGGTACTTGGGTCGAGGTTTCTGAGCGCCTTCCTCCATTTGCTGTATGATGGCCTGAGCCTCTTCGTCCGAAAGGGAAATGGGACGTTCCTGACTTCCGATGAACCCGGTCACCTTGGGAGTGTGGCGCACCAGGTGCCAGGTCTCGTCGTTGAGTTCCATCTGAACCAGGATGTAGCCGGGATAAAACTTTCGGGAGGAGGCCTTCCGCTGTCCCTTCACCAGTTCGATGACCTTCTCGGTCGGCACGAGAATTTGTCCGAAAAGAGCCTGTTTCCCTTCGGCCTTGATGCGTTCCTCCAGGGTCGTCTTGACCTTGTGCTCAAATCCCGAGTAGGTATGTACTATGTACCACTTTATGGCCACCGAAATCCCCATTCGTCAGAATTCGATTCGAAATCCTCAAGTTTCCCTCGGGCACTCCCCTCGGGCGACAACCTCATTTCCCCCCGGCCTTCCCGCCGCCGGTCTAGCCGGTGAGAAACCGAACCAGCCGGCTCAGGATCACGTCCACAGCCCCCAGAAACAGCCCTGCCAGGATCACGATCACCAAGACCACGGACGTTGAGCCGATGGTTTCCTTGCGGGTGGGCCAGATGACCTTGCGCAGTTCATAGACCACCTCGCGCAGGTATTCCCTCAGGTCCTTCCACCACTTGAAACGCGGCTCGTCGCTCTTCCTGGAAGCCTTCCTGGCGGGTTCGATCTTCTTGGGCTTCGAAGGCAGTGAAGCCGATTTCTTGGGACTCTTGGCCTTCTGGCCCTTCCCGGCCGGGTCCCCGTCTTCTCCCATCTTCTTCTGGAACAGCTTCACCCGATTCCTCACTCCCGTTGTCTGCCTGGTTTCACAAACCCTTCAAACCCGGTGCGGCGCTTCTGCGGCCCAAACCCGCCGTCAAGGGCCCCGTCCCGGAAGGTCCCGCCCTCTTGCGGAATTCCCTCCACCGGCGGTCTCCCCGTGGGGACCCCGCCGTCGGCGGCCGAGGCCGACGGGAAAGCCCTACTTGGTTTCCTTGTGTTCCGTGTGGGCTCCGCAGAACCTGCAATATTTCCTGAAGCTCAGCTTTTCAGGGGTCGTGCGCTTGTTCTTGGTCGTGTTGTAGTTGCGCCGCTTGCACTGGGTGCACGCCAAAGTAATCAAAACTCGCATGGGGAAGCCCCTTATCTCGATTCTTTACTGAATGATCTCGGTAATGACCCCGGCGCCGACGGTGCGTCCGCCTTCCCGGATGGCGAAACGAAGCTCCTTTTCCAACGCTACGGGCGTGATCAGGTGCACCTCCATGCTGATGTTGTC
>Ga0116192_1002049_pt1 | contig 13689 bp, 9 predicted proteins | sample AD_UKC113_MetaG_FD_89876 | JGI IMG/M metagenome (GOLD analysis project Ga0116192, IMG submission 89876) | Active sludge microbial communities of municipal wastewater-treating anaerobic digesters from Hong Kong - AD_UKC113_MetaG | ecosystem: Engineered > Bioreactor > Anaerobic > Digestate | place... | reverse complement strand
TTTATGGAAATCATTTTCACCCACCTGCTCTTTTAAAACCGAAAAATCAATTGTTCTACCATCAATACGAGCAGGTGTCCCGGTTTTCATTCTACCTGTTGTGAAACCCAATGATTTTAGTTGTTCAGTAATACCAAAAGAGGCAGGTTCTGAAATTCTACCACCAATAAGCTGATTTTTCCCAATATGAATCAGTCCGCTTAAAAAAGTACCGGCAGTCAAAATAACACATTTTGCAGAAATTTCAATTTCAAGAGCAGTTAAAACGCCTTTAACTTGTCCATTCTCTATAAGAATTTGCTTTACAGTATCTTGCCATATAAAAAGATTGGGAGTATTGGTAAGAATTTTAATCCATTGCAAAATAAACTGATGTCGATCACTTTGAGAACGAGGACTCCACATTGCCGGACCTTTTGAACGATTGAGCATCCGAAATTGAATAGCCGAACGATCGGTAACTATTCCCATTTGTCCTCCCAAAGCATCTATCTCTCTTACAATCTGACCCTTTGCTATACCTCCAACAGCAGGATTACAACTCATCTGTCCGATTTTGTTCATATCCATGGTTATAAGCAAAGTTTTAGAGCCCATATTGGCAGCAGCACAGGCTGCTTCATTTCCAGCATGACCACCACCAATAACAATTATATCGTATTTAAAATCCATAGTTCGAAAATATTAATATCAATTATCCAAGCTACAAATAACAAAAAAATGATTAAAAGAGTTCAGAATAAGCATGGATAACAGTTAAAGCATATCAATAAAATAATGATTTACTGATTATTTCAGCAATTTGTTCAAGATACTGCATATCGGTTTCATCCAGAAAACCAAATTTTTCGCTATCAATATCCAGAACTGCAACAACTTCGGAAGAAGAATTAAACAAAGGAACAACAATTTCTGAAACAGAAATACTACTACAAGCTATATGACCGGAAAAATTATTTACATCAGGTACAAGAAAGCTTCGTTTTTCCTTCCAAGCAGTTCCACAAACTCCTTTTCCGAAAGATATTCGTGTGCAGGCAACAGGCCCCTGAAAAGGGCCAAGCACAAGCTGATCATCTTTAACAAGATAAAAACCAACCCACCACCATTTAAAAGTTTGATGAAAAATTGCCGACAAATTAGCAAGATTAGCTATAAGATCAGGTTCATTAGCAATTAGCGCAGGTAATTGACTTAATAGATTCTCGTATTTTGATTTTTTATCCAATGAAGAACCAATAAAGAAATTTTCTGACATTATAAATATTTTTTGTGCAAAATTACGCTAAAAAATTCATTTTTAAATGGGTCGACGAAGAATAGAAAAAAGAAAACCAAGTGAAATTAACATTCATAAACAAAAAATTTCAAAAAAATTTTCTTTTCTAAAATTTTATCAATTACTTTGTTGACGAATAATAACAAATACAAGTGCCCTTCAAAAGGAGAAAGAAAAAAAATCACTTAATATAAACCAAAATAAATATGAGAACATTGGATATAAAAATTTTTTCAATCGGATTACTGGTTATTCTTAGCTCTTCTGTTTTAGCTCAACAAACACAGTTTCAACCACTACCTATAGATCCAAAAGTAAAATATGGTAAACTGGAAAACGGACTAACCTATTACATTCGGTCCAATCAACAACCAAAAAACAGAGCTGACTTTTATATCGTTCAAAATGTAGGTGCAATACTCGAAAATGATGACCAAAACGGATTAGCACATTTTTTGGAGCACATGGCTTTTAATGGAACAAAAAATTTCCCCGGCAAAAAAATTATTGAATACTTTGAAAGTGTAGGAGTAAAATTTGGTGCCAACATAAATGCCTACACTTCGTTAGACGAAACGGTATATCATTTGTCAGATGTCCCAACCTTACGCGAAGGAATAATAGACAGCGCCTTACTCGTTCTGCATGATTGGTCAAATGCAATTTCTCTGGAAGAAAGTGAAATAGAAGCCGAAAGAGGAGTTATCATGGAAGAATGGAGACAGGGAGCAAGCGCAGAAAGAAGAATGTGGAAAGAATCGAACAAACAAAGATTTCCGGGTTCACAATATGCCAAACGCGACGTAATTGGCGATACTGCAGTTATTAAACATTTTACGCCGGAAGCCTTGCGCGACTATTACAAGAAATGGTATCGTCCCGACCAACAAGCCATCATAGTTGTTGGTGATATTGATGTTAACAAGGTGGAACAAAAAATTATCGAATTATTCTCAAACATTAAAAAACCGGAAAATGCACCTGAACGACCAATTTATCCAATTTTTGACAATAAAGAACCTATCATTTCTATTGTTACTGACCCTGAAGCGCGAATGACACGGGTGGAACTAATTTATAAACACGACAAACTACCGCAAGAAATAAAATTATCAATAAACGGATATTTGGTGAACGTAATTAATTCCTTAATTTCAAATATGATGCAAAACAGATTTGAGGAAATAACCATGCAGCCAGATGCTCCCTTTGTGGCAGGATATGCTACGTACGGCGAATTAGTAAAATCCAAGGATGCATTCTATATGGTGGTGGTTCCCAAAGAAGGTTCAGAAACGGAAGGATTGAAAAGCGTTTTACTCGAAGCAGAGAAAGTTAAACGTTTTGGATTCAATAATTCAGAATTAGAAAGAGCGAAAGCCGATTTAGCTAAAATGATTGAAAAACTGTACAATGAAAAAGATAATCAGAAAAATGAAAATTATGTAAAAGAATATATGGCACATTTTCTTAATCAAGAACCTATCCCGGGTATTGAGTGGGAATACGAGACCATTAAAATGATTTTACCTCAAGTGAATACAGAAATGGTTAATCAACTTGCAAAATCATACGTTACAGATACAAACCTGATTGTATCAATTATGGCGCCTGAAAAGCCAACGGTAATTCTTCCAACAAAAGAAAAAATTAAAGAAATAATTGAAGAAGCCAAAAAAACAGAATTAACTGCCAAATTAGAAGAACAAATAAATAAACCGTTGATTGAAAAATTTCCAAAACCGGGAAAAATTAAAAAAGTTACGAACAACGATATTCTTGGAACTACAGAATGGACATTAAGCAATGGAGCTAAGGTAATTTTTAAACCAACTTCATTCAAAAAGGATGAAATATTGTTCAATGCGTACAGTATAGGAGGTCTCTCTAAAATAACAAATATCGAAGATTTACCTTCCGGCGAATTTGCTACTGAAGTTGTAAATAATAACGGATTGGGTAATTTTAATCAAATTGACTTGAAAAAAATTCTTTCGGGAAAAATTGTTTCTGTAAATCCTTACATCGACAATTACGAAGAAGGTTTTTCTGGAAATTCTTCTGTATCGGATTTTGAGACAATGTTACAACTTATTTATTTACATTTTACTGCTACAAGGAAGGACGATGATGCATTTGAGGCACTCATGAACAACTATAAAGCATTCCTTGCAAATAGTGAAAATAATCCGGACAAAGCTTTTTCCGACACTGTACAGGTTATGCTTACAAACCATAGTCCTCGGACGGTGTTGTTAAATATGAAAACATTAGAAAAAGTGAATCAGGAAAAAGCATTGGAGATATTTGCCGACCGATTTTCAGACCCTGCAGACTTTACATTTGTATTTACAGGGAATGTAAATCCGAACAATAAAACAGTTGAAAATGCCATTAATACCTATATTGGTGGAATAAAATCGAAAGGCAAAAAGGAACAGTACACCGATGACAATGTTAGACTTCCAATGGGAAAAGCAACCAACTATTTTTCAAGAGAAATGCAAGTAAAAAAAGTATCAAATTGCATCGTTTACAGCGGAAATATGAATTTTAACGTGAATAATCGAACAAACATAAATGCCATTGGAAACATTTTAAATATACGTTACCTTGAAAGTGTTCGGGAAAAGGAAGGCGGGTCATATGGCGTGGGAGTTGCAGGAAATTTAAGAAATCGTCCCATTGAACAAGCACTATTGTTTATTCAATTTGATACTAATGTTGAAAAACAAAACAAATTAATGGAAATCATTCATTCAGAAATTGAAAATATGATCAACAACGGTCCAAAAGCAGAAGATTTACAGAAAGTAAAAGAAAACATGCTGAAAAAATATGAAGAAGATTTGCAAGAAAATAAATGGTGGCAAAACGCAATAAAAAACTATTATTTTAATCGCCTGAACTTGATTAACGACTACCGACCGTCAGTTGAGTCTCTAACGGGGGAAAGTGTTCAAAAAACATTAAAAGCGATTGTTGATCAGGGAAATGTAATGGAAATTGTTATGAAACCAATAAAATAAAACAGAACGCTTTAAAATGAAATTTCTCTGTAAGATTTATGATATTTAAACGCTTACAGAGAAATTTTTTTTAAATTCTAAACCGAAAGTACTCCGAAATCTTGAGGAAAACTACCAAATACTCACGCGTTTTTCGACAGGTAAGAACAACTTATCGCCTTCCTTAATACCAAAAGCATCGTACCAAGCCTGAATATGTGGCAATGCTCCATTGACTCTCCAACGACCCAAAGCATGAGGATCAGATTTTGTCAGAACAAGAATTTCTTCCGGACGAATATTCCCAGCCCAAACATTGGCATAAGACAAAAAGAAACGTTGCTCAGGCGTAAACCCATCCATAATCTGAGATGTCTGGCCTTTAGTAGAATTTTTATAGGCTTGAAATGAAACTTGCAAACCTCCATGATCGGCAATATTTTCGCCCAAGGTAAATTTGCCGTTGGCATGAACACCGGGTGCAACTTCAATAGAATCATAATAATCGGCCAAAACTTTGGCACGTGCATCAAACTGTTTTTTATCTTCTTCAGTCCACCAATTCTTTAAATTGCCATCCTTATCGAACTGACAGCCCTGATCATCGAATCCATGTGTCATTTCATGACCAATTACAACTCCAATAGCACCATAATTAGCTGCATCATCTGCATGAACATCAAAGAAAGGGGGTTGCAAAATACCAGCAGGAAAACAAATTTCGTTAGTTGAAGGATTGTAATAAGCGTTAACAGTTTGAGGTGTCATGAGCCATTCCGACTTATCAACAGGTTTACCGGCTCTTGCAAACTTGTAAGCATACTCAAAGTGATGAGCTCGTTTAACATTTTCATAATAAGAAACATTTTTAGAAATTTGCAGCGCATCATAACTCCTCCACTTATCGGGATAACCAATTTTTACATAAAAAGTTCCCAATTTTTCCAAAGCTTTTGCTTTTGTCGAATCGCCCATCCATGTTAAATTTTGAATACGCTGACCCAATGATTCCTGAAGATTGTGCACAAGCTTCAACATACTTTCTTTAGCTTCGGGAGGAAAATATTTCTTTACGTACATTTGTCCGACTGCTTCGCCCAAAAAATTGTCAATACTTCTCACCGATCGTTTCCAACGAGGCGAAGGTTCTTTTTTCCCAGACAAAGTTTTTCCGTAAAACTCAAAATTCTGATTGTAAATACTGTCGCTTAAATAAGCAGCAGCATTATCAATAACCTTCCATTGAAGATAAGCGATCTGCTGATCTAAAGGGACGGTAGTAAGAATATTCCCGACTTCAGTCAAAAATTCTTTTTGAGAAACATTTACTGAATCAACAGCAGGAATTCCCAAAGTGTGAAGAAATTCATTCCAAGAAATAGTAGAAAATTCTTTACTTAAATCCTGAATGGACATTTTATGATAATTGGCATAAGGATCGCGAAGTTTTACACGATCATAAGACGCTTTGGCTAAACGAGTTTCAATATACAAAACAGCATCGCGATTTTTCTGAGCATCGGCAGAATTGAAGCCAAATAACTCAAACATTTTAGCTACATGTTGTTTATACTTTTCAAGAATCTCTTTGGAATGTGAATCCTGATCCAAGTAATAATCTCTTTCTCCCAAACTTATACCGCTTTGATAGGTTTGTGTCAAATATACCGAACTATTCATTGGATCAGCATCAACGTAAACCGAAAAATAAACGTCGTTGCCATTCAACATTAGCTCTGGAAGAATTTTAATCAACTCAGTGTTAGTTTTTACATCAGCCAGTTTTTTCAATTCAGTTTGCACCGGTTGATAGCCTTCCCTATTTAAACGGTCGCTATCCATCGCCAATTGGTACAAATCACCAATTTTTTGCTCCACAGTACCCTCAACATGCGATTTAGAAGCAATTTCTTCTATCAATTCACGAAGCTGAGAAGTATTTTCCTCCGCCAGCTTGTCAAAAGTTCCGTAACGTGCATATTCACCTTTTAAAGGATTTTTTTTCATCCATCCGCCACAGGCAAATTGATAAAAATCATCGCCAGGACGAGCAGTAGTGTCCAAATTTGTCAAGTCAATGCCAGAAATTTTTTTTTCTGATTTACATCCATTCATCATAAGCATCATAAAAATTAAAAATGGTATCCCCAACGAGAGAAAACCAAACATACGTGATTTAATAATAAAATTCATAAACAGTAGAATTTAGAAAATATAATTATTCAAAAAACTAATTGCAAAAAGTTTCATGTACAGAATCGATAATATCGAAAAGTTCACGCAATGTATCGGCACGAAGCATGGCAATACGCGTACTTTTAAAATTTGGAATATTCTTAAAAATAGAAGTTGCTGCCAAATGTCGACGAGAATGAACAATTCCCTTTAAATGTATATCATAAACATTTTCTATAGGTGTTTGTTCATCAATATCCAACCTGCGAACGGCAGATAAAATATAGTTTTTTAAAATAGCTTTCTTATCTTCAAAAGAAAGAGGCGAATACTCAAAGTCGTCATCAAGGACATGCTTCATTTCAGAAAAAATCCATGGGTGACCAATAGCAGCTCGTCCAATCATAATTGCATCAACGCCATAACGATTGAAAAAATCTTTTGCCTGCTCTGGTCTGGTAATATCACCATTTCCAATAATAGGAATTTTAATTCTTGGATTGTTTTTGACTTCACCAATCAGCGTCCAGTCTGCCTCACCTTTGTACATTTGTTGACGCGTTCGACCATGAATAGTGAGCGCCTGAATACCGCAATCTTGCAACATTTCAGCCAATTCAACTATAATCTTACTGCTGTCATCCCAACCCAGACGCGTTTTTACCGTAACGGGAACGTTTACAGCTTTCACCACAAATTGAGTAATTTTCAACATTCTTGGAATATCTTTCAACATCCCAGCTCCTGCCCCTTTTCCGGCGACTTTTTTTACCGGACATCCAAAATTAATGTCTATAATATCGGGGTGAATCATTTCAACTTTCTGAGCCGATTCAGCCATAACCTCCGGGTCGGTACCGTAAATTTGAATTGCTACAGGTCTTTCCTCTTCTAACACATTGATTTTTTGTAAAGTTCGAGGAATATTACGATTCAAAGCCTCAGACGAAACAAATTCAGAATAAACCATATCGGCTCCAAAATGACGGCATAATAAGCGAAAATCAGCATCCGTAACATCTTCCATCGGAGCCAAAAACAAAGGTCGTGAAGGAAATTCTATGTTTGAAATTTTCATTTTTATGCAAAAAAGATTACAAATTTAGAAAAAAAATTGGATTGATGATTTCTAAAATGGAATTAAAAAACCCATACGAGTGAAAAAAGTTGCTCCATAAATAGAAATAAACCAAGTAAAAGATTGAGAACGTGTAGTGAGGAGTTGAATAGAAAAATTAAAATAAAAGGGTTAATTTTGCAGTAAGAAATTAGAAAAAAAGCAAGATTCAGGAGAAAATCAAACAATGGAAAATTATATAAACAAAACCGAAACTTATCCAACCGAACGCAGCAAAATAGAAATTATGGCACCGGCAGGATCATGGGAAAGTTTGGCTGCAGCCATAAAAGCTGGAGCAGACTCAGTATATTTCGGTATTGGAAAATTAAATATGCGTAGCAAATCGAGTAGTAATTTTAGCGTTGACGATTTGAAAAAAATTGTTGAAATATGCACAGAAAACAACGTGAAAAGTTACTTGACCGTGAATACAATTTTATACGACAATGATTTGATTTCGATGCGCGAAATTATCGAAACAGCAAAAGAAGCCGGTATTTCAGCCATTATTGCCTCAGACGTTGCGGCCATGATGTATGCCAATAGCCTGAACGTTGAAGTGCATTTGTCTACCCAATTGAATATTTCCAACATCGAAGCATTGAAATTTTATGCACAGTTTGCAGATGTTGTAGTGTTAGCAAGAGAATTAAACTTAAAACAGGTTTCGGAAATTTTCAGCGCTATTCAAAACGAAAATATTTGCGGTAGAAACGGAAAACTGATTCGGATTGAAATGTTTTGTCATGGAGCGCTTTGCATGGCCGTATCAGGAAAATGCTATCTCAGCCTTCACGAAAAAAATCTATCTGCCAATCGCGGCGAATGCAATCAGATTTGTCGAAGAGGCTATCTGGTAAAAGACAAAGATTCGGAAATAGAGCTGGAAATCGACAATGAATACATCATGTCGCCAAAAGATTTGAAAACAATAGAATTTGTGGACGAAATGCTGAAAGCCGGAGTCAGTGTATTTAAAATAGAAGGACGTGCTCGCGGAGCCGAATATGTGAAAACAGTCGTTTCATGTTATAAAGAAGCAATCAATGCCTGCTATGAAGGAACATTCAGCAAAGAAAAGATAAACGACTGGAACCGCAGATTAAGTAAAGTTTTTAACAGAGGATTCTGGAATGGATATTATTTAGGACAAAGACTTGGCGAATGGAGTAAAAACTATGGTTCTGCAGCAACCCACAAAAAAATTTACGTTGGAAAAGTTACCAATTATTTCAATAAAATTGGCGTAGCAGAATTTCTGTTGGAAGCTCAAAGTTTATCGGTAGGCGACGAAATATTGATTACTGGCGAAACAACAGGTGCATACGAAGACATTGTCAACGAAATAAGAGTAGATTTGCAACCCGTTGAGAAAGTGGAAAAAGGAACCTACTTCTCCATGAAAACCAATGAATTGGTTCGGCGGAACGATAAACTTTTCAAAATTGTGCCTACCGAACACGGTAAACAAGAAGGAAAATAAATATTTTTTTGGTAAATAAAAAAATATACTTTTTCAGAAAATTTCTTCTCTTGGAAATTTATCTTCCAACTTGCTAAAAAGGAATGAAATAACCACACCAACAGCAAGAAAACCAATACACAAAAGAAAAACACCCACAAAACTTAATCCTGCAACCGACAATTGTTCAGACCGAAAAGCGGGAAAAACAACCGTCGGAAAAATTGCCAATGATGACCCTACTACCATTCCCAAAATAAAATGATACATTTCGGGATAAAACTTTCTGAACAAATAAGCAGCCAGCTTTGCAAAAAGTAAAACACAAACCGCAAAACCAACAAGAAGAGGAATAATCACGGCAAAATCAAAATCCTTAATTCCGGTTGCCATTTTATCGTATAATCCGAAATAAATCAAAAAGTTGGAAGGACTCATACCGGGAACAATCACCCCCAAACCAATCAGTGCACCGGAACCCAACCAAACCGGAATATTGGGAGCAACTTCCGTCAACTGCTGACCACCCAGCAACATTAACCCAAAAATAAAAAACGTAGAAAAAATAAAAATGATAATATCTTTTGTTCTTCTCCCCTGTTTTCCAGCTGTTCTATAAAGCGATGGAAAAGTTCCGCCTACAAATCCCACAAAAAGGCAAATAAATTGAGCAGCATAATTACCAAAAGCCTTCTCCACCAAAATAGAAAAAAGCACGATTCCGATTGCCCCGCCAATTACTACCGGAATAAAATAAAAAACATTCTGAACGAAATCCTTTCGCAAATCGGACAAAAATTTGATAATTCTGTCATAAATTCCCAAAATTACTGCAAGCACTCCGCCCGACAAACCGGGTAAAATAAAACCAATACCCACAATTATACCCTTTATCAATCTAATAAACCAGTCAACAACAACATTTGATCGAGTATTTTTCGAGCCGGAAGTATTCACTTTGTCAGTTACTTGAGTCATAAAAAAATTTTTAAAAATTTCGCTTGCAAAGTTACACTTTTTTCGTTCAATTGGAGAAAAGAAAATTTTGGATAGAAAAAATCAGAAATGAAATGTTAGATGTAAAGATATAAAATATACTTTAACAAATGCTTTATCAAAAAAACATGGAAATACCCATCAAAAAAATAAAAACAATAAAAAATGGCGTGTAAAACTTTTCCAATTTTTTTTCGTCAATTTTCTTTCCCAAAATTGGGCCCAAAATAGCTCCGGTAATTGTTCCCGCAGCCAATAATCCTACCAAATACCAATTGAGATGACCAAAGGCGGTATGTGTTATGACTCCTGAAAGAGCAATAAAAAAAAGTACCATAACTGACGTTCCCACCACCTGAACGGAACGCAACTTCATATTGTAAAGTCCGGCTAAAATAGGTGGAGTTCCACTCACTCCCAGCAAACCGGACATAATTCCTCCAAAAAAACCAAAACTTAAACCCTTAAAATTTTTGAAACTAAAAATTTTTTTCTTTTTTGCTATGTTTACAGTTTTATCTTCTTCTACTAAAATAATATTTCCCTTATTGGAAGATTTTTTTGAACGAAAATTTTTAAAAATCATTTGTGCGGCCATAAATATCATGAACAAACCAAATACAATTTTTAAAACATTCAAGGATAAAAGTCCCAATAAAAAAGAGCCCGCTATAACTCCAATAATTCCACCGGCTGAAAGAATCAATCCTACGTTGATATTTACATTTCCAGCCTTAAAATGGCTTATAGAGGCTGCAAAAGTAGTTGGTATGATGGTGGCAAGTGAAACAGAAACTGCCTGATTCATAGGAATGGAAAATAATCCTGTCAAAATGGCAATATAAAAAATTCCTCCTCCGCCTCCCATCAAAGAAATTAGTATTCCAATCAATAAACCGGCTAATGGCAAAAAATAAATAGGTAAAATCATTATTAAAAATCAGTTATACAAATTATTTTTAACTTAATTCCAACATTCGCAGAATAGGTTTTACAGCTTTTTGTCGGATTTTCTCTTCAACCAAAATCTCTGGACTTTCATTTAAAAGACATTGATATACCTTTTCAAGGGTATTTAAACGCATGAAATTACATTCGTTGCACGCACAAGTGCTATCGTTGGGAGGAACTGGAATAAAATGTTTATCAGGATTTTTCTTTTGCATTTCGTGTAAAATTCCTGATTCTGTAGCCACCAAAAACTCCTTTTTATCCGATGCCGTAGCAAAATTCAATAAAGCCTGCGTACTGCCAATATAATCGGCTAACATTAAAAGTGGTTTGGTACATTCAGGATGAGCTAAAACCAATGCTTCGGGATGTTCCTTTTTTAATTCCACAAGTTTTTCTATTGAAAATTGTTCGTGTACATGGCAAGCTCCATTCCACAAAAGCATTTGCCGACCGGTTACGCTGTTGATATAATTTCCCAAATTTCTGTCGGGTGCAAAAATAATTTTCTCATTTTCGGGAAAAGATTCCACTATTTTTCTTGCATTAGTTGAAGTTACTACCACATCAGTTAAAGCTTTTACTGCTGCAGAAGTATTGACGTAAGAAATAACCGTATAATCGGGATGATTTTTTACAAATTCTTCAAATTCATCTGCCGGACAACTGTCAGCAAGTGAACAACCGGCATTCATATCGGGTATCAGTACTTTTTTTTGAGGATTAAGAATTTTTGCTGTTTCTCCCATAAAATGCACACCACAGAGAACAATTATATCGGCATCCGTTTGAGCAGCCCATTGTGCCAAAGCCAAACTGTCGCCAACATGATCGGCAATATCCTGAATATCTGGTTCCTGATAAAAATGTGCCAAAATCACCGCATTTTTTTCTTTTCTTAGTCTGTCTATTTCTTTTAATAGCTCTTTTTTTTCCATAGTTTTGTTGTTATCAAATGTATATCATATTAATATTTTATAGAGTTAAATAAATTATATGATAATTATGGTAGGGTGTTTATTTGGTTGATAATTTTATGAATAAAGACTTGTTTAATTAATTATTAAATTTTATAGTATATTTGTGAACCGAAGAAGGCAATCAAAGTATTTGTAAAATAGAATTTTACAAATGTTATGAACAGGTTGTTTGTAAGTGCAAAGTTAGTAAGTTTTTATTTTTTTTGGTGAATAAATACCATAAATTTGGTTGACAAAATAACCAAAAATATTTCAGTTTAAATTTTCAAAATCCAAAACAATTGATATGAAAAATTGTTTTCAGTCTTTCGATAAAAAGAAATAAATGATTATAAAATAGTTTTCAACAACTTTTCGGCACCTAATGTTGATAAATATAAATGCAATAAAAAAAGGAATAAATAAACTTATTCAGAAAAAAATGTAATTCAACTTATTGAATGTAAATGTATAACAATAAAATGCTATTAAAAAATTTTGAACAATGAAGGTTTTTTCAACTTCTGTAGTTCGTCAATTGGATGAATATACCATAAAAAATGAACCCATAGCTTCTATCGATTTAATGGAAAGAGCTGCTGTTGGGCTTTGTAATAAGTTTTTGGAAATATTTCCTTCTCCCCTACCCGTCTGCGTTTTTGCCGGACCGGGAAACAATGGTGGCGATGCGCTGGCTTTAGCAAGAATGCTGCTTCAAAAAAATTATTATGTTACTGTATATTTGATTCATACAGGAAAACTTTCTGCAGATTGTGAAGCCAATAAAATCAGACTGATAGAAAAATTTCCCGGCTGTGTGCATGATTTTTCTACTGACTTTTATCCTGTGAATTTTTCGGAAAATACCGTCATAATAGATGGCCTTTTTGGTACGGGTTTGTCCCGACCATTGAGCGGAATTTATTCGGAAGCGGTTGGGTGGATAAATAATTCTGGAAAAACCGTTGTATCCATAGATATTCCTTCCGGATTGGAGGGTGAAGAAAATAAAGATTTATCACAACCCATAGTAAAAGCCGATTATACATTTTCGTTGCAATTTCCAAAGCTTTCTTTTTTCTTTGCAGAAAACGAATCTTTTGTGGGGAAATGGGAAATAATAGAAATTGGTATTCATCCTGAAGCCATTAGACGAGAACAAACCGATTTTTATTTTTTAGAAAAAAAAGATGTAATTCCGTTTTTACCGGAAAGAAAAAAATTTTCCCACAAAGGTACTTACGGACATGCATTGATAGTGGCTGGAAGTGTGGGGATGGCTGGAGCTGCCGTTTTATCGGCTCAAGCTGCCATTAGAAGTGGAACGGGATTGGTAAGCGTGCATTCGGCTGCAACAAACAGAATTATTCTTCAGACAAAAGTTCCGGAAGCTTTATTTGAAAGCGATAAGGAAGAAAATTTTATTTCAGAATTAAATAACTTGGAGAAATACAACACTTTGGCCATTGGTCCAGGTATTGGCACTCAAGAAAAAACAGCCAATTTTTTGTTCCAAATTCTTCCTTCAATCAAACAATCGATGGTTCTGGATGCTGATGCCTTGAATATTATGAGCAAAAAAAAAGAATTGTTGGAAAAACTTTCTCACAATACCTTTCTTACGCCACATCCCAAAGAATTTGAAAGACTTTTTGGTGCGGATAAAAATTCTTATGATCGTTTATTGAAAATGCAGCAACTGGCAAAAAATTTGCATCTGGTCATTATCCTGAAAGGAG
>Ga0116192_1002048_pt1 | contig 13689 bp, 13 predicted proteins | sample AD_UKC113_MetaG_FD_89876 | JGI IMG/M metagenome (GOLD analysis project Ga0116192, IMG submission 89876) | Active sludge microbial communities of municipal wastewater-treating anaerobic digesters from Hong Kong - AD_UKC113_MetaG | ecosystem: Engineered > Bioreactor > Anaerobic > Digestate... | reverse complement strand
CTAAAACCTACATCGTCAGCCATGTGATGCTTCAGACCGGGGATGATGTCATAGGCTTCTACGATGCCGATGCACCCGCTATCTTGATATACCCTCCTCAGTATCCATCCATAGTGATGGCGAGAAGGTCGGCCTTCAGCGATATTAAGGTCGATTTTTTCGACGATCAGCTGATCAGCAGCGATGGTCAGCTGAAGTTGAATATATCCCCTATTACGCTGGTTATCCTTGAGAATGGCCAGGCCTATACGGGAGACCTGAGAAACCGCATTCTGACCGTGGTTTATGGGGCTACCACAAGAAGCATTCCTGCGCAAACCACCCCGCTCAAGGTTGTCGTCATGTGCAAGGATTGAATCACCTGCACGTACGCATTTCAACTTTTTCTGATCCTTAAGGATGTATTTCATGTTTGAACATCATGACCAATCTACTTGAGTCAACCCTTTTATGCTCAAAGGCGTTTATTCCATCTATCCTTTGAGGCTGTAGGGTTGCTCTCCTTTGCATGTATCTCTCGGATAAGCCCAGGAATATTGCATCAATCAATATTCACATTGATTGCTTCAAAGATTTGCAGTATAATAAGTAATGCAAGTTATACTTTTCATACTGATTATACTATTTGAGGAGGGATCCATAATGCCGGCACCAAAAGGAAAGCACCTTTTTGGTATGGTCAAGGTTGGTGAAAAGGGTCAGGTTGTCATCCCCAAGGACGCGCGGAAGTTATTTAACATCAAGCCCGGTGACAGTCTGGTGGTTCTTGGTGAAGATGATACCCAGGGTATCGCGCTCATGAAAAGCGAAATCTTCCTGCGGTTTGCACAGGATGCTTTCAACATGATGGAATATAAGGAGGATGACGAATGACAGCAATTCAAACCATCAATCTAACCAAGCGGTTTAAGGATAAAACAGCGGTGAATGCATTGAACCTGTCCATCGAGGAGGGTGAGCTCTACGCTCTCCTGGGAGTCAATGGCGCCGGAAAAACCACCACCATCAAGATGCTCTCCTGCCTGACCGCACCCAGCAGCGGGGACGCCATATTGCTGGGAGACAGCGTTGTGACAAATCCCCAGTCGGTTAAGGAAAAAATCAATGTATCACCCCAGGAAACGGCTGTAGCACGGAATCTGACAGTGCGGGAGAACCTGGAGCTGATTGCCGGCATTTATAGCTTTGATAAAAAAGCCGCCAGAACCAAGGCAGATGAGATGATTACAGCCTTCAGTCTCGGTGAGGTGGTAAGCGCCAAGGCTAATACACTGTCAGGCGGCATGCAAAGGCGGCTCAGCATTGCCATGGCCCTTATCTCCAATCCTAAAATACTCTTTCTTGATGAACCCACTCTGGGGCTTGATGTCATCGCTCGCCGCGAGCTGTGGTCCACCATTAATAAGCTCAAGGGAAAAATCACCATCATCCTCACCACCCATTACATGGAGGAGGCCCAGGCCCTTTCCGACAGAATAGGCATCATGGCCAGAGGCGAGCTAAAGGCTGTTGGAACAGCAGATGAGCTCATGGCCAAAACAGGTGCAAAAACATTCGAAGACGCATTTATAGCACTGGCTGCCGATTCGGAGGTGGGTATATGAGACTTATGGTATTTGCATCAAGAACTCAGAAGGAGCTTATTCGAGACCCCTTAAACATGGCCTTTGGCTTAGGTTTTCCATTGGTGGTGCTATTTCTGCTCAGTGCCATACAAGCCAATATCCCGGTCAGCCTGTTTGAGATTTCACAGCTAACACCGGGCATTGCCGTGTTTGGGCTATCCTTTATCTCGCTTTTTTCCGGAACACTCATCGCCAAGGACCGGAGTACATCTTACCTACTCAGGCTTTTTGCTTCACCCCTCACATCAACCGACTTTATCCTCGGTTATACCCTGCCCCTCCTGCCCATGGCACTGCTTCAGACGGTGATATGCTTTATTGCGGCCTTTTTCCTGGGGTTGGCCTTCAGCCTGAATCTGTTGCTTGCTCTTGTTGTTATGATTCCGGCAGCAATCCTTTATATCGCTATAGGTCTTTTGGCAGGAAGTCTGCTTACTGACAAGCAGGTTGGCGGCATTTGCGGTGCGCTTCTGACTAACCTGAGCGCATGGTTAAGCGGCACCTGGTTTGACCTGAACCTGGTTGGAGGCGGTTTTAAGGCCGTTGCTTACGCCCTGCCCTTCGTTCATGCGGTGGATGCCGCAAAGGCAGCTGTAGCAGGCAATTATGCCGACATCCTCCCCCATCTGTGGTGGGTTATGGGCTATGCGGTTGTGATCATGGTACTGGCTATCCTAGCCTTTAAGAAGAAGATGAACTCGGACTAATGGAGATCTGTGGCAAGCATGACATCCTTGCTTATTATAGGCCATGATGTTAAATCTGAAATGCATCCGCAGGAGCAGAAGAATGTTGTAATGAGAGAGTGCAGGTCAGTGTTACGCGGCGTGCCCGCCAGCAATTTAAAGCGGAGTACGGATTGCGTAGCGAGCGCGACTTGAACCCCTGGACGGATTCAGGAGCGATAGATTGCTGAAGGCTACAGCCACTATGATTGTACAAGGTTGGGCGCGGTTGCCAGCGACTTCGCGAAAACAAGCTTGAGCATTAACAACTTCTTCGAACGAGGACAGCAAGAAGATTTAAACACCATGGCCTTATATAATTATTCATTTAAGCATATAGCTGTTATTCAGCACTAGGGTGTTGTAAAGGAACAATACATCCTGATCCTGAGAGAAATCAATATAGTCATCCAGGAGATCAGTAGCAAAATAGCGAAGATCCACCAGGGTTATTTTTGAGTATCCTTTCAGCAAAAGGGGCGCCATGCTGCTCCCAAAGGAATCCCGGAACAGGATCAGCTCCTTTTGTGAGAGGCTGTTGGGGTTCTCAATGGTGATCAAGGCCTTGGCACCTGAGAGATACACATCATACGGGTCTATGCCGCTGAATTTCTCCGGTACATAAACGCCGCTTTTACTTTGGGTCTCATAATCATATACCACGGCGTTTTCAATACCTGTATCAGTCAGATACACAAGGCTGTCAGGAGCCAGGCTTAAGGCCGCCTGCCCGTAATAGGAGCCGTAAAAGGGGTAAAGCGTGTGCTGTGTATAGTTCTGATCAGATGTACTGGCTTTGTTGCCCATTCCCTTTAAGAGCACGTCGGCAACATCTGTTATTTTCTCCTGACGCCAATGGATATCGGTGCGGTAATAATCATCTGAACTTAAAACCCCGAAGAGATCAATATAGTTCATGTTGGAGACATGATCCCGCATTAGGGACATCATTTTTTGATAGTCCAGAGATAATGCACCGTAATGGTCGGCTGTAAAGTAATTCTTATCGGGTATAACGGCATAGCTGACATTCTTCCCCGTAAGGAACCTATCGTATATCTCATTCAGCTTTGCGGCAGCATTCAGAACCGACTTCTCGTTAAGCCGATATTCCATCTTAATGATGCTCTCGTCCTGGATGTATATGCCGTTATTATCCTTTTGATGAAACACATAATAGGTACTGAATGCCTTAATCCCCCTGAACATATCCCTGAAGACGAACTGATCCAAAAGGTAGTCCTCAAGATCCTCAAACAGCGCTCCGCTCAGGATATTTTCTATAGAGGCTTTGGGGCGTTGAGCAAGCCTGCGACGTTCACTTGCCGAAAGCTGGGCATCGGGTGTTGCGATATTCATCAGCATGAAACCAAAAATAACGATGACAAAAACCATGGTCACAACGATGTTCTTGATACGGTCCTTCATATTCTGTGCCCTCAAAAGCGAAAATAGAGAAATGGGTTAAAAGAGCCATCGACCAGATAGCCTGTTATGAGAAACAGCAGTGATGCATGTGCTATCGGCTCTATAATATTGATGATTTTCCTGCCTAAAGCAATTTCTTTTATCTTTGTCATTAACCTGCTGACCAGGGGTGTGGCCCCTATGGCAGCAAGAACCATGATAAGCCCATAGCTCCTAATGTGATAAAGGGTCTCAGTACTAGCGAGAGGTATACCCGACAGTCCGAACATACCCTTCAGGCTCTCAAGGAACGGAATATCGGCCGAATCGTTGAAAATGACAAAGCTGATGGTTATGAAAAACAGCATATAAAGATGTCTCAGCACAGAAGGCATCCGTTCAAGCAGGTCCTTCAGCAGGAACTTCTCCAGTGTCAGAAACACCGCAAAGTACAATCCCCAGAGGATGAAGTTCCATTCGGCCCCGTGCCAGAAGCCCGTAAGGAACCACACCACCACGGTGTTTCTGAGCCATTTCAGCTTCCCGACGCGGTTTCCGCCCATGGGAATATAAACATAGTCCTTAAACCATGTACCGAGGGAGATATGCCATCTCCGCCAAAACTCCGATAAGCTTTTAGATATAAATGGGTAGTTGAAGTTTTCCAGAAAGTGAAATCCAAAAATCCGTCCCAGACCTATGGCCATGTCGCTGTAGCCCGAGAAATCAAAATAGATTTGGAGCATAAAAGCCAGAGCCAGCATCCAATAGAGAAGCACACTCCTTTGCGGAGTTCCGGTCAGGGTTTTAACCAGCTCTCCAAGGGTATTAGCCAAAAGAACCTTCTTAGCCAGGCCTATCACAAATCGGTTGACTCCATATGAAAAATTCTCAAAGGAGTGGGTCCTAGCATCCAGCTCGGCTTCCACCGTGGTATAGCGCACGATGGGGCCGGCTATGAGCTGCGGGAACAGGGACACATAGGCTGCAAAGTTAAGGATGTTTTTCTGCACCTTGGCATCTCCCCGGTAAACGTCAATGGTATAGGACAGGGTTTGAAAGGTGTAGAAGCTTATTCCTATGGGCAGCGCTATGCGCAGCAAGGGGATCTGGGCATGGGTAAACAGGTTGATATTTTCAATAAAGAAATCGGTGTACTTGAAGAATATCAGCATTCCTATACTGACAACCACCGAGGATGCAAGCGGAATTCTCCCACGGCCCCTCCCCTTTGCACTCTCTATCCACAAGCCGTGAAGATAGCCCGACACAATGGATAATATCATCAGACCTGAGTAGATGGGCTCTCCCCAGAAGTAGAAAAACAGGCTGGCCAGCAGAAGCACCAGATTCTTCATGCCCTTGGGCACCAGGAAATAGGTGCCCATGACTACCGGCAGAAAGTAGTATAGGAAGCTGATACTCGAGAAAAGCATGGCCTTATCCCTTCAATGCAAGGAACGCATCATGGAGTGCTTTTGCCTCATTGTTGCTCATGATGAGAATGATCACATCACCCACATTGTCCACGATGACGTTCTCCTCCTCGACGCCGACACAGATCCACTTCCTGGGATCTACATTTTCCTTGATATCCTTCTTGATTTGCTCAATATCGGCACCCTCTTTAACGCGCACCAGGCACAGAGAATAAGGATTTACATTGATCATGGGCTCGGACGCAATCGCTGATTCGAACTCAATACCCTCTTTGCCAAGGTAGTAGGCAACCCTGTCTTCGGTTATTTCTGTGGTGACAAGACCGCCTTTGGTAAATTCCTTAAAATCATCGCTGACCTTGGCAGTATCATAGATCTTAGCCAGGATGTCCTCCAGGCTGCCCTCCAAATTCTTGTTCTGAGGGTTCTGGGCTCCTGTGTTCGCCTGGCAGGCCGCAAAGCTGAGCACCAGCACGACGGCTACAACTGCCAAAAGTAATCTTTTCATGTTGTGTCTCTCCTTCTTTGTTTTTGATTTTGCACCCTATTAGACGAGAGACAACCGCTTTTCGCTCACAAAAAAGTTATAATAATTTATTCAATATGCGAAAAAGGCAGAAAAACCGAATAATTGATGCCATGGACAGCATGCCGCTCCCGGAAGTATAATACAGGCAGATGAGTGCGAAAATAGACTGAATGACGCAGTCAGGAGCTTTATCATGCATTACATTGTTTTTGACCTGGAATTTAATCAGGATTTCCCCTCAATGATGCTGTCAGACAGCCATTCAGCCATGAACCTCTTTGAGATTATTCAGATAGGTGCGGTAAAGCTGGATATGGAGCTTGCTCTGGTATCCACCTTCAACCGTTTTGTCAGACCCTCTGTCTATGCCAAGATCAACCCCATAGTTACTGCGTTGACTGGTATTGCAGCAGAACAGCTCAATGAGGAAGAAACCTTCCCTCAGGTCTTTCAGGACTTCATCGCCTTTATCGATGAGGTAGATGCCATTCTTTGCGTTTGGGGCTTATCCGATATGAAGGTTCTTTTCAGGAATGTTGATTTTCATGAGATGAATCGAGCCCTTGCGCCCATGCGCTATATCAATCTGCAAGCCAATGCCTCCAAGGCCCTGGGGTTTAGTTCAAAATGGCAGCCGCAGCTGGAAAAGACCATAGAGCTTCTGTCAATTAGCAAAAACAGCGGTTTCCACGATGCCTTGCACGATGCTCAATACGCAGCCGAGATCTTTCGGAAAATCTATCATCCAGGCATCAAGCCTGCTATTTATGACCCCGATAGAAGTGGTGTCCGTGTGAGGACGAAAAGACAGGAAATCGATTTTGAAGCGCTAATCACCCAGTTTGAGAAAATGTATGGTCGCCCTCTCACCGATGAGGAGCAGGATATGATCAAGCTTGCCTATAAGATGGGAAGGACTCGCCAGTTCATCAAATAGACCCGCTGCCAGCGTGTTAAACACCCACCTCGTCAAGCACCTTCCCCGTCAAAATCAAACGCTCACCACATTAAACTCTAACGTCCCCTAGTCAAACTCAAACCCCTTCTCCGTCAAAATCGGGAATAAAGCTTTCTGAAGCGGTCTCCCCCTCCTGAACGAATCCATTTTCTACACCCAGGGAAACGGCATAATCCACCAGTGCTTCATACTCATCCTCGAAGACTTTCCTGGTCAGCTCCGAATAGCCGCTAGCTTGGGCCATTGGCGTGTACTGATTCATGATACTGATGTAAATGGCATCTTGAAAGGTCTCATGGAGATATCGGATGATACGCCTGGAGTCAACCAGCCCTCCCGGGATAAGCAGATGACGGACGATAACCCCGCTTTTCATGATGCCTTCCTCATCAAAAACAGGCTCGCCGGTCTGGCGCAGCATCTCTGAAATGGCGAGGGATGCATGCTGAAAGTAATCCTCACAATGGGAATAGCGCTTGGCCATGGTACTGCTCATATACTTCAGATCAGGCAGATAGATATTCACATAACCTTCCAGACGCCTTAATGCTTCGACACTGGCATAGCTCCCCGTGTTCCACACGATGGGAAGCTTTAGCCCGTCAAGTCTTGCTTTTTCAATAGCTGTAATAATTCCGGGCGTAAAATGATCAGGGGTCACCAGATTAATGTTGTGAGCACCCTTACCCTGAAGCTCCAGAAAGATCTCGGCGAGACGTTCACCGGTGATGGCTTTTCCTCTCCTGCCGGCAGCGATCTCATGATTCTGGCAATAGACGCATCCCAGGGCACAGCCTGAAAAGAATACCGTTCCTGAGCCCCTTTCTCCCGAAAGGCAGGGCTCCTCCCAAAAATGGAGGGCGGCTCTGGCAACCTTCAGTTCAGCAGTTTGCCGGCAATAGCCCCTTTCACCCTGCAAGCGGTCCACATGGCATGCTCTGGGGCACAGGGTACAATCGCGATATAATTCATAAAGTCGCTCATCCTTCATATGCTGCTCCAAATACATCAACTTCCGCAAAGATCGGCCTGTTATTTCGCGAAGGTAATCTGCATTACAAGCAAAATCCCTTATTTAAGAATCGTATCAGGCGCTGTTCAATACCATTCCAACTTATTTTACTATAATAGCCGACAATTGACGAGCATTGTCTCTCCTTCCTTGATAACCTGGGGCTATCATCATAGGCCCGGTATCCGGGGTATTGCACTGGGCTGATCTCCTTCCCTGGAAGCCTGGGACTTTCATCATAGACCCGTTATCCGGAGCTTTGCGCTTTTCTGACCTCCATCCTTGACAACTTGGGTTTATAATTATAAACTTAAGTCAGGTTTATTTTTATAAACCATAGGAGGGTTATGGCTATGGAGAACTGGAGTATTTGGGAAAGCGACTACCGCTTCATGAGCATTGTGTGGGCATCGGCCCCTATTCCTTCAGGCCAGCTGGTTGAGCATTGCAGGGATAAGCTGGGGTGGAAGAAATCCACCACTTACAACGCCATACGAAGGATGTGCCTTAAGGGCCTTATTAAGAACGAGAATGCCACCGTTGAGGTTATCGTTCCCAAGGAGAAGGTGCAGGCCATGGAAAGTCAGGCCTTTTTGGATCGAGTCTTTGAAGGCTCGCTATCCAGCCTTTTCTCCTCATTTCTGTCGGGAAAGGCCTTATCTCAAAAGGAAGCTGATGCGCTAAAGCGAATGATCGACGCCTTCAAGGAGGATGAGGATAATGCATAAGGTTTTTACAAGTAGGTTAAAGGCTTTGCTCCTCATATGTGCAATTTCGTTGCTTCTCACTGGATGCGGTGCCGGTGAAGGCTATAAGGAAGGCAGCCAAGCAGAAAGCATCTGGGGCTACTATGCCTTTGAAGAAAACATCTATACCTCTCTCTTCAGCTCATACATGCCTATGAAAGGTCATATGCCCTATTATGGTATCACCGAGGATAAGCTCATCGTGATTAACCGTTCAGATGGTTCGGCTCAGGAATACCCAGGTGTTGCCGAGAAGAAGCCCCTGGGCAAGGAGCTTTTTATCGAACGATTCAATTCTGCTTTAAATACCCCCGACATATCAGGCTACAAGGAATGCTATGAGGTTGCGGCGTATAGCTTGGATAACTCCCTCAGGTATCGCCTTTTCTTGATGGATGGTGAGGTATGGCTAGTGGGCTTCAGCTCCAATGACACCATCTGGAGCATTTATAAGCTTGTCAGGACCAATGAGGTCAAGCCCGGTGACGACGGTCAATACAGTATACCACCCGAGCCTGCCTACGAACTCAGTCAAGGCTGGCAATTGGAGATATGGAACGGAAAGGATATGGCCGATTATGCCTATATTGACGATCGGGCATCCATTGACAGTATTGAAGGTCTGATTCAATCTCTGGACTTTGAATCATCCCCCCGCGACAATAAGCCGATAGAAAGCATCGGCACCTATATCCGTTTCTATGACGGCAGCGGCAAGGACGATACCCTCTATTATGTCTTTTGGAATGAAACCATTGCCGAAAGCCCCCAAATCCAAAGAGACCTGGAGGGCACCGGAAGAATTGATTTGACCCTTGAGCAGTATGAAAAGTTCTATGCCCTTTGGGAAAGCCATCTGATGCTCCCCGCAGCAGAGGCCAGATCGGGCAGCAATACGGTGAGCTGCCTGGTGCTTACCGAGAATGAGGAGATTGATCTGGATGTGCTGAGAAGCCAAATCTCATGGCTAAAGATCGATAATACCGATGATTACGTTCCATTCCGGGTTTATATCGCTTCTGATCAGGTTTATGGTATGTATGAGGTCTATGATGCCCAAACCTATGAAAAGCTTGATTTCATCATGCCGTCGGGGCTGGAGCCCCAAACCTACCTGCTGCAGAATGCGCAGGAGGGCCATTCATATATCATCCGGCTCTCCACAGGCTACGGGGTTGGTACCAAGCGCTACGGCATGAAGATCCTGTTCGGTGTTTCGCTGTAACGGTGCAAGTCCTTAGCCAAGAGCGACATCCAGTATCATCATGATCAGAAAGCCCAGCATGACCCCCATGGTCCCGGTGTTGGAGTGCTCACCAAGATGGGCTTCTGGAATCAGCTCCTCCACCACCACATACATCATGGCACCGGCAGCGAAGGCCAGAAGCCAGGGCATAACCGGTGATATAGTTCCCGCAATCAAAACCGTCAGGATTCCGAAAATGGGCTCAACCACTCCGGACATGCTGCCATACAGAAAGGATTTTTTAAGGCTCATGCCTTCCTGACGCAATGGGAGTGAGATTGCCGCTCCCTCGGGGAAATTCTGAATCCCCATGCCAATGGCAAGGGCCATGGCAGAGGCATAGGCGATGGAATCGTTGCCGTGCTGTGAAGCCAGCGCGAAGGAAAGCCCTACGGCCATCCCCTCAGGAATGTTATGTAGTGTGACAGCCATAATCAGAAGGGATGTGCGTTTCATGGAATTGGATACACCCTCTGCCTCATTGGCTCCGGGATGCAAGTGGGGAATCAATCGGTCAAGACCATATAAAAATGCAATACCTAAAACAAAGCCACCGGCAGCAGGAATCCATCCTATCTGGCCGTTAGCCTCAGCCTCCTCTATGGCAGGAATAAGAAGGCTCCACACCGAGGCTGCAATCATAACACCGGCGGCAAACCCCAGCAAAACCTTTTGAATCTGACCACTCATGGACTTTCTGAAGAAAAAGACCAGTGAAGCGCCCAAGGTTGTCATCAGGAAAGTAAAGCCTGTACCTAAAGAAGCCCATAATAAGGATTCCGCCATAACGTCACCTCTATCTATCGTATAATTAATGTACAGTGATATTTTATCACATTATTGGCTTTAATTGATCAGGTTAATAGTCCCACCATCATGAACGGCACACCGATCAGCATTGCGTGCTGTAATGGCTTAAGCCTTATTCACTGCTTAAGCAAGAACCAGATCCCCTGCGGCCTTAATCCATTCATCGGCAATGACCTGATGCCCGCATTCGGTTGGATGGATGCCGTCCCAGATCCAGTAGGATACCTCCCGAAGCTTAAAAAGCTCCTCAAACCTTTAAATCCCACGCGTTCTCGTTCAGCTTGGAACGATTGCCGTCGGTTATGGAATCAACCAGAAACAATATGGTCTTGCTCATTGCAATTAATCCCTCGTTACGTACTTTATGCAGATGCTGTTGGCAATGTATTTTGCAATGTGACTTTTCCAGGCTTCGTTTGGATGCACCTCGCCGTTGTGACAGGCTATCATTCTTGAGAATCCGCTTTCACTGAAGGAATCGATGAAGTAAACACTGCAGAACCGGCACACCTTCTTGATGATGTTTCTCTTGATCAGCCCGTTGGCATAGCTCATCCAGGGGTTGCTTCTCTCCGGTGTATAGGTTTGAAGCGGCGATGCCACAAAAATCTGTGTATTGGGGTAAGCACACAGAAGGGTTTCAATGGCCCATCTGAGGGCCGAAGCAATACTGTTGCGGGAGAGCTGGGCATAGGATTGATCAAACACTCGATCTGTATCGTCAAAAATCGGAACAGTATCATTCTTTCCGTCGTTTGTGCTTATGGCAATATAGATGATATCCGGAATGTCCGCCGTATGACCCAGTCCAAGCCCTAACGATGCCGGCAGGGAAAAGTCGCCGTCAAGGGGATGCCTCCAGGCAATTAGAGAATCGGCAGCAGTGGTGTGCTGCAAAAGCCTTCTGATTTGATTGGAAAGCACATTATCGCTTGTATCGGTATTGGGCGGAACCTCAAGTGTGATGGGTGAAATATTGGTGTCACCGTCATGCCAGTCGGAGCAGGTGGCCCAGCCTGTGGCAAAATTCCCTACCATGGTCGTACCCAAGAGGCTATTGACAAGCGTCCCGATTCCCGTCACCTGATCGCTGGTGATGGAGTCCCCGAAGCATGCGTATTTTTTCCCTATGAACCTATTGTCTATTACTTGACTGTTGAAAGCCACTTGATATCCCTCTGATTTCATGATGCCTAAACCTCATTGGCATAGTACTTGTTACAGGATTCCTTTTCCCAGGAGATATAAACCTCCAGCTCCCAGTGATATTGCGGATACTCCGCTTTCTTCTCATAACCGATGCGGGTGTAGAAGGGCTGATCCCCGCCCAACATCCCCTTACATTGAGGGAACAGCTTTTTCACACGATTGGCTGCCTCATGAAGCAGGGTTGTGCCGATGCCCTTTCTTCTCTCCCACCATACCACTGCAAGGGGCTCCAGCTCACAGTAAGGCATTTTCTCATCATACCATATGATAGCGAAGGCAACAGGCCGCTTTTCCCGATCCAGTACACATATATCCAGGTCCTTGCGATAATGCTTCATCATCCTTACATCATGAAAGGCTTGTTCGCCGTTATCACAGGCAGGATTATCTGCATAGGCGAAAGCAAACCTGTGGGTATTGGAGAGGTAAAAGTCCGGCGTTACATTGCCATCGGCAAAGGTATAGCCCTCCGGCAGTTGCACCTCAAAGGGCTGATCGGTAAATGGCAGGATGTTCAGGCTTTCACTCCAATCGCCTTTCACAAAGCCGCTTTTTAAGGCCATATCCCTCAGCGTGGTATTCCACTGGGGTATGTAGAGGTTGACGAATCGCGTCCTGCGGTCATCCTTCAGCCCTGCGGCATGGGTCTTGGCAAACTTAATCATATCGGCCAGAAGCTGTGTGTCCTCACCGCGCTCCCTGGTGTCAAACAGGAAAAACACGCTGCCGTCATAATGGCCTTCATTGATCACACAGGCAACCATTTTGCCCTGCTCCCGATATACCCCGACGGTATGTCTCAAAGCGGTGTAATTTCCCGTAAATACAGGATGAAGCCCCTTAGAAAACTCATGGCGGGCTAGTCCCCATATGGGGTATTCCCATTGATAGGAGGCCAGGATCAACTGTGTAAGCTCGTCATAGTCCTCATCCCTGTAATAACTGAACTCATAATGCATAGCATCACCTCATCAGGGTAATCGTATTTCATCCATTATATCACAGGTTAATCTAAACATAGAATCCTCGGAAGCTCGTTTTCCCAGACTGTTCATCATTTCATGATTCGCTTCAACGATGTTGATTTTAAGTTTCTATGAAAATGAAATGCTCCCCTCTGCTCAAAACGCTTTTCATCAGCACTTCCAGCAGGGGGAGCATATACTCTGCAGTATTAATTAACTTTAATCAGCATAAAAATTGACGCAGATCTATATGATCACGCGGCGTTTTTTTCTTGCCCGGCGTTGACAGGCTTGATCAACACGACGGACACAATGGCCACAACCGCGGCAACCGATGCGATGACAAATGCCGGGAACATGAGATTAATGTCGGTTGCAGCCACATTCTTATAATATCCTGCGATTAATGAAGAGACTACGGCACCTGCACCAAAGCCAAGCAGGACGATGCCGTAATTTGTGGCGTTATATTTTGCACCCAGAAGATCGGCCGTAAAGGCAGGGAAAGTGCTCAAGAAGCCACCATAGGCAAAGCCGATGCAAGCGATCAGAACATAGATCATATATCCGGTTGCAAGATTCACGCAAAGTGAGAGCACGGCGGTCACGCAAAGGAGCAGAATGATGGTTTTCTTGCGCCCGAGCTTATCGGAAACAGTGCCCCAGAAAAATCGGCCGAAGGAATTGAACATGGTGATGGCAAACACGCCCACAGTTGCCGTTTCCGCAAGGCCCTTTGCCACTGCAATAGGCTTTGCAAAGCCGATCATCATCAGGCCTACCATACAGGCGAGCATCATGGAAAAGGTCAGCAGGTACAACTGGGGTTTTCTTAAGGCCTGCGACGGTGTCAGATCAACAGTCTTCGCACCCGATGCAGAAGTCTTCGGCGTCCATCCTGCCGGTGCATAGCCTGCCGGAGGATTGACGATAAATACGCCGCCTATGGTGCATACCACTAAGAATATTCCGGCCAGGACCTTGAAGGATATTAATTCACCCTGTCCGGCAATGCCAT
>Ga0116192_1002047_pt1 | contig 13689 bp, 10 predicted proteins | sample AD_UKC113_MetaG_FD_89876 | JGI IMG/M metagenome (GOLD analysis project Ga0116192, IMG submission 89876) | Active sludge microbial communities of municipal wastewater-treating anaerobic digesters from Hong Kong - AD_UKC113_MetaG | ecosystem: Engineered > Bioreactor > Anaerobic > Digestate... | reverse complement strand
TTATAAATTTAACCGACGTTATTTTGGTGATGCAATCTTCGACAGGTTGCTTGTTGCTGCTGTAAGCTACAACACCGATTTCAAGTCAAGAATTTACAATAGGAATTCATGCGGATAATCATAATTTGTTATATATAAAATATACCATTTTTGAAAGGAAAATCTGTTATAATGTACAAAAGGGAAATTATTGTTTTTCTATCAATTTATTTTTTAACCTATAAACCTATTTACAAGCTACAAACTATCAATTCTTAATTTTTTCTCGGCTTCTTCTAACACTTTCACCACTTCCAGACCAGATCGGCCATCAGCAATTTCAATTTTCTTATCGAGATGTTCAATAAAATACTTCAACTCTTCGGTGAGTGGCTGCTTCTGCTCGTAAGAAATAATTTTTGTTGGATTTTCAACTTTCACGGGGATACCCTTTTCAAAATCAATCCGTTTGTCGTAAAATTTAATCTCTTTCTCAGCCGTAGCATCATCAAACGAAATCATTCCTTTACTCCCTATGACAACCAGCCGTTGTTCCTTAAAAGGATGAAGCCACGATACAAAGATATGGGCATGAACATTATTCGGATAGTCCAATTGGGTAATAGTCACATCGTACACATTTTCCTGAAGAAATTTTGAACCTTTTGAAACAATTTTTTCAGCCGAATGACCCACAAAATAATCCAGAACCGAAATATCGTGCGGCGCAAACGACCAGAACACGTTTTCCTCCGTGCGTACCGTTCCAAGGTTCAATCTGTTGGAATAGAGATAATAAAGATTTCCCAATTCTCCACTGTCAATTATTTCCTTTATTTTTCGTATAGCAGGATGGAAAAGCAATACATGTCCCACCATCAGTTGAACTCCTTTTTTTTCGGCCAGTTGAACCAATTCCGCTGAAGTTTCAGCAGACAAAGTCATGGGTTTTTCAACCAATACCGACTTTCCACTTTCCATAATTTTTTTTGCCACTTCGTAATGCAGAGGAGCGGGAACCGCAACTGTAAACCCGTCAAAATCACTTTTTAAAGCTCGTTCCAATTCGGTAAATCCTCTTACCGGATAAAGTTTCAGTAATTCATTTAATCGTTCGATATTGGCTTCTACGATACCACCCAAATTGCCCAGTTCATAAAGCGCTTTAATATGGTTTTGTCCCCATTTGCCGCCGCCAACCACACAAATTTTTTTTGTCATTTTTAAAGTTTATAAACGTTTTTAGCAGGTGGAATGACATTTCTCAAATCCACAATCAAATGAGCATGTTGCATAATAAAGTCTGCTTTGTAAACCGAATGATTGGTTGTAATCACTACTAAGTCTGCATTTTCCAAATTTTCAGCAGAGTAATCAATTGATTGAAAAGAATAGCCTTCGGGAGTGGTAATGGAAGGAATATAAGGATCGTTATAAGAAACAATTCCTCCTTTATTTGCTATAATATCAATAATTTCCAGTGCAGGAGATTCCCTCTCATCATTAATATTAGGTTTATAAGCAACACCTAAAAAGAAAATTTTACTGCCATTAATGGCTTTTTTCTGTCTATTTAAAGCTGAAGTAATTTTATTATACATATGGTGTGGCATACGCATATTGATGTGTCCAGCAGTATGAATCATGGTTAAATCAAAATCAAATTTTTTAGCGATATATTCCAGATAAAAAGGATCGAGTGGAATGCAATGTCCGCCAATACCCGGACCTGGATAAAAAGCTTGAAATCCAAAAGGTTTTGTTTTGGCAGCTTCAATCACTTCCCAAATGTTAATGTCCATTTTACCAGCTAACAAAGCAAGTTCGTTTATCAAACTGATATTAATCAGCCGATAAGTATTTTCAAGAATTTTAACCATTTCGGCTACGCGTGGAGAGCTAACCAAATGCACATTTTGAATAGCTTTTTTATAAAGTGCTTCGCCAATTTTCAATCCTTCTTCGTTGATAGCTCCCAATACTTTTGGTGTATTTTTAGTTTTGTAAGTTTGGTTACCCGGATCAACCCGTTCCGGTGAATAAGCTAGCCAGAAATCAACTCCATGTTTTAGTCCAGATTCGCGTTCAATAATTGGCAACATAAAATTTTCTGTTGTAGTAGGGAAAGTAGTACTTTCCAGACTGATAAAAGTACCTGGTTTCATGTTTTGCCCGATTTCGATGCAAGCACTTTCGATAAAACTCATATCGGGTTTTTGAAAAATATCCAGAGGCGTTGGCACACAAATAATCAATGCATCACATTCTTTGATGCGAGAAAAGTCGTCAGTGGCAGTGAATTTACCATTGGTAACAATCTCGCAAAATTCTTCGTCAGAAATATCGGAAATATAATTCTTTCCGCTATTTATTTTCTTTACCTTATCGGGATTTTTATCGAACCCGATAACTTGCAGTTGAGCTTGTGCAAAAGTTGTTGCCAATGGCAAACCAACATAACCCAGTCCAATTATTCCAATTATAACTTGATTGGATTCAATTTTCTGCAAAAAATCGTCAGAAGTTATCATCTTGTTTATTGATTTAAAGAGCTAAATTTTTGAAAGAGGGTTTTTAGATACTCAGTAACGAAAGAAAAATTTTGTTGACATTTTTATCAACTTATCTAATTTATTCAATATTGAAGTTTATCAAAAACTTTCGTCATTTCGAAGCACAAATTTAGTTAATAATTTTCAATTTTTTTCAAATGGGAGAAGAGGTTTTTTAATTTTTTTACCTAGTTTTTTTATTACTCAAATTGAAAAAGAAAAGTTTTTCTGTTTTTAATGTTTTATTCCTCTTTGCCACCTGAGGATAAAAAAACAAATTAAAAAGCAATTTTATTTAAAATTTTGTAAAATGACCAAATTTGTTCCTAATTTTTGGTGCCGCCGTATAATATTTTTTGAGGTTTTTTATTGTCAAAAATTCCTTTTAGACCATCCAGATAACAATTTACCAAAAATTTAATTCGTTTCCATTTGTTGGTATCATAAAGAATGGTTCCGGAAAAAGATTTAAGAAAATCCCTTATTAAAATCAAGTAATAATTTATTTTTTTTTGAGAATATTTTTTACCTAACCAAATTAAATTTCTTTTGCTGAAATAAGTTAGCCAGAGTTTATCATAAGGTATTCTATAAGATTTTATACCTAAAAATTTTTTTAATGAACCTGTATCTTTACCTGCTTCTTTATGGACAATGATACTATCAGGAATTAAAAGAATTCTTCCTATCTGATGTAATCTAAGGCAATATTCAAAGTCATCATGATGAATAAAAAACTCTTTTTTCGGATATCCTGCTTTTTGAACACTTTTTCTGTTAATTAATAGCCCAACAAATGAAGCCATTCCTATTTCAACAAAAGAATTTTTATACAGTTTTGGGTCAACGGATTGCTGAAAATCGTAAAAATTTTGATTCAAATCTATAAAACCTCTGTGCTCAAAATTTATAGAACCGTCAGGAAAAACAACACTACAAGCCAAAGCCGCTACATTTTCGAAACCAAAAAAAATACTTAATTTTTCTAAAGCATCTTTTGCTGGTTCTGTATCATCATCCATTAACCACAACCAATCAAAACCTTTTTCAGAAGCTCTTTTGACGCCTTCGTAAAATCCACCAGCACCTCCCGTATTTTCATTCATTCTCACATAATATATTGTAATGATTTTACTTTCATCTGAATTTTTTACTTTAAAATCTATTTCCCATGGTTCTTGTAGATTTTCTGGTGGCAATTCAGTTAGATAATGATTTTTCTTTAAAAGTTGAGGAGTAGCATCAGTAGAAAAATTATCAATGATATAAATGGCATCAAGTGAAAATGTTTGCTTCAATAAGGCATTGAGACATTCGATCAGTAAATTTCCCCGATTGTAAGTAACAACAACGGCACAAACAGACTTTTTTAAATTTTTTTCTTCTTTTATGTCCTTACTCATTTTACTTTCTCTTCAAAAATTTCCAGTGATTTTTTAATTATATCATCCATGTCATAATATTGGTAATCAGCCAGTCGTCCAATCAATATAAGATTTTCAAATTTCTTTGCCAGTTCTAAATAGCGATGATAAAATTCTAAATTTTCTTTTTTCAATATTGGGTAAAAAGGTAAATTTTTACCCATCTGATAATTTTGTGGATATTCTTTCAGAATCACTGTTTTGTCCGTTTCAACTGGATGAATATGCTTAAATTCAGTGATTCTTGTAAAATCATAATCATTGGGATAATTTACCACAGCAACTTCTTGGAAATAATCTTTTTCTACTGTTTCAAACTGCAAATCGAGCGAGCGATACGGCAATATTCCAAGCTGATAATCAAAAAGTTCATCAATCATTCCAGTAAATATCAGCTTTCCATTAAATTCTTTTCCTGAAAAATAAATTTTACTATTTTTCGTATCAATTTTTATAAGTTCTTTAAAATCAGTATAAAGCAATAATTTTATATTGGGATGGTCCAACATTCTCTCGAATATTCTGGTATAACCTTCTTCAGGAATTGCTTGATATTTATCTGTAAAATACTTGTTTTCCCGATTGATAACAACAGGCACTCTACCACTTACTTCTGGATTGATCTCTTCAGGTTTCATTCCCCATTGTTTGAGGGTATAGTGCAAGAACAATTTTTCATAAACATAATCCGCCAATATCTGCAAATCTTTATCAGTTGACTTTTTAAGTTCAAGGATAGGGATTTTCATATTAAAACCATAAGTAGCGAGCAATTTTTCTTCCAATTTTCGGGCAAAAGTTTCTGGAAAAACCATATAAAGCGTGTTCAAATTGAAAGGAATCGGCACTTTTTTCCCATCAATAAATGCCAGCACTTTATGAACATACGGATGCCAATCGGTAAAATTGGAAAGATAATCAAAAACCGATTTTTCATTCGTGTGAAAAAGATGTGGACCATATTTGTGAACAATGATGCTATTTTCGGTTTTTTCATCGTAACAATTACCGCCTAAATGGTTTCTTTTTTCAATTATTAAAACTTTCTTGTTCAGTACATTGGCTATTCTTTCAGCCAATATGCTACCTGCAAAACCTGCTCCTACAATTACATAATTAAACATATTTTCCCTCCAAAACTCTGATACCTTTTCTTTGCAAATATACAAACATAGCAATTGTTACAAAAGTTTCAGAAATCACTACGGAAAAAGCAATTCCAATATGGAAGAAAAAAGGCACCAGGATAAAAGCTAATGTAATATTTATCAGACTGGCAATGATTAAAATATTTGAAAAGGATTTTTTATAATCGAATGTCAGCATGGTTTGAATGCCAAAAATGTTACTCAAGCCTACAATAAATGGTAAAAATGATAAGATTCGTAATACTTTTATCGATTCTAAATATTGACCACCTAATAAAATTTTTACCACTACTCCAGCCAAAAGGAAAATCAGGAGAGATAAAACAAAACTGCCACTGCCAATAAGAATGGTTATTTTTTGCAAAAATTTCAATGCTCGTTCTTTAGATTCATTGGCTATTTTACTGACATGAGGATAAATGGTTTGTGAAATCGGTGACAATAGACCTTGAACAGCATTGATAATTTTCTCAGCTCCAGAATAATAACCAACGATAGTGTTGCTGGTAAACAAACCTAAAATGAAAGTATTAGAAATAGAATACAAACTTATTGCAACAGTTGAAATAAAAATATACCAACCTTCTTTCAACTGATGGACAATTTCATTTTTTGAGGGCAATTTAAAATTCACTTTAAAATGTTTTCTGATTATCCACATAGATAGCATACCACTAATGATGGTTCCCAATGCAGTTAAAAATGGTACATAAATATAATCGTTCACCTGATGAATAAGTACAAAAACTAACACTGTAAAAATAGTTTTTGCGATAATATTTAACCAAGTGATATATTTCATTTTTTCTATGCCTTGAAAAAACCAGATAGGAAACAACACCTGTCCCAAAACAGTCCCAAAAGTTAAATAGTACAACAACCATTCGTTTCTAAACTTATGAATAGAAAAAACAAGCACTGACATGAAGATAAACGAAAGAATCAGAAAAGCAAACTTTATCAACATAACGGAACTAAATATTGTTGAGATTTTTTCTTTGTTTTCTCGTTGGATGGAAATTTCTCGCGTGGCAGAGAGGTTGAAACCATAATCGGTTAAAATTCCAAAATAGGCAATAAATGCTTGTGCAAAAGCTACTAAACCGTATTTTTCAGGACCAAGAACTCTTACGAGATAAGGCAACGTGATCAAAGGCAAGAGATAATTCAAACCTTGCAAAACAGAAAGAGACAGAAAATTTTCAGTTAATTTTTTTCGTGTGGGAGAACTATAAAAGAAATTTTTCCAATTGTGATAATTGAAAAGTTTTCTAAAATCTGTCCAATAAGGTTTTACTTTCATTATTACCAATTTCAAATTGAAGTTCCAAATTTTTTATTCGTTTCTATTAGTTGCTAATTACAATTATACAAACCATCCTTTAAAATAAATAAAACTATTGCAAATAAACATTTATGATATTTATTAATCTTCCTTGAAAATTTGTGCAATCAATCTTTAAAGTCGAGATAAAGTAATAAAGTTTGGTTTATTTGTTTTTTCCCTTTTATGAAGATTTTAGCATGATAAAGGCTACAAATTCAAAATTCTTTTTTCACAATTTATCATTGAAAAATTTATTTTTTTTCAATGATCTTTCAAAGTTTTATAATTTAGAAATCCATTATTAAAATTTTACACTTGTGTCAATAGGTAAGTGTCCCCAAAAGTGTATAAAAAATTTTTTATCGAATGTAAAATTAATCATTTTTTCATTGAAATTTTACCTGTTTATAAATAAATAAAATTTAGGACTTTTCTCAAATAACAATTTTTATCCATACTCACACCCCGTCAGAAGGAATATGGATTTTCTTTTCTATACGAACAATTGCTGGGGCGTACACCGCCTTGCTAAAGAAACATTTTGAAAACGATTGGCAAACCATTCTTGCGCTGGCTTATGGACGCTTGCTGTACTGTTCCCAATTAAAGAACATGTCGTTTCATTATTCCAACAGTTATCTCTCGGAGTTGTATCGTAATGTAAATCTATCGCTCAACAGTTTAAGCGGTTTTTTACGCACGCTGGGCATCAGACGGGAATCTATTGCCGGTTTCTTCAGAGAATTCAATTATGGAAACGATTGTATTATCTTTGATGGTACGCACATGAATTCGAAATTTTCGTTAATGTATTTACCAAAAGAAGGTAAAAGCAAACAAAATATTTATGAATCGATTATTGATTTGATGTTTGTTTTTTCGATAGGATAATAGTTTCTGGTTGATATAGGATAAATTAAGGTAATATCAAGAACATAAAGTGGTTCTGTTTATGTTTGGAAGAATAAGGATAACTGATGCAGTGGTTATTTTAGACAAGGGATTTTATTCCAAAGAAAACATAAACAGATAGAAGACGAACAACTCAAGATTATTATCCCATTGAGAAGAACTTCTTCACTGATAGATTATACAATAAGGGAACAAGAAAATTTTTGAGAGTTATTTTAAGTTCGAAGGTCGATATATTTGGTATTACAGTTACAAAACAGAAGATAATGATACGCTTCACCTATATTTGGATGAAAAGCTGCGAGTAGAAGAGGAAAAGGATTTTTTGGAGAGAATAGAGAACGGCTCAAAAGGTTACACGATGGAAGAATTCAACAAAAAGAGTACACGGTTTGGTACGATTTCTTTGCTAATGCCCAAAAGAACCCGGAAAAGATTTATGTGGATTATAAAAGTAGTGGAGAGGTGGAGCAAATGATCGACACCTTGAAAGTCGTAGTAGAAGCCGATGGAAATTACATGAAAAATGAATATGCATTGGAAGGATGAATGTTTATCAATTACATTGCCTTACACTGGTATTACCGGACATATCAATTGCTGGCAAAACACGAACTGAACGGGATTTTTCACCTAAAGATCTGATCAGTTTCTTAATGGAAATAAAACGAGTGAAAATCAACGACAAATGGTATGCCGCTGAAATTACCAAGAAAACTTCTACTCTTTTGAAAAAATTAGAACTACCTATTACGTAAATTTTGCGAAGTTAGGGATTAATGTGTTATATAAGCGTTTTGAAAAGTGCCGAAAAACAAAAAAAGACAAAATTTTGAGCTTACTTTTTGACCTAGACACTTAATTTTTTATTGAATTTTATTTAGATTTTTTTAAGAATTTAGCTTCAATATTGTTCATTTTCATTGGGGAAATCGCCAGATTTAACATCTTCAATATAATGCTGAATGGCATTGTGCATAGTTTCTCGCAAATTAGCATATCTACGAAGAAAACGTGGCGAAAATCCTTGTGTCAGCCCCAACATATCATGGATAACCAATACCTGACCATCTACTCCTCCGCCTGCACCTATGCCTATCACAGGAATTGTAAGTTCTGAAGCTATTTGAGCCCCTAATTTTGCAGGAATTTTTTCTAGCACAATAGAAAAACAACCTGCTTCTTCAAGTAAGTGAGCATCTCTTATTAATTTTTTTGCTTCTTCTTCTTCTTGAGCTCTTACTGTATAAGAACCATATTTATTAATAGATTGTGGCATTAAACCAAGATGCCCCATAATAGGAATGCCAGCACTTAAAATTCGATGAACTGATTCAAGAATTTCTTCACCTCCTTCTATTTTTATCCCATCAGCATGAGTTTCTTTCATAATGCGAATAGCTGATGCAATAGCTTCCCTTGAATTCCCTTGATAACTTCCAAAAGGCATATCTACTACTATCAAAGCTCGTTTTACACCACGCACCACTGATTTAGCCAAAAAAATCATTTGATCCAAAGTAATAGGCAAAGTAGTAGTATTTCCACATATTACATTTGAAGCTGAATCCCCAACTAAAACCACATCGATTCCTGCTTCATCAACAATGTTTGCCATAGTATAATCATAAGCGGTAAGCATGCTGATTTTTTCTCCTCGTTGCTTCATTTCGAGCAAACGACGAGTGGTCACTTTTCTGACATTTTCATTAATTATAGACATTATTAATAATGTGTTTAAAATAATGTGCAAACTTACAAAAAAATTAAAAAGAACAGTGTTAAAAAATGAATAGGTAAAATATTATATATTATATAGTCATTCCTTAAAAATAGACTTTTTAAGGAATGACTATATATAAATGGCTATTTCGAAAAAGCCAGTCAAGGACAAATAATAACAGCCATAGAAATCAAGAAGATTTTGAAACAAAAAAGGCATCTGGAAAATATTAGATGCCTTTATATTTTGTAATTTAGACGAAAAAAAATTAATTGTTTTCCATTGCTTTAATTTCTTCATCAATTTCTGCTGCTTCTTTGTCCATTTGCAATCTGTAATACAAAGAGCGTAAATTACGTTTATAATCTATATCATCTGGTTTCAATTCCACTGCTTTTTTAAAATAGGGAATAGCTTCTTTGAATATATTGTTTATTTTGTCTCTCTCGGCATTATATAGTTTTATGTCTTTAATTTCATTAGCGGCTTCCATCATCTTAACGGCTTGATTGTAATAAAGTCTGCCTATGCCAGCATAGGCATCGGCAAAATTTGGATCCAATTCAAGTGCTTTATTAAAAGCTTTTTTTGCTTCTTCTATGTTTCCAAGATTTTCTTCCAGATTTCCCTTCACAAAATGATATTGAGCTACGTTGGGTTCTTTTTCAATCGCTGCATCCAAGTATTTTAAGGCTTCTTCTATTTGCCCAGTATAAATATAATGATTGATAATATTTTGTAAAAACCATGGTTCAGCGGGGAATTTTTCAAAACCTTCCTTTAAGGTGGCTATGTAATTAACAGTATCATTGACATTTTGATATTCTTGAGCCAACAACTGATACACACTTAATGTCTCATAATTGTCATCTTTTAGGTCTTCATACAGTTTAATTGCTTTATCGTGTATGCCTGCACTCGTAGCTGAAATAGCTGCGAAATATTTAATCATATTATAAGTAGTATCAATTTTTATTTCGTTTTGCATATAGGGTAAAGTTGGAATCTCAAGATAAGTTTCAAAAACTTTCAAGGCACCTGGATAATCTTTTTTTTCATAAAGGTAAGCGCCATAAGCAATTAAATTTGGTTGTAAGGAATAATATTCCTTCATTTTTGTTTTGATATCTTTTAGATATTTTGGTTTAACTTTCCCCTTTTCATTTGGCAATTGGTCTAAATCAGCAGCTTTTTTAAAATAATTGTACGATTCAAGAATAGCCTGTCCTTTTGCGTCAGGATCATAATTTTGATTCAGCAACATTTTTTTGTACCAATAATCATTTTCTTGATAACCAATCAAGCCTGCTACATACCACGTATTAGGATCATTTTTAGTGGTTGAATCGTTTAGTGCTTGCTGAATTAATTCACGCGCACCTGCAAAATCAGGATTTTCCATTAAAACTTTGTTCTTCGCTTTTGAGACATTGCTCTTTTGAGCATAGGAAAAAACAAAGCTTACTATCAGAAACAAGGTAAGAATGGACTTTTTCATATTTTCAATAAAGTTTTTTGTTTATAATTGATTGAATAATTTATTAGACTGTAAAAATACAATAGATCAAAGGATTGAACAAATTTTTTTAAAATTAATTTTCTAAAAATTCATCAGATGTTGCTAATAAATTTTCTTCTTCATTTTCCTCATCAATTTCAAATTCTTGGTTTTCATTGGTTTCAGAGGAAACTTTGCAAACAGAAGCTATTTCATCGTTCCGTTTTTCGAGGTTAATGAGGCGAACACCTTGTGTGGCACGACCGATAACAGGAATATCAGAAACTTTCAACCTGATGGTAATGCCTGATTTATTGATAATCATTAAATCGTTTTCGTCAGTAACACTTTTGATGGCTACTAATTTACCCGTTTTTTCTGTGATATTCATTGTTTTAACACCTTTACCGCCGCGATTAGTAATTCTATAAACAGGTTCACCGTTTTCATCATCCAGCATAGTCCGTTTTCCGTAGCCTTGTTCTGAAACCACCAAAATATTTTCTCCACTATCTTTATTCACACAAATCATGCCAATTACTTCATCCTCTCCATCTTCATCAAGTCTCATCCCACGAACACCGGTTGCAGTACGTCCCATTTCACGAACATTTGACTCGTGAAAACGAATGGCGCGTCCATTTCGATTGGCCATGATAACTTCAGAATTTCCATCAGTCAACCTTACCTGAATGACTTCGTCGTTTTCCCTTAACTGAATGGCAATTACACCATTTTGTCGTGGACGTGAATAAGCTTCCAAACTTGTTTTTTTGATAACACCTTTTTTTGTGCAAAAAATCAAATAATGGGATTGATTATAATCAGGATCAGATAGGCTTTCGACACGAATAAACACATTTACTTTGTCATCAGGATCAATGTTCAGGATATTTTGAATGGCTCTTCCTTTGGAATTTTTACTTCCTTCTGGAATTTCGTAAACTTTCAGCCAGTAACATCTTCCTTTTTGGGTAAAAAATAGCATGGTGTTATGCATGGAAGCTGGATAAATATATTCTATAAAATCTTCGTCTCTTGAATCACTTCCTTTTGAACCAATGCCGCCTCGTCCTTGAGCTCGGAATTCGCTTAATGGTGTCCGTTTGATATAGCCAAGATGAGAAATGGTAATAATCATTTGTTCATTGGCATAGAAATCTTCAGGATTGAATTCCTCTGAAGAATAAACGATTTCAGTCCGACGTGGATCGCCGTATTGCTTTTTGATTTCAAGAAGCTCATCTTTAATAATTTGCATACGCAAAGATTCTTTTTCTAATATCTCTTTTAAATGAGCTACTAATTGTAGCACTTCTTGATACTCTGCTCGCAATTTATCTTGCTCCATACCTGTAAGTTGCCGTAATCGCATTTCAACAATGGCTCTTGACTGAACTTCCGTAAGATTAAAACGTTCCATTAAACGAGTGCGTGCTTCATCAGGATTTTTTGAATCACGAATGATTTGAATAGCTTCATCCAGATTATCCAGGATAATCATAAATCCTTCCAGTAAATGTGCTCGTTTTTCAGCTTCTGACAATTCAAACTTGGTACGACGAGTAATAACCGTATGGCGATGATTTACAAAGTGACGAATTAAATCTTTTAATGTCAATAAATAAGGTCGGTAATTTACTAATGCAATATTATTGACATTGAAAGAGGACTGTAAGGGCGTGTTTTTGAATAGTTTATTTAAAATAACATTGGAATTCGCATCCTTCTTAATATCAATTACAATGCGCATCCCTTCACGGTCAGATTCATCATTGATATTTGAAATTCCTTCAATTTTCTTGTCTTCTACCAGAGAAGCAATAATTTTTATCAACTCAACTTTATTAACCTGATAGGGAATTTCTTTTATAATAATTTTTTCATGCCCTGAAGCATCAACTTCAATTTCAGTTTTTCCACGAATAATAATTCGTCCTCGTCCTGTTTCAAAAGCTTCTTTCACACCATCGTAACCATAAATGATGCCCCCTGTAGGAAAATCAGGAGCTTTGATATATTTCATTAATTCTGATATGGTAATGTCTTTATTATCAATGTAAGCAATAATGGCATCGATAGTTTCGGAAAGATTGTGAGGAGCCATGTTGGTTGCCATTCCAACGGCAATCCCTGACGAACCATTTATTAACAAATTGGGCAAACGTGAAGGCAATACCACAGGTTCTTTTAATGTTTCATCAAAATTAGGTTGAAAATCAACGGTATCTTTGTCAATGTCAGCCAACATTTCTTCGGCTATTTTTTGCAGGCGAGCTTCAGTATAACGCATAGCAGCAGGACTGTCCCCGTCAATAGAGCCAAAATTGCCTTGTCCATCAACCAGCGGATAACGCATTGACCACGGTTGTGCTAAACGAACCAGTGTTCCGTAAATGGAAGAATCACCATGCGGATGATACTTTCCCATCACTTCTCCAACAATTCTTGCACATTTTTTATAAGGTTTATCAGAAGTATTGCCCAATTCATTCATTGCATATAGCACTCTTCGGTGCACGGGCTTAAAACCGTCACGTACATCAGGCAATGCTCTCGATACAATCACAGACATTGAATAATCAATATACGAAGATTTCATTTCTTCGTCAATGTTCACTTTAATAATTCTCTCTTCTTCAGCCATTTATATTGTTTTTTATATCTTCTTGAAAAATTGTACTAAATTACTCATTTTTCTTCAAATGGGCAATTTTTAAAAGTTAATTTATAGTGAAAATTCCCTTTTACAGAGCACTGGAAAGTTTTCTGATTTTCAGTTCAGGCAATGGGGGAGATCTAATTTGAAATAAGATAAAGTTACTTTTGTAAATGAACAGTGAAATAAAATTCAGGCAATACCTTTTTTCTACCTTATTTTGCTGAAAACTGTCATAACAAATCTGAGAATTTAATTTTTAGTGCGACGCAACAAGGGAGCTACGCCAAACAAGAGGATGAATTTGTCTAACCAAAAAGTTGCATTTGTGACTTGAATTCAGCTAGAAAATGAAGAATATTTCACGCAGATAACCGCAGATAAAAAACGCAGATGAACACAGAAAAAAATACAGCGCAAATCAGCGAGAAAAGTATATCCAATGTTAGCAAAAAACTTAAATGTTT